>Ga0172377_10001711_pt1 | contig 22295 bp, 15 predicted proteins | sample Pumphouse3metaG_FD_119749 | JGI IMG/M metagenome (GOLD analysis project Ga0172377, IMG submission 119749) | Leachate microbial communities from a municipal landfill in Southern Ontario, Canada - Pumphouse #3 metaG | ecosystem: Engineered > Solid waste > Landfill > Unclassified | place: Canada... | reverse complement strand
TCTGATGTGGTGAGTTCTACCGAAGTTTTTACTAGGGCAGTCAGTTTATCTCTGGATTTCATCTGATGTCGGCAAGAACCAGAAAACTTATCTGATAGAATAATCAGACTATATTCTTTAGCCTTAAACTCACGAGACACCGATTTCAAGACAGTATCCAAACCAGAAATGCCTACCAATCCTGAAATATGTGTGATAGCTTTACGCTCCTCATTACGGTTATCACGAAACAGGATATAACTCTTTGCTTCGTCATAAAAACCATGCGCCATCAGACATTTCTCTACCTTATCCTGAATGCATTCTACATTCCTCTTAGTTGGATAATCAGAGATGTACTGTTCCACCTCAGATACAATGGAACATAATTCATCATCTGTTATAAAGCGGCTTGTACTTGCAAAGCTTTTCTTAATGGCCAATGAAATTTTCTGTCCGTTAAAAGGCTCTGCAACTCCATTTCTTTTTACTATTTCCACAATATCTAATTCTTATTGTCAGGAAAAACGGAAATATCACTTTTTCCAAAAACGAAAAGTGATATCCACGAATTCACCATTTTCCGTTTTCTTATAAAGTTTCTGATTCGTTGTCTTTTCCTTTAGTCCTCCCAACTGACTCCTATACGGTCCCAGTTTAATAAAATCGAAATGTTCTTTCTTAACTTCAATAGATAATTTCTGCCTGCCACTATACCACCCTACCTTATATTCAGGATAAGTCTGATGGATATAACAAGCAAGCCGATCTACTGATGCAGGATCACTGTCACCACCCATAAAACTGATACAGGTGATATCTGTCCCCAATTTCTTGACCCAGTGATCAATCACTTCAGACGTAAGCTCTTCACCAATATCTTCCCATAAATAAGAACTGTGACAATCCGGACACTTGATGGGACAGTTGGAAAGGTTTACGGCCAAAGTGACTTCATCAGGAATCTCCTGAAAAACAATACCGGTATTTACATACTTCAGCACTGCTCTGCCTCCTCGGATTTCACCTCATGCAGTTCTTTTTTGACAGAGCCAACATGATCTGTCGAAGCATAATAACGACGATAAGCTTCCTGCTGACGTGCCTGAGAGAAATTGCTCACACGCTTCAGATAACCGATAACACGAGTCAGATAGTCTACATTCTTTGAGTGGCAAACCGGACATTCATGAAGGTAGCGCTTATCTATATGCCCACAGTCATTACAAACAGTATTCGGGATATTATAGGTGAAATAATTACATCCTTCCTTGGCTGCTACTTTGAAGAGTTGCCGATATTGAGCCTTGCTCAAATGCTCTTCCAGATTCAGATGCAAAGCAGACCCACCGGTAAGATGTTCTATAAAGGGAGCCCCATGTAATTTGAATTTATCAATGACACTCAGACTATTATCTTCAACGACATAAAAGTAACTGTTATAACAGTCTCGGGGAACAAAATAACCATCTTCACGATCCCATTTCGCATGCTTGACACCCACATTCTCAGCTGGAATCATCTCGCAATTGAACATAACATCCTTAGAACGGTATTTTTTATTATATGTTTCTACGATTCCCAATACACTCTGTACAAAATGCAGATAGTCAGGATTGTCATTAATCTTCATGCCCAGAAATTCAGCGGCCTCTACCAGTCCGTTAACACCAATGGTCAGATACTGGCGTTTGATATTGATATAACCGGCATCAAAAAGCGGCAGCATGCCATGCTTCTTCAACTCCTTAAGATTCTCATTATAAGCAAGTTGAACCTTGTGGCATAGATCCACCACTTCACTGAGAACCTTCTTATAGTCCATCTTATGATTGACAGCATACTGGATGGTACGATTCAAATTGATCGTAAGAACGCTCTTAGAGCCTGTACTGACGCCTCCGGCACCTAATGTATAACTGAAGCCATTGTCCTGTATTTCATTTCTCAGGCGGCAGCAACTGCTTAGCGAATCAGGCTTGTCACTCAGATAAGTGAAAAAGCTATGACCTTCCGAATACATCTGAGAAGCGAAGTCTGCCCATTCTTTATCCTTGCAATCTCCATTTTCGGTCAGCATCGCCATGGTTTCCACAGGAAAAGTCAAAACGGTCTTTGTACGTTCTTGATTGAACCATTTCATAAAGCGCTTCTGCAACCAGTTTACACCGTTCCAATCGGGACGGCTTCCGTCAGGAAAATAAAAGTTGTCGAACAGACTTTTAAAATAATATTTGTCATAATAGGATATATTCCAGAATACTGCCTGATAATTACGAGCACCGGTAGGCTGATTGAGCGAATATACGATTTGTTCAAAACTATCTGTGATGACTTTATCTAAAGTACGCTTTTTCAAACTCAGGTCTATAACTTCATCTGCGTGCTTATAATAATCTTTCCCATATTCCTTTTCTACGAAATAATTCATATACATCAGAAATTCAGGTGTTGCACAAGCACCGGAAAGCATTGAACTGACCATAAATACCATATTGATAAACCCTCCGCAGAAACTCTTCAGATTTGTCGGAGCGGAAGAATTTCCTCCGATGGAGTTCGTTCCCCCAAGCAACCACGGATACATGGTAATACTCGCACAATAGTTAGCTAATGAGGTCTCATCATTCTTGTAGATAAAATGATGAGTAAGAAGATCAAGATACCGGTCAGAAAGTTCCTTATCATACATTTTCTTAATCCGATCAGTCAGTAAACGCCTGTTCAGACGGATAAAACCGGCCTTGGGGAGCTCACCGATCAAAGTGGCGATATTCTTGTGTTCTACATTGGCATTGGCGTCATACTTAGAACCGGTAGCCGCATTGGAAGCTTCACAATAGTCTGTCAGAAACTTCAACTTACTTAACGTCTCACGATCTTCTGCATGTTGCTGACGATAAAGCATAAAACTCCTGGCCACTTTATAATACCCTTCACTCATCAGTGACTCTTCTACTTCATTCTGAATATCCTCCACCTTTATCCCTTCCTGAATATTCAGGTGACTGATAATTTTGGACATCGCACCTAAATCCACAGACTCATTTACAGAATCAAATGCCTTTATAATGGCATTCATGATTTTGTCAAGAGAAAAGCGCTCTTTTTTTCCATCGCGCTTCGTAATGGTAAAACTTTGTATTTCCATAATCCTTGATTGGTATAAAATTAAAACTGTTGGCAGGCCATGGTTCCTGGCAACTTTTTACTTATCTAATTCAATAAAATTATATTTTTTGATAACTTTTTTATTTTCACTTTTCAAAAAGTTTTCTTTTTAATCAACTCATCTATTTGCAAAGATAGGATAAAAAATCCGAAAGGAGAGTCAACCAACATCACTTTAATACATAATTTTAATTAATTTTAGCAGTCAAAATATGCCAAATTTTCCATAGAATTAATAAACATATTAATAATAACGCCTTTGATACAAAGATTTAAAGTTTTACAACAAGGACATCTTTTAAAGTTCCCTAAAACAGTGACTATTGCCTGTCCTATATATACCACATGCTGGATTTATTGATAAGTTCAACAAAATAAAATATCCAGAACATAAAGGAATGTGATATATCTAAAAAGATATAAGTATATTTCTTTTCTTATTTAAAAAAAAACAAATTGTATACAATCTTTATAATTGGAAGCAGATAAAAGGTTAACCAGAGGTTAGGTCAATACAAAAAGGTAAACTTATTAGTTATCCATTTACAATTTTACAGCAGAGATATCCACCAGATGATTGACAATAGCATAGATTGTCAAACCTGCAGGAGAATGTATCTGCAATTTCTTTGCTATATTTCTGCGATGTGTAATCACGGTATTGACTGAAATAAAAAGGTGATCAGCTATTTCTTTATTCGTCATTCCTTGAACTAAAGACACGATTACTTCCTTTTCCCTGTCACTTAAGGATTCATTACTTCCTTGATTTTTATTAAGCATCTTGGAAATATTAACACTCACATTATCCTTTTTATTTTTCAGTTCCAGATCATGAATAGCCGGTATAAACATATTATCCTCGACCTCAGCATGCTGACTTAACCATTCCTCATTATTATATATATCATATAAGGTAGCACTCAAAATATTATTATGCAAGCCATCAGAAGGCAGATATTTTATAATAATATTCTTCAATTCTTTCAATTTCTGGTCAATCTGCCCATGGTGCTTGGAAAATGTCTCGATATTATAATCAGATATCGGATTACCTTCGAGAAGGCTATGTACGTATGGAAATGCTGTCCGTTCCTCATATCTCATGTGATTGATAACACTATGTGCATAATCATCATAAAGCCGGAGAATGAGCCGGGCAAGTTCATTACTCTCATCAAGTGCCTCCTGAAGTTCTTTACGGATAAAAGGCAACTGAAAATCAATAAAATATGAATGTGATGCCGTGAGATATTGTAAAAGTGTTGGAATAGACAACTGGTCAAGTTTTTCACGATCCAGATATTCGTTGATGGTAAAATTTACAACTGCAAGAAAGGTATACGTATCCACATTTTGTTCCTCACAAACCTCCTGTACAGTCTTGTCACCAAAACCTAAATTGATTCCGAAAGCGCCAAGGCTCTGCAGGATGTTGTAATTGTCGCTGATGATAGAGATCATCTTATCACTGGCTTCATACTTCTTCAAATTCTTCATCACATTTTACATTGTTATTCTAACCTGCAAATATAAGGATTTTCATCCAGCTACACAATACCTAGAAATAATTATACGACTTTACAGACAAGATGACTTATTGATCAATCAAAAGAACATACAACAAACCCTATAGCACAATAAAGGCTGCCCTTCCGGACAGCCTTTATTACATTTTTATAATCATGCTCAATCACTTTACGAGTGCCCGAGCTTGTTTATTTTGCATAGGCGACACTCCGCGTCTCCCTGATCACGGTAATCTTAACTTGACCGGGATACGTCATTTCACTCTGTACCTTGGAAGCAATCTCATCACTGAGTTTAGAACTTTGATCGTCGGTCATCTTATCAGCTCCTACGATGACACGCAATTCTCGGCCAGCTTGGATAGCATAAGTTTTGGTAACACCAGGATAACTCATTGCTATAGCCTCAAGGTCATTCAAACGCTTGATATAAGCTTCTACGACCTCCCTGCGGGCACCGGGACGAGCACCGGAAATAGCATCACATACCTGTACTATTGGAGCAAGCAAAGTCTTCATCTCAACTTCATCATGATGAGCTGCTATTGCATTGACAATATCCGGTTTCTCTTTGTATTTTTCTGCAACCTTAGCCCCATAGAGAGCATGTGGCAGTTCACTTTCCTCATCAGGTACCTTCCCTATATCATGAAGGAGTCCAGCCCGTTTAGCCTTCTTCGGATTCAGACCTAGTTCAGAAGCCATCACGGCACAAAGATTAGCTGTCTCGCGGGCATGTTGCAATAAGTTCTGACCGTATGAAGAACGGTATTTCATCTTTCCTATAATACGGATAAGCTCAGGATGCAAACCGTGGATACCAAGATCAATGGCAGTACGCTTACCTGTTTCAATAATCTCATTATCCAGTTGTTTCTTCACCTTTGTCACGACCTCTTCTATACGTGCCGGATGAATACGGCCATCTGCGACCAACTGATGCAAAGCTAACCGGCATATTTCCCGGCGTACCGGGTCAAAGGCTGAGATGACAACAGCATCAGGAGTGTCATCGACAACAATCTCTACACCTGTAGCTGCTTCAAGAGCGCGAATATTGCGGCCTTCACGACCGATAATGCGACCTTTCACCTCATCATTGTCAATATGGAATACACTTACGGAATTCTCTATAGCTGTCTCTGTTGCTACCCTTTGGATAGTGGTAATAACAATTTTCTTCGCTTCTCTTTCAGCATCTAGCCTGGCCTCGTCCATCGCCTCATTTACATAACTTGCAGCATCAAGTTTAGCCTGTCCCTTCAAACTTTCAACAAGACGATTTTTGGCCTCTTCTGCTTTCAGTCCAGAAAGTTCCTCCAACTTCTCCTGTTCCTGCTTTTGCATTTTATCAAGTTCCTGCTGACGGTTTTCCAGAAGATGCTGTTCGTTACTTATACGTTGCTGTTGAAGATCCAAGTCCTGTTTACGACGGCCAAGTTCTTCCTGACGCTGATTCAATGAGATATCACGCTGTTTCAAATGATTCTCACACTGTTGAATTTTTGCATTGCGTTGACGTACCTCCGTCTCCAATTCTGCTTTCTTGTTCAAGAAAGTTTCCTTTACTTCAAGGAGTTTCTTTTCTTTTATGACATCCGCATCCTTCTTGGCGGCCCCCATTAACTCATTATATTTTCCTTTGACTATATAGCGGAAAATAGAATAGCCTATAGCACCTCCAACGACGAGTGCCATAATAGCAATTATGATTATTGACATTTATAAAATTGTTTAATGATGATACTATTCTTTCCCTAAAACCTCCTCAATTTCAGAAGTCAACTGGGAGAGAGCAGCATTGTAAGGAGCTGTATCATTCTGTCCTTTCAGCTTTTCATAGCGCATAGCGATATCAACCAAACACATATACAATATTTCCTTATCACTCTTCACCTCTTTATAATGAGCTGAATAAGAATTCACGACCTCATTGATAAGTTTTGCCGATTTTCGATAATACTCTTCCTCCGTCTGATCGTCACGAAGGATTCTTACCGAAAGCATTGTATCATGCAGGTTTAGCCTTATGGTTAGTTTCTCTTTGCTTTCTTCTGTCATCGATTCAATTTTGTTGCATCTCAAGCGGCAATTCTTCAACAAGCCGATACAGTCACCTTCTTTAAGAAAAACCTATCCCGTAGTTGTAACTACTACATGGATTGTTCACTCAGTAACGTGATGCATTTATTAACATCCCTGAGAAGCGTCGCCACTTTTTTCTTAGCCCCATCGAGATCACTGTCACTCACCTCGATCATTTTAGCCATTTTTAGATTCTCGTAATCCCGCTGAATTTGAGCCAATTTTATCTGGAGATCTTTAATCCGATTATCACGCTGATCTATCTCCCTTTGCAAATTAAGAATCTCTTTTCTGAGATTATCAAAATGGAGAATCATTTGCCTGACCCGGGTAGTAAACGTGTTCAAAATCTTCTCATTGGCATCCATACAGACTCTATTTAGGTTACAAAATTAATATAATAAATCGATAATGCCAAATTTTACTTCATTTTTCTAATTTTCAGCCACTATCTCTTCCAATCTGTTATCTACCTTATAAAGTTAAAATTCCATGATCCATGGATTTCACCTCTACTCTTCCGGCATAAACAATTGGCTGATAGATATTCAGCATCGATTCATTCGTTTGGGGTTTAATCCTTATTTCCCCATTTTTGCCTTTGCTTCCTTAACTTGTTCTTTTGAAGGTCTAGGCTCTTTTTTAGCCAGCATAACCACCTGATAAACAAAGTCTGTGATCCATTTCTGACTAAAATTCAATCTCATATTATATTTTCTTACAGCCATAACGGCCTTGATCACACTTGGATCCTTAAAATCATTTTTTACAAAGACATCTTGTACCTGCTTTTGAGTCAAACCATAAAGTGTCTTCTTGAAAATTCCGGGAATACGAAGTTTAAACTTCATAAGATTACCCATTAACATCATCAGTTCCTGCGTAAAGCCTTGAAACTGAACCAGAAAAGGATTTACTTGTTGAATGTTACGGCAATTCTTTTTAACACTCTGATCAATCTCATCAAAAAAGTCCTCATCAGTCTTATAGAGATTTTTCATCATCTTTTTTACAGCTGATTTTTCCCCCACTCCAAGTTTGTTATGAACAGTAGCCACATGAAGAGTTTGCTTGAAAACACGAAGATCAGGCAGCATGTTCAGGTTTGTAATGCCCAGTTTTGCTGCAAGAGCAGCCTGAAAATACACTTTCACAAGAGTCATATAATCTTCCATACCACCGACTTTTTCCTTCGGTGTCATTTTCTGTCCAAACCATTTATTAAATATCCCCATAATGCTATTCTATCAATAGAAATTAAAATAATATATTAAGTATGTGCAAAGATAACAGAAATATTATGAAAAGCCAAATTTTCAATTGAAAACCTATTTCTCAATCAGGAAAAACGGCCTATTCAGACATATTTTTAATCACATCTGAATCTTTTCACTCCAATAAAAGGACAGATTCAGAAAAATTGATTAACTTTGCAGCCATAATTGTAACAGAAGACCATCAAGTCTTCCAGCCCATTTGGATAATACTCCAAAAGGTTGATGTCATATAAAAGTTTCAAGAAACATCCTAATTTTCAACATGAAAGGTATCGTTTTAGCTGGCGGTTCAGGAACACGCCTTTATCCTATTACGAAGGGGATCAGCAAGCAGCTCATTCCCATCTTCGATAAACCTATGATTTATTATCCTATTTCCGTGCTGATGCTGGCCGGCATACGTGACATTCTTGTCATTTCCACTCCGTATGATTTGCCGGGTTTTCGACGCCTTTTAGGAGACGGAAAAGAATTAGGTGTACATTTTGAATATGTAGAACAGCCCCATCCTGATGGTCTTGCCCAAGCATTTATTTTAGGTAAAAAATTTATTGGCAAGGAAGATGTATGCCTGGTATTGGGTGACAACATCTTCTATGGCGCGGGGTTTACAGGTCTGCTTCGAGAGAGTGTAGAAGCCTGCCAAAAGGGACTTGCCAGCGTCTTTGGCTATTACGTAAACGACCCTGAACGCTATGGCGTAGCTGAATTTGACGACAAGGGGAATTGCCTGAGTATTGAAGAAAAGCCCGTGCATCCTAAAAGTCATTACGCAGTAACGGGACTTTACTTTTATCCTAACTCTATTGTGAACGTTGCAGAACACATAAAACCAAGTCCACGAGGAGAGTTGGAGATTACAAGTGCCAATCAGGAATATTTGCAACATAACGCTTTAAAGGTACGCACATTGCCACGTGGTTTTGCATGGTTGGACACCGGCACACATGACAGCCTTTCAGAAGCAAGCACTTTCATAGAAGTAATAGAAAAACGACAAGGCTTGAAAATAGCTTGCCTTGAGGAAATAGCTTTTCAGCAGGGCTGGATCGACAAGCAGCAATTAAAGGATCTTGCACAGCCAATGATGAAAAATAACTATGGAAAATATTTATATCATTTAGCCGAAGGAAAACAATACAATCCATAATATAGAACCTGACGATTCTAAAAATTATTGAAAAAAGATTGATTCGGCTATACTCAATGAAGAATTTTTAAAAGAAATAATGGAAGAAAACAAAGATAGGGAATCGACAAACTCTGTCGATAACATGCAAGAAGAGAATGAAAAAGAATCATCATTCGACTTTGCTACTCTTTATGCTACAGTTGTTCTGAATTGGAAATGGTTCGTTCTCTCACTCATTCTATGTTTGGGAATAGCGTTCATTTATCTTCGTTACAGCACACCTGTATGGCAAGCTGACACCAAGTTGCTTATAAAAGACAATGACAATAGCTCTTCTTCTTCAGGGGGAAGAAATAATGATCTGCTGCAAAGCAGTGCTACCCTTGGATTAATTAGCAGTTCAAATGGAATAGACAATGAAATGGAGATTCTGTCTTCACATCTTCTGGCCGAAGGAGCTATTAACGATCTGAAACTTTATATTAACTATAGTGAAAAAGGGCATATCAAAGATGAACTTCTCTACAAAAATGAACCGATATCAGTAGATATTGATCCTGCTCTTCTGGACAAACTTGATAAACCTATCAACCTTGTCATCGAACAAAACTCCAAGGGCTATCATATCACAGGTAAATATGCTGTTATCGATAAACTGCATAATAAAATCATCCCTTATATCATTGACAGTTCTTTTCCTTCCCTTCCAGTAGGAATCGTTACACATGTAGGAGTCCTGACTTTCCGTAAGACAGATATACCAATGGATGGAATGATTGAAAAGGTGGCCGTCTACTCCCTCAAGATGATGTCTATAAAGTATGTTAGCAACCTTACTGTAAGCCAGACCAGCAAAAACACAAGTATTGCTCAATTGGTATTGCATGATGAGATCCCAGACCGAGCTACGGATTATCTTACGGATTTAATACAAGTGTATAACCGCCAAGCCAATGAGGATAAGAATGAAGTAGCAGTACGTACGGAAAACTTCATAAATAACCGTTTGGAGAAAATCAATGCGGAATTAGGCAATACTGAAGGACAGTTGGAAAGTTACAAAAAACGCAACAATATGGTGGAGATGAAACTGAACTCCGCCCAGACGGTCGAGGATGCAGATACCTATAGCCAGAAATTATCGGATGCAAACACACAGATAGCTATCCTGAATTCTATGCGCGAATATATGCATCGTCCGGCAAACAGATACCAGACCCTACCATCAAATGTAGGATTAACGGATCAAAGTGCCACCCAATTGATTAGTAAATACAATGAGATCGCACTGGAACGGAACAGACTGATGCGCAGCGCCAGTGAGAGTTCGCCTAGTGTAATTCCACTTACAGCACAACTCAATGACCTCACCACTTCAATCCGACATGCTATAAATCAAGCATTAGAAGGATTGAATATCCAACGTAACTCTATTGCCGGACTCTATGGGAAATACCAGAATCAAGTAGGGGAAACGCCGGAACAGGAGCGGATGCTGAACCAAATAGGACGACAGCAAGATGTCAAATCAGGATTATATCTTACCTTACTTCAAAAACGCGAGGAGAACTCTATCAACCTTGCTGCTACTGTGGATAAAGGAAAACTGATTGATATTCCTGACGTGGAAGGTATCGTAAGTCCAAAGAAGCCCCTAATTTTCTTACTGGCCCTTATCCTCGGAATTGGTATTCCTGCACTCGTCATCTTTATTCTTCAATTCTTCCATTATAAGATAGAAGGACATGACGATGTTGCAAAACTCACGAAATTACCTATTATCGCTGATGTAGCAGTAGCAAATGACAGAGCAAAAGCAAAGGCTGACATCGTCGTAAGTGAGAACCAGAACGATCAGATGGAGGAAATCTTCAGAAGTATGCGTACCAACCTACAGTTCTTGATGAAGAAAGACCAGAAGGTCATACTGTTTACTTCCTCAACTTCCGGTGAAGGCAAGACTTTCAATGCGGCTAACCTTGCAGTCAGTTTTGCTTTGTTAAGTAAGAAGGTTATACTGATCGGACTGGATATACGTAAGCCTCGTCTGGCTGAACTTTTCCAACTTCGAGATCATCATCATGGTATCACGCCTCTATTAGTCAATGATAATCCTACAAATGAAGAAATCAAAAATCAGATACTACCTTCCGGGATAAACAAAAACCTTGACTTATTGTTGGCTGGCCCTACCCCCCCGAACCCTGCCGAACTGCTTACACGCGACAGTCTGGATAAGATTATAGCTTTCCTACGAGAAGACTACGACTATATCATTATAGACTCAGCCCCTGTCGGATTGGTTACAGATACCTTGCAGATCGGCCGTGTATGTGACGCTTCCGTTATCGTATGCCGTGCTGACTACACACCAAAAGAAAGCTTCGGACTGATCAACAGTTTGTCTGATCAGAAGAAATTACCGAATATGTCTATCGTTATCAATGGTATTGACCTGAGCAAGAAAAAATATGGTTACTACTATGGGTATGGCAAATACGGAAAGTATGGCAAATATGGCCATTATGGTAACTACGGTCATTATGGCAGCTATGGGAAATATGGAAATTACGGTTCTTATGGCAGTTACGGCAGCTATGCCAACAGCCACTATGGTAAGAAAGATGATGATTCCATAAAGAAATAGACTTATAATATCTGACAGAGTAAAAGTTATCATCTCTGTAAAATCAATACGTAAAAAGAAGTAATACTAAAAATGACAATTGCTGTAGATTTTGACGGAACGATTGTAGAACATCGATATCCTGAGATAGGACCGGAAATACCTTTCGCTACTGAAACGCTCCGCATGCTGATCAAAGAACATCATCGCCTCATTCTCTGGAGTGTAAGAGAAGGCAAACTGCTCCAAGATGCTATCGACTGGTGTAGAGAACGTGGTGTAGAATTCTGGGCAGTAAACCGTGATTATCCGGAAGAAAACGGTACAATAAATAATAATCATTTCAGCCGTAAACTCAAAGTAGACTTGTTTATCGATGATCGACAGGTTGGAGGACTTCCTGACTGGGGTGAGATTTACAAAATCATCCAAGAGGGCAAGTCCTATCGGGACATTATCCGGGAAAGTATGGGTGAAGGCACAGTAGAAACAACCGGACATAAACATTGGTGGAACAGAAAGTAAGTATCTGTCAGCATCAAAAAGAAAAAGGACACGGAGTGAATCAATTTGATTCTTTTCCGTGTCCTTTTCATTTTCTGAAAAATGATGATCCTAACGCTGGAGATATTATTCTATTATGGTAAAGGAAGAAGTCCTTGCCATCTCACATCCCAGTCAGCGGGGAAACCGGGGTTACTCTTAGTACAACCGTCCCAGCCCGCACACATCATAGCTACAGCCGTAAGAAGTCCACCATTACCGGGAAGATATATTCTCAATCGATCATCTTGATAATTATGTCCATTAACAAGATAGGTGTTTTTCTGCTTTGCCATGAGCAAAGCCTGTACAGCCCGTTCCGGTTCACCCAGGCGTGCAGCGCACATGGCTGTCATAGGATAGTCCCAACCCCATGTTGTTGGCCAGTTCCAGTTGTTCCAGACCCATTGAAGCGTTTTGCGCATTACAGCAGGCTGTGCGAGCGGACATTGCGGAAGTACACCCAATGCACCAAGAACAGCTGGATGATCACTGGTGAAACGAATATCCTTGAAAGTATTCACTGCCGATTCCGCAGCCAGATAGAGACTATCTGAATTCATTGCCAACGGAGAAAGTTGTGAGATAATCCGATCCCAGAGAGGAACTCTCCGTAATCCTCGGCGCTCTCTCCATTTCTGGGCAGTACTTAAGGCAAAGTGCCAATAAGAGAGTTCAAAAGGTGGATTGACCGTTGAATCTGCTTTCAATGTTTCCTGTGCAGGAATACAGCCTTTAAGAATATAACGGTGACCGATACTGTCGTAAGTTACGAAGTCAGCCATAAACTTTGCCGTTTTGTCCACCATATCTCCATAACGGCTAAGGATCTCTTTCGATTTATCCGGAGCAGCACGATAAAGCAATTCTGCAAGATAAATAGGATGAGGTTGCTGCCAGATCAGATAGGAACCGACATTAGAAGGAGCCTCCATTCCGGAAGGATCTGTCATCTTCATCCAGCGCACGCCTTTAAACCCTTGCCTCCGGGCAATGGAACGTGCAACCGGTTCAACCCTAAGATACCAATCAAGTGCCGGTACTAATAAATCAGGATGACCCCACAGAGCGAATTGAGCTTCATGCCACCATACCATCTCCAGATGAAATTTTCCAAACCATGAATTATAAGTAAGCCCTGTCTCCTGCGGTGGCATATTCCCAGCATCATTAACAGCCAGTAAATATTGAGAAAGAACTACTCTGCGCTCCAGTTCACGAGCCCGAGGGTCAATAATATGTGAAAAATCAACAATAGCACCCTTTTTCCAATAATTCATCCAATATCTTGCTGCCTTTTGAGCAACAGCATGGAAATCAGTAGCAGTTCTCAAACAGGATTGCTGATATTCTGACTTTTGAAAAAAGGCTACCGTGAAATCTATTTTTCTCCTCTTTGCTGACAACAGGAAACTGTTCCTGCCGGTCACCTTAAAATCTGCCTTATCCTTCCAGGTTACTCTTATATAATATATGGTAGCATCTATCGTATGGCGCAGAAGTACTGCATGAGGAGAACTCTTGATGACCTCTGTAAGATGTTTCCCATCAGAACTCCAGTTACAAGCATCATCACTGTGACCGCCTGTAGGATAAGGAAAACGAAAACGTATACGGGGATTCTCGTCAGAAATCACTTCTGAAGCGATCTCATCTCTATCAGGAGAACATACGGTCTGCACATCATATCGCTTACCCTTATAGAGAAAACGGCTTTTCACCATTCCCGTCCATAGGCATAGTCTTTCATTGACAGAAACTAATTTAGAAGGGTCAGTAAAGTCAAGACCGACTACTCCTAGATGCAACCGATGAGGATTTGCTCTCAGCCAATTACTTGCATCATGCTGCCTGCCCTGGGATTTAAACTGTGCTGAATAAATTTCCTGATGTCCCCTACCAAAATCTTTAGTCACAAAAGCATCCTCAGGTTGATAATGATGGGGATTTGAAAAACTGTGCCATCCCCAGTCACTCATTGTCCCCAGACATACTCCATGTGCATATTGATCAGGAAAGGTTTGCAGGCCTGTTGCATCTACTGTAAAAGCAAAATGACCATTACCTACACTCAGATACTGAAGGGAATCCAACTTAGTTACCACCGGACAATTGCGTTCCACAACCCGATAGCGATTAATATGCCCTGCAAAAACAGGTATACTTCCTATTGGTAAGATTAAACCTAAAAATAAATTTCGGATTTTCATGACTTGTTTTAAAGTAGTTTAATTCACTGAGCAAAGATAGAAAAAATTCTACAAAAAAAGTCTGATACATCAAAATATATCAGACCTCTTATCTATTTCAAGTTAAATATAAAACTGGATGACAGCAAGGTTATAACAAAATAAGCCTACTTCCATATACCAAACTGTGATAATGTGAACGATGGTCCCGTGATAGCGGGATAGTCAGAAGACCGTGTCAAGCCCTCTTAGGATAAAACGCAAACCAGTCATAAGACTTGGAGTAAAATACCACACCCTCTTATGACTGGTCTGAAATATAAATTTAATTACCAGATATGAGCCCGTTTGCTCTTTGGCAGATACATCTTATTACCTCTCGTAATATGAAAAGCATCATACCATCCGTCTATCTGAGGTGAAGCACCATTAACACGCGCCATATTCGGAGAATGTACATCCGATGTAATCAGTAACTGGATATACTGTGGAGTCATGTTGGATGCCCATACACGAGCCCAAGACAGGAAGAAACGCTGAGCAGGAGTAAATCCGTCAACCGTCTTCAATGGAGCTTTTTTCATCTCATTCTGGAAAGCACGGTATGCAATATTCAACCCACCATTATCACCGATATTCTCTCCCAGAGTTTGTTTCCCGTTGATCTTTACACCGGGAAGAACTTCGAATTTAGAGAAATAGTCTGACAAAATCTTCGTACGCTTCTCAAAATTGGTCTTATCCGCTTTTGTCCACCAGTTTTTCTCATTGCCATACTTATCAAACTGTGAACCTTGGTCATCAAAGCCATGGCTCATCTCGTGACCTATTACACCACCGATTCCTCCGTAGTTTGCGGCAGCATCTGCTTTAGGATCAAAGAATGGAGGCTGCAGAATAGCAGCTGGGAAACAGATTTCATTTGTAGTTGGATTATAATAAGCATTGATCGTCTGTGGAGTCATTCCCCACTCTGACTTATCTACAGGTTTATTTACATGACGAGCGATGTAATCATCACTGGCCCAGCGGTTAATAGCGGCTAGATTATCATAAAGAGACAAACTGTCGTTAACCTGTAAGCCACTATAATCCTTCCACTTATCAGGATAACCAATCTTAATGATATAGTTATTCAGTTTATCCTGAGCTTTTAACTTAGTTGCACTCCCCATCCACGTTGACTCGTTGATACGTTCAGAAAGAGCTTTTTGAAGATTATGAACTAAGTCAAGCATCATCTTCTTACTGCTTGCAGGAAAATATTTTTCAACATAAAGTTTGCCGATAGCCTCACCTAAAGTGCCACTAACCAAACTTACAGCACGTTTCCAACGAGGACGGTCTTCCGTTACACCTGTCATCACTTTTCCGAAATCGAAATTAGCTTTGCGGAAATCATCACTCAGATGATTGGCAGCATTGGAAATCACTTTTACTTCAGAGTAAGCTTTTAAATCATCCAATGGTGTATTGGCTAGAATTTTCTCTACTTCATGGATAGGTTCCGGTTCGCCTATACAAACAGCATCAAAAGAAGGGAAACCTTCAGCCAGGAAGGTATTTCCCCAATCGATCCCGGGATAGTCCGTTACCAATTGATCATAGGACAGTTTATGATAATTGGCATCCACATCACGCAGTTTTACTTGATCGTAACTGGCTTTTGCTATTTGCATTTCGATATTCCAGACACCTTCAACTTTCTTCAGGGCTACAGACTCGTCATCACCCGTCATCATAAAGAGTTTCTTCAAATAATCCTTGTAGGCTGCACGGATCTTCTTACTCTGTTCATCCTGTTTGAAATAATATTCACGGATTCCCAGACCAAGACCACCTTGACCGATGGAAACAAGATTCATTGAGGCATTTCTCAGATCGGCTCCTGCACCTATTCCAAACATCAGCGTACCGGCACCATTACGATCCAACTGTGCCATAACCAACTGATATTCCCTGCGGTCTTTAATATTTTTGATTCGCTCAAGAGTAGGTTTCAATGGATTCCAGCCTTCTTTATTCAAGCGGACACTATCCATAGCCAAATTATAAAGGTCACCGATTTTCTGACCCAGGGAGCCCTTTTCCTGAGGCTTACTGGCATATTCCAAAATCAAATTACGGATACGTTTCTGATTCAGTTCATATAAATCTATAAACGCACCATTGTCCGTATGCTGAGCATCCAAAGGATGAGATTTCAGCCATCCTCCTGCTGCAAACTCATAAAAATTGTCACCAGGCTTTACCGATGTATCCAGATTGGACCTGTCATAACCTGTTGACTGACTATTCTGCGCCAATGCTGTTACTGAAGGACAAAGCAAAGAGGCGAATAATAAGATCTTGTAATTCATATTTGTTTTTTAATAAGTTAATCGTGACCACCGCTCTACTTAATAGAGTACTGTCTTATCCTATATCAGATTATATTGCATATCAACATACAACTTAACGAAAACCATAATCAGTTTCCATTAGAAGTATTCTTTTCCAATATCTGATGTTACCTTATACCCCCATTAACGATAATAACTCTGAAGAGTCACATCAAATTTCAGCATCGAACAAGCAGGAATATAAGAAGTCGAGCCACTTTTACCATTAGAAGATGTACCATAACCCAGATTATAGGGAATATAGACTATCCACCGATCGCCTATATGCATCCTCATCAAGGCTGTAGTAAGACCATCTATAACATTATTGACATTAAAAGTCACCGGCACGGCAGTATTCAGATCGAGTTTCGTTCCACTCCAGGAGCAATCAAAGCAATGTCCATTAATCAAGTAGGCAGCATAATGCACACGGACCCCGTCCGAATAATAAAGACTTGTGGTACCTGTGCCATTCTGGACAACATGAACAGCTATGCTATCATCACGTGAAGGCGTAAAAGCGGTATTGCCATATTGCATCTGTTGGTACAATGACCAATTACCAAACACTTTCCATGTAGGATCCCCCATGAAAATACGGTTACGGGCATAAGCGAGAGTATCGCTGAAAGCCTTATCATTACGACTACGCCAATTAGCATATTCGTCGACTGTTCCATTATCCTGACTGCAGGAGGCAAAAATCAGTAACCCCACAAACAGTACAGAAAAAGAATATTTAATAGTTTTTGATAACATTGGCCAGTTTTTTCAATAAACTTGTGATGCTGACACGATCCTCAATAAGTGCACGCAGGTTGTCGATATCGACACGCTCCTGTTCCATTGTGTCCCGGAAACGGATAGTTACTTTATGGTCTACCGGAGTATCATGGTCCACAGTTACGCAAAATGGAGTACCTATAGCATCCTGACGGCGATAACGCTTTCCGATGGAATCCTTCGGATCACCATACTGAGTATAGAAATGGAATTTGAGATCATCTACGATCTGATGGGCAATTTCCTCAAGTCCCCCTTTACGGTCCAGTGGGAACACGGCACACTTGACAGGTGCAAGAGCTTCAGGCAACTTCAATACGATACGGCTCTCCCCATTGTCCAGCTTCTCTTCCGTATAGGAATGACACATAATACTTAAGAACATACGGTCCACCCCTATAGAAGTCTCCACATCGTAGGGAGTATAATTCTTCTTTGAGTCAGAATCATAGTATTTGATCTGACGGCCAGAGAATTTCTCATGCTGGGAAAGATCATAATCCGTACGAGAATGAATACCTTCTACCTCTTTAAACCCAAAAGGCATCTTGAATTCAATATCTGTAGCCGCATTAGCATAATGAGCCAGTTTCTCATGATCATGGAAACGATAATTTTCAGCTCCCATACCTAAAGATTCATGCCAGGCCAGACGGGTTTTCTTCCAGTATTCAAACCAACGCTTCTCAGTACCAGGCTGGCAGAAGAATTGCATCTCCATCTGTTCAAATTCACGCATACGGAAGATAAACTGACGTGCTACTATCTCGTTTCTAAAGGCTTTTCCTATCTGTGCAATACCAAAGGGTAATTTCTGACGACTGGAGCGCTGGACATTCAGGAAGTTGACAAAGATACCCTGCGCAGTCTCCGGGCGAAGGTAAATACGATTCGTTGCATCAGCGGTAGAACCTACCTGAGTAGAAAACATCAGGTTAAACTGCCGTACATCGGTCCAATTCTTTGTTCCGGAAACAGGATCAACTATACCTTCATCCAGAATAATCTGTTTTAGTTCCTTCAGATCCGGACCTTGCATGGCCGCAGCATAACGGGTATGAAGGGCATCCCGCTTTTTCTGATGCTCCAGTACACGTGTATTCGTCTCACGAAACTTCTTTTCATCGAAAGCATCACCAAACTTCTTGGCAGCTTTATTGACTTCCTTTTCTATTTTCTCATCATACTTACCAATCTGATCCTCTATCAAATTGTCCGCACGATAGCGTTTCTTGGAATCACGATTGTCAATCAAAGGATCATTGAAAGCATCCAAATGGCCAGATGCTTTCCAAACTGTAGGATGCATGAAAATAGAGGCATCAATTCCAACGATATTCTGATGAAGCAGTATCATGCTTTGCCACCAGTATTTCTTGATATTATTCTTCAGTTCCACACCATTCTGACCGTAGTCATAGACAGCAGCCAAGCCATCATAAATCTCACTACTCGGGAAGACAAAGCCATATTCTTTGCAATGACTGACTATCTTCTTGAAAACGTCTTCTTGTGCCATCTTCTCTTGCTCTGTTTTTTAATTTAAATTTATTTGTTGCAAAGATACATCTTTTTTTCGGTAATATACAAATTATGTTCTTCTTTCAAAGCAAGTTAACAACAATTAGCAGCCATATAAACGCAATACTTACATTCTGAATAATGAATGATCGTTACGGACCATCTTCAGTACACACCATTTCCGTAGTAAGGAACTATTCTTTGACAAAAGACCAAGAAACGCCCTATCGTCTATATTTCTGCATCCTTTACGAACACAGGAGATTTCCGATATGAAAACGATTTCCGATTTGTGCAATCCAAAATATTTTGCTATATTTGCAAGAATAAAAAATCGAGATAATTTTATGGACGACGAAAACAATAACCCACACACAGAAGATGCTGATTATATAGAAGAGCCAGGAGATGAAGAAACAACTTCTGAACAGCATTCTGATTACAAGCCTGTTGAAAGGTTTGATGCATCTGCCGTGCGCCATCTTTCAGGAATGTATAAGACCTGGTTTCTTGACTATGCCTCTTATGTCATTCTACAACGTGCTGTCCCCAGTATCGAAGATGGTCTGAAGCCAGTCCAGCGTCGTATCCTTCACTCCATGAAAAGAATGGACGACGGAAGATACAACAAAGTTGCAAACATTGTCGGACATACTATGCAGTTTCACCCACATGGAGATGCTTCCATCGGCGATGCACTTGTACAATTAGGACAGAAGGAACTGCTAATAGATACACAGGGAAACTGGGGAAACATTCTTACTGGTGATCGGGCTGCTGCACCCCGTTATATCGAAGCCCGACTGTCTAAGTTCGCATTAGAAACTGTTTTTAATCCTAAAACCACAGATTGGCAACTCTCCTATGACGGACGCAACAAAGAACCAATTACTTTACCGGTAAAATTCCCGTTACTTTTAGCTCAAGGTGCTGAAGGCATTGCCGTAGGTCTGGCCTCAAAAGTACTGCCTCATAATTTCAACGAGCTCTGTGATGCTGCGATAAAATATCTAAGGGGAGAAGCCTTCCATCTCTATCCGGATTTCCCCACAGGTGGAACGATTGATGTAAGTAAATATAATGACGGTCAACGGGGAGGTACGCTCAAAATAAGGGCAAAAATAGAAAAAATAGACAACAAAACTCTCGCTATATGTGAGATTCCATACGGAAAAACTGCTGCTACTATTCAGGATTCTATTACGAAAGGGGTAGAAAAAGGGAAACTCAAGATACGACGTGTCGATGATATGACAGCACGGGAAGTTGAAATTCAGATTCATCTTACACCGGGAACATCATCGGATAAAACCATTGATGCTCTCTATGCCTTTACCGACTGCGAAACAAGCATTAACCCGAACTGTTGTGTCATCATGGATGACAGACCTTGTTTCCTTACCATCAGTGATGTACTCCGTTATTCAGTTGATCGCACAGAGGGATTATTACGCAAAGAACTTCTGATCAGGAAGAAAGAATTGGAAGAGCAACTCTTCTTTGCTTCTCTGGAACGCATCTTTATCGAACAACGTATCTACAAGGAAAAGAAATTTGAACAGGCTAATGATATGAATGAAGTCATAGCTTTCGTAGATATGAAGCTACAACCATTTGTTAAAGATTTCATTCGTCCCATTACTCGCGAAGACATCCTTAAACTTATGGAAATCAAAATGCAACGCATTCTGAAGTTCAATAAGGATAAAGCGGATGAACTTATTGCGAAGATCAAAGCTGAAATTTCTGACATCAATAAAGACTTGAATCAAATGACGAAAGTCACTATTGACTGGTATGAATATCTTAAACAAAAATATGGTAAAGACCATACACGCAAGACCGAAATCCGCAGTTTTGACACCATTGAGGTCACCAAAGTTGTGGATGCCAACCAAAAACTCTACATCAACCGACAGGAAGGTTTTATAGGAACCGGACTGAAAAAGGATGAGTTTATCTGCAACTGCTCTGATCTGGATGACATCATTATTTTCTACAAGAATGGCAAGTATAAGGTAATAAAAGTAGCAGATAAATACTTCGCTGGCAAGAACATCCTGTGGGTACAAGTTTTCAAGAAGAATGACAAGCGTACGATTTATAATGTTGTTTACCGTGATGGACTAAAGGGATACACTTATATTAAGCGGTTCAACATCCCTGCTATCATCCATGACCGGGATTATGATCTGACACAAGGCAAACCGGATTCAAGAATACTCTATTTTTCCGCTAATCCCAATGGAGAAGCTGAAGTTATCAAGGTAACCCTGAATCCCAGTCCGAGAAGAAGGAACATTTTCCTTTGTAAGGATTTTGCAGAGGTAATGATCAAAGGACGTTCCGCAAGAGGTAATATTCTTACCAAAGAGAGTGTCCATCGTATCGGATTAAAAAGCCGGGGACATTCTACCCTGGGAGGAAGGAAAGTATGGTTTGATCCAGACGTTCTGCGACTCAATTATGATGAACACGGAAGATATCTGGGAGAATTCTATGATAATGATGCAGTCCTCGTAATTCTGAAAAGCAATGAATTCTATACGACATCCTTTGATGCGAACAATCATTATGAAAATAACATCTTACGACTGGAGAAATGGGATCGCAACAAAATATGGACAGCTGTACTCTATGATGCCGATAACCAAAATTATCCTTACATCAAGCGTTTCACAATAGATGCTTACAGAAATCACCAGGCTTTCCTGGGTGACAACCCTGACTCTCAGTTAATTCTGCTTACTGATACGCCTTACCCACGTATTAAAATCACCTATGGAGGAGCAGATGCTGTCCGAACTCCCGAAACCATTAATGTAGAACAATTTATTGCTGTCAAAGGATTCAAAGCCAAAGGTAAACGGCTTACTACCTGGACAGTGGACAAAATAGAGGAGTTGCCACAAGAAGAAGAACCATCTGATTCTGTTGATTTTGATTCTCCTTTATCCGACCCAGAAGGAGAAACGGAGGGCAGTAACCTGAACACAGAAGAAGACCTTGATCCGGATAAAGACAAAACTCAACAGGAAGTCATTGATGAAATGACCGGTCAATTGAGTCTGTTCTC
>Ga0172377_10001710_pt1 | contig 22301 bp, 23 predicted proteins | sample Pumphouse3metaG_FD_119749 | JGI IMG/M metagenome (GOLD analysis project Ga0172377, IMG submission 119749) | Leachate microbial communities from a municipal landfill in Southern Ontario, Canada - Pumphouse #3 metaG | ecosystem: Engineered > Solid waste > Landfill > Unclassified | place: Canada... | reverse complement strand
GCATAAAGGCATGGAATGATGTTTGGATGGATCCAACAGTTGCTGCGCGCCGGTCAGATTGCTTTGAGACTAGTGTTGGGTCTGCATCGGCATGGATCAGGCTGGGCGAACTACAAGCACAGGATATCACCTGTACGCCCTATGATGCTGAACGTTTCAAGAGAGCATTACATGAGATTCGAACCATGACACTCGATGAGCCAGCTTCGTTTGTGCCGAAGATGCGAAAGCTTTGTGCTTCCTGTGGCGTCGCACTTGCCCTGGTACCGACCATGAGGAAAGTACCTTGGAACGGTGCTTCCAAGTGGTTGTCCCCCACCAAGGCTATGATCCTGATCAGTCTTCGAGGAAAAGCAGAAGATGTTTTTTGGTTCTCCTTCTTTCACGAAGCAGGCCATATCCTATTCGGAGAGAAGAAACGCCTCTACATTGCAGAAGATAGAAATCGTGACAAGCAGGAGCTTGAAGCAGATGCCTTTGCTGCAAATCTCTTGATACCCGAATCATACAACCAAGACATAACAAAGATTACTGCAAGCAGCGAGGTGCTTGCAGTAGCCAAAACGCTTGCAATCAGTCCCGGCATTGTAGCCGGCAGGTATCGTCACCTTACGGGCAACTGGTCCTTTTTCAAGGATCTCACCAGATCATTTGATTGGGATACCCTTGATCTGGAAGTAAGCCCTCATCGGTGATATGTGTCTCAAAGAGAATCGAGGCAAGGGCTATGGCCCCGACCATCGGGTTCTCCTGGTCGGTTTGATAGGTGCCGTGTACATATTTCACCGACGAAACACGCTCGCTGTCTAGGCGGCAAGTCCTTCATCAACGCAGAACCGTCCAACCAGAGCACCACGATTTGCCTAGGCTTTACAAACCAAGCCTATGATTCTATGCTGGGTTTGGAGGGTCAACGCAATGCGGATACTCGACTATTTAACAGAATCATCAGTACTGTTTCCAAGCAGTACAAACAAACAGGAAATATTGACACAGATGGCCGCAAAGGCATCGGAAATCGGCCATGGAGTTGATGTACAGGCATTTACCAAGGCTATTTTCGAGCGTGAAGCCATCATGAGCACAGGCATAGGCTTACAGATAGCCATCCCGCATGCAAAACTGCCTGCGATCGAGGATTTCTTTGTGGTAGCGGCAATCCTTGGCGGAGATGCCGAATGGGATGCCTTGGACAAGAAGCCTGTTCGCTTGGTGTTTATGATCGGCGGGCCTGCCGACAAGCAGTCCGACTATTTGAAAATTCTTTCCAAGATCACTTTGGTGATCAAGAATCCTGCACGCAGGAAAGCCTTGATGCATGCCAAGGATGCAGCTGCCGTACTTGCAGCCTTTGACGAACTGTAAGGGTGGCGGAACAAAGCATGGAATTTCACGTATTCTTGTATCTGGCTGCCATCTTTGGTGCCGGATATGCAACCAAATATCTTACCTCGGCCTTGAAAATCCCCGAAGTGACCGGCTATGTCCTGCTGGGTGTATTGCTGGGCAACTCTGTGGTGCGTCTGCTTTCCACCCCGATTCTGGATGCACTGAGTCCGGTCTCTTCCATCGCCCTTGGCTTGATCGCCTTCATGATCGGCATCGAGCTCAAGCTGGACGTCATCAAAAAGCTTGGGAAAAGCATTCTTGCCATTGTTGTTTTTGAGAGTCTTGGTGCCTTCGCCATAGTCTTTTCCGGCTTGTACTTCGGATTCAAGGCAGGGCTCAACACATCCCTGCTTCTCGGCGCTGTAGCTTCTGCAACCGCCCCGGCTGCCACCGTAGCGGTGATCAAGCAGTACCGTGCCAAAGGTGTCTTGACTTCGACCATCCTGGCGGTCGTCGGCATCGACGACGCGGCAGCGCTCATCATCTATGTATTTGTCGAGAGTTTTGTAGGCTCAAGCCTTTTGGGCAGCGCCATCTCGATTCCGCTCATGCTCGGCTCGGCGGTGCTTGCCATCCTTTTGGCTCTGGGCATCGGTCTGCTCTCGGCAGTCGCCTATGTCCTCATCCTTCGCAGGACCCGCAACAACGATTGGATCATGCTGCTGCTGGCAGCATTCCTGTTCGCCCTGCTCGGAGTCTGTGAACTCCTCAATGTCTCGGAGTTGTTGGCGATCATGGCCTTCGGGATGACGATCGTGAATACGTCTCCGACGTTGAGCAAGAAGAGCGAGGGGATTGTCGGCAACTTCTCTCCAATCTTCCTGGTTGCCTTCTTCGTTCTCGGCGGCGCCCATCTCGATATCGGTTCCATCAAAACCATCGGGGTGCTGGGCTTGGTCTATTTTGCCCTGCGCAGCATCGGCAAGGTGGGAGGGGCTACGTTGGGAGCCTTTCTCGGAAGAGCCCCCAAGAAAGTGCGCTCGCTCATCGGCCTCTCACTGCTTCCGCAAGTCGGGGTAGCCCTCGCCCTTGCCCTTGCCATCAATAAGAAGTTTGGTTCCGGTCAGTTCGGAGCTGACGGGCTTCAGCTTGCTTCGACCATCATCAATGTACTGCTGTTCACGACCATCATCACCGAGATCATCGGTCCTGTATTGACCCGGTATGCGTTGCGTAAAGCCGGTGAGGTCAACGTAGTGGCTGACCACCAAGCGTAAGGAGAATGAGATGAATCTGCTTGTCATCGTAGTATCGGAGTTGGACTATAAAGAAGATGTCTTTTTGGCTTTGCAGAGTGTGGGTATCACCAAGGCATCGGTGTTCGATGCCATGAGCATGGACCGCAGTCTTGAAAGCGAATACAGTTTGTTCACCGGATTTATGAAAAGCAGGGCGGAGAACGAAGGAGAACAGCTGGTCATTCTCGCCCCCATTGAATCCCCTTCCATTGCCAAGGAGCTTCTTTCCAATCTCGAAGCTGCCGGAATCCCTTTGAAGAAGCAGGAAATCCTGCATCTGGCAGTACTTCCGGTGGCATTCTGTTTCGACCAGAGTACCGGGTTGTGTGAGTAGGGAAGGTGTTCGGAAACGTAGGGAACCATGGGAGACGTACATTGAGACAATTGTGTCTTCTTTATATTTCTGTATGAAGTGGTTACATATAAAGGGTTAGTTCCTTGTTTTTACTGATTTATAGTGTTAATTTGTAGGAAAGATACAAAATATGAGGATATACTGTGATTCTTGCTATTCGGCTTTCTAATTTCTATTCGATTAAAGAGGAAATCTGCATCGATTTTCGCGCAGGGAAGATCAACACTGCAACATCACGCAAACTCTCTTCTCATATATTCACTTGGAACGATGAAGTGGTGTTGAAGAGTATCGGTTTGTTCGGAGCAAATGCATCAGGTAAGTCGAATATCATCAAGGCAATCACCTTCTGCTGTCATCTGGTTCTCGAATCACACTTGTTCAACGAGAACAGTGTATTCAACTTCGAGCCTTTTAAGTTTGACGGATGGGAAAATACTCCCAGCACCTTTTCGATGGATTTTGTGTATGAAGGTATTGAATATGAGTATTCTTTCTCTTTAACAAAGCATGGGATTCTTCAGGAAAGCTTGTATTATTACCCGAAAGGTAAAAAAGCCAAAGTCTTTACAAGAGATGAAAGAATCAAGGGTGAGAAGGCAAAGAAGTACAGTTTTGCCGATAGACTCATTCCCAACCCTTTGGACATTGCTCATAGTACCAGCGAGAAAACACTGTACGTCAGCAGAGGGAGCCAGATGGATCGAGAGATATGTAAAACGGTCTTTCGATTCTATATGAATGAAATTACATTGGGATTAGTGCCCGATAGCAGTGAGGCGTCCTTTGCATTATTCGAAAAAAACAAAGACCTTGTAGTATATGCTCTGAATATTTGTGATAGTGATATCGTCGACATCAAAGCTCAAAGAGAGCAGGTTATGAACGTAGGCCCCTCGATTGTGAGGAGGCCCGACTCAAGCGCGTTAGCATCCGCATCTGTGCAAGTGTTGAAGAGAGAACGAGTAAGATTTGTGACATACCATGCGAAAGCTCCAACAATCCCTTTCGATCTGGAATCTGAAGAATCCAGTGGAACCTATCGGTTGTTTCTTATGCTCCTTACCTTGATTGATGTGGTACGGAGTAATAAAACGTTCTTCCTCGATGAGTTTGATGCAAGTCTTCATAGTATACTCTCCCAATTTATTCTTGATTTGTTTCATGCAAGCAGTTCAGCACAGTTCCTTTATTCCAGTCATGACACCAATCTCATTAATCTGGATTCTTTGCGGAGAGATCAAATTCTATTTGTACGTAAGCAATCGAACAGCTCTACTGAGGTATATTCGCTCTACGACTACAAAGATTTTAGAGAGAATATGGATGCAGAGAAGGGCTACTTGCAAGGCCGTTTTGATGCAGTGCCAATCGTACAATCATCGGTCGAAGTTATAAAAAAATTACTTGGAAATAATGAGGATGGGCTCAATGGGTAAGGGACGACACTCAAACCCTGCGAGAAAGATGAAACCGATGATTCTGGTTTTTTGTGAGGGCGATACGGAAAATATATACGTGAACTTGCTGAAGGCTCGATACCGGATACCTATGAAAATTGTTTCTAAAATAACAGGTCAAAGGATATCTCCTGAACTGGTTATGCGGCATATTAAGAACGAGCGACTGAGCGGTAACGATACGATTCACACATTCCTCTTCTATGATCTTGATGTTGTTGGTATTTCAGAGAAACTTCAGCGTTGTCAGGGAAGAATGATTTGCTGCAATCCTTGTACAGAACTATGGTTTCTGCTGCATGAAAAAGAACAGCATGCATTTCTGACTACAGAAGCCTGCATTCAGACATTGAAAAACGAGCCGGTATGGGAAGACTACAAGAAAGGCAGTTTATCGGAGATCCAGAAACACCGATTATGGGAACATCGAGAACTGGCTTGTGCTCGAGCCAAAACGCTGAATGATTTTGAGAATCCTTGCGCTTCGCTGTATCATCTCATCGAGTTGCTTTCGGAGCAGAACACTGAGGTGTAAATCTGGGTGGTGATCTTCTGGTATCATCGGATGATTAGTGGTCTGTAAATCCTATTTCTTGAATTCTCTTCGGCACAAACGACGGTCAGCTGCGTTCTCGTCGGATCAGATATCACAAATATCTTCTCCTTCTCGGCCTTGCCGCTCGCCGTTTTCGCTCGAAGCTATTATGCAAGTAATTGACTTTACAACCCACTTGGAGGAGTAATGGCATATCCAGAGCAGCAGTGGAAAGAAGCGAAAAGCAAGTGCAGACTGAATGACGAAGCTATCCGAAAGGCAAAGGAGATGGGGCTCAATCCCAAGAGCCTCATCAAGAATATCCCAAGCAAACAACAGCTATGGAAGCTGTCTGTCCAAGAGTGGATTGAAGAGATGTGGGAAAGTCGTCAGGAAAAGGCTCGGAAGAAGCAGTTGAAGAAACAAGCAGAGCAAGCTGGAGGCAATTGAAGCGTCGATGCCATCCTCCTTAACGAACCTTTCCCTATAGCATCGTCGTTGGCCGAATCATTGGCTGCAACACCGAAGTAAACCTCTCTATTCCTACGTAATGCAGTCTTTCTTCAAGTAGGTAGGAGTGTAGTTTTCCTCTCTTGCTTCAGCATACAAGCACAGGACCCTCACCGATCCTGTGCTTTATAAATGTATCAAATCACCTGCCTTTCGGTCCTTTCCTTCTCCAGAGCCTCCGACTCTTTCTCATACCAGCGGGGGTTCTTGAAGGTCAGAAAGCATCGGGACCCTTCCTTGAAAACATTGGAATGGGAGGTATGGACGCGGATCACCTGACTGCCGATTCGTACCTGGTACTCTATGCAGAAGGTCATATACAGGCGTTTCTCTATCACGGCAGGGTAACCCCCGCCTTCCTTGTTGCTGATCTCAATCTCATTGGGACGGGAGGCAAGCAGTCCCTCTCCATCCTGAAGCCCTTCAGGCAGGGAGTAGGGAATAGGAGTCTTGCTTTCTCCCTTTGCATAAATGAAGTCGTTTTCCTTCACCACGCGTGATGTTTCATTTATAAAGATACAATGACGAAAATCCAATCCGTATTCTCTGTTTTTGGACAGACGGGAGGCTTACACTGCGACTTCCAGACTGAGGCTCTATGCTGTCTCCTCTGCAATTGTTGAATGCTTTGCATTGAGGTAAGCCCGGGTCAGAGAGCAATACGCAGGTCTGCTTTGTGTATCTTTGAAGCGATTTCTCAATAAGCTGATCTGTACTAGAGTCAACTCAATTTCCAACAAGAACCTTGGATATCAATGTATGGAGGCTATGTATGTGTGAAACTCAACACTGGACAAAAACTGTCAGGGTAGTTACAGTAATAGTGGGATATCCCACTAGGAGTATAACCATGCAAGCAATAGCTGAATATGATGCCACGGTTGATATGAAAAAGCGAATCACGTTGAGAGGACGGAAATTCTCACATTATCATGTTGCTGAATTTGAGGATGGCCGCATCATTCTTGAGCCAAGAGTCTTGGTATCCCCCTTTGAAGTCTCCAAGAACACACTTTCCATGATGGATTCCTCTATTGAAGACTTCAAACACGGAAAAACTTCAAAACCGGTAGATTTATCATCCTTTCCATTGGATTAAGGCTTCTCATCAATGTACCTGATTAGGCTCGGGATACCAGAAATGGAAGAACTATGGACTAGCCTCATACGGAAACATAAGGAAGATGTTCTTACCTTGCAAGAAGAGCTCCTCTATAAAAAGATGGGGAAAGCGATGCTTCTTCTTTCAAGCAATCCAAGGCATCCTGGGCTTCAAAGCCACGAAATCGAAGCATTAAGTCGTCGGTTTGGGATGAAGGTATGGGAGTCTTACTTGGAGAATAAGACGAGTAGAGCTAGTCGGATATTTTGGGTATATGGCCCGGGGAAACAAGAAATCACCATCATTGGAGTTGAACCACATCCACAAGATAAGAAAGGATACAAGAGAGTTGCATTGTCAGCTACAGGAGAAGAAATCTCCTGTTGATACCCAACAATACGCATGTTAAGCGTATATCACGTGATCTTTCTGCCGGCCTGTGCCCTGTTTGTACTTCTAGCCCTTGTCCTGCATTGTTTTCATCAATCTCCTGGTTTGTCCCTCTAGATAGAGAGGCAGAGTGACCAGTGTATACTGGTATTCTGACTTCGGCAGGGAAGATGTCACCGTCTCAACTGCAGGGGTGTGTGTGGAGAATCGTAGCGCTAGGGAACGTTGCTTTGTTTCCATGAACACGTGAAGAGACTTCAAGGTTCCAGTTTTTCCGGATTTCACTTCAATGGGCAGGAAGGTATTGCCTTGTTGAGTCAGAAAATCAATTTCTGCATTGGATTGGGCTTTTTCCCTTGTCCAATAATAGAGCTCGGGGTTCATGTACCCCGGCTGGCTGTACAGGAGATGTTGTCCGATGAACTGCTCCGGCTGCAATAACTGCAAGCTGGGGAACTTTCTCAAAGAAGTACCGCAATGAAAGGATTGCGGCAGGATTGGCTTGAATCTCGTCCAGAAAAAGAACTGCCCTTTCCATGTCGATCTTCACGTTCTCCAAGATTTCCAAAGATTGGATGATCTTAATAGGGTCATTGGATGCAAACAGGGAATGCAATGTTTGGGATTGCTTAAAATTAAGTTCAATCAATTGAAGGTTGTTCTGTTGGCAGAACATCCTGACCAGCGTGGATTTCAATACCATTCCAACAGATATGCTTCTTCTTTTCTCTTCAGAGCAAGAAGTAAAGCATGGAAACTGCTGAATGTAAGGGTAATAATACCAAACTAAGTGCTAAATATAAGGGTAAAAAATGTAAGTAGAGTGAGAAAATAATGGGTAAAAAAGACGAGTTGTTGCTTATTCTCTCTGTATCGAGTACCTCAGCTCAACCATGTTCTTTCCCAGTTGCTGCACTGAGGTAAGCTGCAAGACCGGACTCAGCACCCTTCTGGGAAACAAAGGCTTCCCGCTTCCAAGCGTAGCCGAACCAATCTGAATAATGAGCTCGTCGAGCAGGCCAGCGTCATGGAATTGTCCGGCAAGGTCTCCACCGCCGACAATCCAAATGTTCTTTTCTCCAGCAATGTTGCGCATAGCCTCATGCACTGCTCGTACATCGCCCTGTACAAAGTGAATATCGGCACCCTCAACTGTTGGAAGTGTTCGGGTGGTGAATACCCATACCGGTTGTGTGTAGGGCCAAGCTTCTCCGGTTTCCTCGCGTACCTGCTCGATATTGTCAAGCATCCACTCATAGGTGGAGGAGCCCATCGCCAAGGCTCCCACCTCGGCAATAAAGGCCGGATAGCTGCTGCTGTCCAGATCTCCTAATGGGAACAGCCATGCAAGGGAGTCATCTTCCGTGGCGAGAAAGCCATCGAGGGTTGCAGCGGTATAGTACTGGGTTTTCATCACAGAGGTTCCTCCCTGATTCTTTTCTTCTACTATAGCGAAGCATGGCATCACGAGCCAATCTTTCATCCTGATGATTTGAGTAGTATCATTATTCCATGGACGAAGCCTTGCTCCAGTTTTTCACCTCGCTCGACCGCTCCCTCTTTCTGGGTATGCAGTACAAAGGCCTTGCAAAGCTTGATAGGCCTTTGCCTATAGGGCTGGGACAGACGATCAGTCAACCAAGCCTTGTCCTGTATATGACACAACAGCTTGATCTCAAGAAAAACCAAAAGGTACTTGAGATTGGTACCGGAAGCGGATACCAAAGTGCATTTCTCGCTGAGTTCTGTGCTGAGCTCTATACCGTTGAGCTGCTTGCAGAGCTGCAGAAGCAGGCAAAAGAACGTCTTCGTGGATTAGGCTACCACAACATCCACTACAAGGTTGGAGACGGGAGCCTCGGCTGGGCCGAGCATGCTCCCTATGACCGGATCATGGTGACTGCGGCTGCCAAACGGATGCCGCTTCCTTTGATTGAGCAACTTGCTCCCGGAGGCATCATGATCATCCCTGTAGGTCCCTTGGGTTGGCAGGAATTGATGCAGGTCACCAAAGACAGTGAAGGCAACATAGAGCAGAAGAAGCTGCTGGATGTTGCCTTTGTGGAGTTGGTCGGCAAGTATAGCTGATTGTTCTTGCTACTTTTCTTCGTTCCACATCGTTGCTGTCGCCAAGGCAAACATGGCCACATTGCCCTTGTTGATCGAACCCGGTGCCAGATAGACAAACAGCTTGGGGAACACCAGAAGGCCGACTACTCCGACAAGCAGAAAGGCCAAGGGATTGAGCAGTGCCGTCCAGCGTTTGAACACGCTCTTGCCCCCGAGGATGTGGATGAACAACAACAGGGGAGCTATGACCCAGGTAATCAGGTAATGGACTAGAAATACCGGCAGGATGGTTTTTGTCAGTGTCCCCTCGATAAATCCAACCAGAGCTTCGTGACGTAATCCGTTTTGCATGCCAAAGCGGTAGATGAATGGGTTGATGCTCATCACTCCATGGATGAAGGGAGAGCCCATCACCGTTCCGTAAGAGAAGAGGATGAAAATAAGTATGCCCAGGGTTTTATTAGTCTTGCTCACCGCCTTGTAGACCAACCAAAAGCCCATGAGGTAGAAGGGTATTGCGAACATGCAGAAGTACATGGAAACGGTAAAGCGCCAGGGGGGCATTTCCAGCCATGCGGTCTCTACAATCGATGAAGAGACTCCGTACTCCTTGTGAAATTCCAAAAGATAATCAGCAGCGGTAAGCAATACTGCTGCGATGATTGCGCTGATACCCATGAAGCGATTGAGTTTTGTTGTTCCTGGCATGAGTTTCGTTGTATGCCTGTACAAGGAATCTGTCAAGTTCTCTTCTCTCATGGTATGCTTGCCTTTAAGCCGATGATTACCCTACGACCAGCTGAGACCAAGGACATTGAAATACTATGGACGCTCCAAAAAGAAGCGTTCCTCCCATTATGGGAAAGATATCACGATGCAGGCAATCCGTACCTGCGTGGGCCTGAGGACATAAGGACGAGGCTTTTCTCCCCTCAATATCATTGCTTCTGTATTCTTGACGATGCTCAGATTATCGGAGGCATCCTCTATGCAACCATGACCAATGAAATAGAGCGTGAGTACTATCTGCAGAGACTTTTTATCGCCCCTGAGAGGCAGAACCAGGGTATTGGCCGCAAGGCGATAGCACTGTGCGAGCATGAGCTTGCAGATGCAACGCTTTTCTCCGTTGAGTTCCCTCAGAATTTGGAAAAGAATCGTACTTGCTATACCAAAGCTGGATTCAAGGATACGGGCAGGCGTGTGAAAACTGAAGAGGGAATTGTACTCGCAAGATTTGAGAAACGAATTATCCATCCTTGCTCTGGCACGTGAGAAATACCCGTGGTATGCTCGCTTTCGGAGGTGTTTCATGACAGGTATTCGAACGATGGAAGAGCAGGATATCAGTGCTGTCCGCTCTCTGATCCTGCAACTGGCTTCCAATTTGGGTGAAGAGTTTGATCTTGACCATGCGCACTATCTGCTGCAGTACCAAGCGATGCAGCGATACCCCGATATCTACCAGAACTATGTCTATTGCTTTGAAGGCGAGGTGGTGGGTTTCCTCTCCTTGGTGTTCTACCGTTCGTTCTTCCACAAGAAAGGTACAGCCATGGTCAACGAACTGGTGGTGAGCCAGGAATATCGGAATCAGAAGATAGGCAAGGCCTTGATCGAGTACGCGATGCAGGTGGCGCAAAAGCTGGGTTTCGATGAGATTGAAGTCGGGGTGATGAAAGAGAACACCCGAGCCCTTGCCTTCTACCGCCACAATGGATTCGACGAGGAGTACCTGCTGCTGGGAAGGGAGTTTTCAACCAGGGAAGCTAAGTGACTCCGACCTTGGTGATGGGTGTTCAGACCATTACGCTTACATGACAAGGAATAAATCATCAAGATTGACGAGTATGACCCCTTCATTTTGAGCTCTGGTCGTCACCGATTCAGAAAAACCTGATTTGCTGAACAGATAATAGAATTGATGCTCGGCTTTGGTGTGAATTTCGGTAGCACGCATGAAATCATTGTATTCATCCATGTCAAAGGGCTTGTTTCGGAATTTGCATTCACAAAATATGGCATTCTGATGATGTTTGTCCCAAGCGAGGATATCGATGTCATTCTCCTTCTTCGTCCTCGGATCGCTTCCCCACCATCTACCGATAGTATGGGGTATGAAGGGAAGTTTCTTGAGTTTTGCGAGCCTGACCAGGTATTCTGTGCAAATTTTCTCAAAAATTCCGCCCATATAAAGCGGGAGCTGTTCCATGATTTCTTGGGCTGATTCATTTTCTCCGAGTAACTCATAATAGCTTCTATTCGAGAAGATGAAATGATACCAGAACATAAAGAAGTTGTCGGAAATCATATAGATGCTCTTTTTGCTCGATGCCTTCTCACCTGAAGGAGTAATTTTCTCAATCAGCTTCATGGTTTTGAGTGTTCCGATATACTTGGAACATTTCGATTGTTCTTCATGAATTTTTTGTGCAATATCATTGAGACGGCTCGAACCAGTTGCAATAGCCTCGAAAATGCTGTTGTAGACAGCAGGCTCTCGAAGTTCCATTTTTAATAAGTTTTGCGTCTCATCTTTCAAGAACGAGCCCATACTGAGGATGTTCTGCGCTATGTTTTGTGCCAAGGGTGATGCATCACTAAAGGCTTGAAGGTAACATGGGATGCCTCCGAGTATTCCATAGCTGAGTAATTTCTCTTCGTTTGAGTAATTCGGAAAGAAAGCGGCACTCTGCAGGTAGTCAAAGCTTTGCAGTTCCAAATTACTTGTACTGCGACCATATAGCGGGCTCTTTGAACCCATTACCTCCGTTTCCATAAAACTCACGCTTGATCCACAAAGAATGAGGAAGAGGTTCTTTTCTTTCCACTGGTGATCGATTGTATGCTGCAGAATTGATTTGATAGTTGGATTGACCTCTGCGATGAATGGAAACTCATCAATAATGAGTGTTATTCGTTTCTCTGATACTTGACTGGTTATGTATGTGAAAGCAGCCTTCCAATCCGAGAAAGTACCAAACGTAGTCCCGGTGAAATACATCTGTAGTGTTTTGGAAAAATCAGCAAGATTCAGGCTATCGTTTTTTGCCTGGGCCGAATAGAAGATCACCGAGTGGCTCTTGGAAAATTCCTTTAGCAGGGATGTTTTTCCTACACGCCTTCTTCCATACAGCACCAAGTAGGCGAATTTACTTGAGGAATGCAGTGTTTCAAGCAAGGATAGTTCTTTTTCTCGTCCGATAAACATAGCAATCTCCCGAATCTTATATATTATACTTATGAGTATTATACTCGTAATTCCCTAAAAATAAAGCATTTTATTCATCCATTTTGCGATAGACACCTTGGAAAATTTGTTTGGGGAAATGAAAGAGAATGAAGGCGCCCTTGCTTTCTCCCGCCGCAATGGGTTCGACGAGGAGTGCCTTTTGTTGGGAAAGGATTTCTCGCAAAAAAGTATAGCTTTAGGACTTTATTCAATCTCTTGGTGGCGAAAGCTCATGTTATACTGTTGAAAATTTCTCCATATTCGGCCTGGAGGCGAGCCAAGTGTCTGAACAGAAGAGGATCATCATTGTAGGTGCAGGTATTTCCGGTCTGACTGCAGCAACCTCGCTTGCCATGCGCGGCCACAAGGTGCTGGTGCTGGAAAAGCATGCAACCTCCGGCGGTCTGGTCAACAGCTTCGAGCGGGATGGATTCCTCTTTGACGGGGGGATACGGGCGGTCGAGAATGCCGGCATGGTCAAGCCAATGCTCGAAGAGCTTAAGATCGACCTTCCTCTATTGCCAAGCAAGGTTTCCCTGGGTGTTGAGGACAAGATCATCAAGGCTGACACCAAGCAGAGCCTCACCGACTATGAGAAGCTGCTCAAGGAGCTCTATCCCGAGAGTACAGCCGATGTAGAGAAGGTCATCAAGGTCATTGCCAAATTTGATGTGTACATGCAGGTCCTCTTCGGCAGTGACAGCCCCTTTTTCAAGGATGCCAAGCGTGACATTCGTTACTATTTGACCACCTTTATTGTTTGGTTTGCACGTTTTTTGGCCACCGGGGCTGCCATTATGCGCATGCGTCTTCCCATGGAGCAGTTCCTTGGACAGCTTTTGGAGAACCAAGCCCTCAGGGACATCATCTCCCAGCATTTCTTCAAGAAGACTCCTGCTTTTTTTGCCATGAGCTACTTCTCCCTCTACCCTGATTACCATTACCCCAAGGGGGGTGTAGGAAGCATTCCCAAGGCACTGCAGCAGCGTTTGATTGAGTTGGGCTCCGAGGTCAGGACCATGACAGAAGTGGTGAGCGTCGATGCGTATCACAAGACACTTACCGATGGTAATGGCAACCAGTACTCCTATGACAAGTTGATTTGGTGTGCCGACTTGAAGCGCCTATACAGCACTCTTTCCTTTGAGGGGTATGGTGCCAAAGAGACTGAGGCAATACTTCGTGAGCAGAAGCGAATTCTTTCCAGTCGGGGTGCTGAGTCGGTGTTCACGCTCTTTGTAGCCGTCGATTTGGCGCCTTCGTACTTTGCCGGTATTTCGGAAGGACATTTCTTCTACACTCCATCGAGGAAGGGCTTGGGCGAGCTTCATCGAGCGGATCTTGCTGCGTTGCTCTCTGATTGGGATACTCTGGATCGAGAGCGGTTCTATACTTGGCTGGAGGCTTTCTGCCGCCTGAACACCTACGAGATCTCCATCCCTGTCCTCAACGACAGCAGCGCAGCTCCAGAGGGTAAAACAGGGCTTATCGTCAGTTTCCTCTTCGACTACGAGCTTACGCGAAAGATTGAGGAGGGCGGATGGTATGAGCAGTTTGAAAAGCGTATCACTGAGTTGATGGTTGCATCTCTCTCTGAGTCGGTTTATCCAACTCTGAGTGAGCATATTCTTTTCTCCTTCACGGCAAGTCCGCTGAGCATCCAAAGAAAGTTTGCGTGCTCGGAGGGGGCCATCGTCGGCTGGTCCTTTGAACAGGAGATTCCCATCGAGGCCGGAATGCTGAATATGAAGAAGGCCATCACCACCCCCATGCCTGATGTCTACCGGGCGGGGCAGTGGACGGTAAGCCCGGCAGGGCTTCCTACCTGCATCATGACGGCTAAGATGGCAGCCGACTTGGTGCATGCCAAGCTCTCCGGCTAACCTTCCCATCCAACATAGGTCTCATGCTACTGGTTTTGCGACAAAATCCTGCATAATCATACTTTGGTAGGAAGGCGACGCTCCGATGTGGTTGTATCGTTTGGCCAGGGTTGGACAAGAGACCTTCAATGTCAGACAACAAGGTTGTGCATCATTGCTTGTTGGTTCCCTGGTTTTCAACCTCCACAGGAGGATTGAATCATGATGCATCATATCAAGACCGGGTGTATCGTATTGCTGGCGTTATTGGTGTCTGTAGCGGCGTTTGTCGCGTGTGATTTCGGAGGTGGGGACACACAGCTCGGGTCGTTGGAAATAATCCTGCAAGACAGGATTGCTGCACGAACCATCGCCCCTCTATTGGATATGGAGGTGGATCTTTGGAACATCAGGGCCAATCGGGTGGGCTCCGATTACCAAATCGGACCTGTCGATGTTACTGCCGATACGCATAGCTTCACCGGCATTCTCTCGGGAACCTGGGTGGTGACGGTTGAGGCGTACAACAACGATTCCCCCCGTGTGAAAATCGGCGAGGGTTCGTCGACGGTTGTCGTCCAGCCGGGAAAAATGACACAAACTTCGATATCGGTCGTTCCTCTCACTGGAAATGGGAGCTTTACCTTCACCCTCGATTGGACGGGAAATCTGATCGACTCTCCTTCTTTGGAGGCGTATCTGACTGCCGAATCGGCAAGTGTCCCTGCTTCAGTGGCTGCGTCGGATATCAGCATCACAGGTTCGACGGCAACCATCACCGTTGACGAGGTTCCCACCGGCTACTATGACTTCAGCTACGTGCTGAAGAATGGCACGCAGGTCTTTGCAGGGAATTTTCATGAGGTACGCATCCTTGCAGGCCAGGAAAGTTCTGCTTCCGAGACAGTCCCGGTATCACCGCTGGGGCTGTCTCTCTCCATCGTCAACAACCTGAGAAATCCTTTCGAGGTTTCTATTTCATCCCACGACTTTGTGTTGGAGTGTGCAAACTCCCAATCTTTTTTCGCCGCCCCTGCTGATGCCGCTGCATATCAGTGGTATCTCGATGGCATGATGGTCGCAGGGGCTGATGGGGATGTTTTCGAGATCGATGGTGAGGGTTTCCCGTTGGGATGGCACACCGTATCGGTGAAGGTCAAACAATTCGATGGCAGTCTTTCCTCTGATACGAAAGCCTTCCTTGTGGATCCAATTTCCGGTACCGGCGGATGGATGGAGTTGACCTTCATCAACATCGATGACGAGAACGATGTCTATCACTTCTGGATGACCAGCGGCCCGGCCGAGGATTCGGGCTTCGATGCGTTTGGTACGTTCCCTGAGTATAATGTACCGATCCATCTGGAAATGTTCATGGAAAAAGATCCTGATGATTATCAGATGGGAAGCTTCATGCTTGCCTCTTCCGTTCCGCTGGATATTGATGCTGAGCTGGATATGTTCCCGCTGGGTGGTGAACCATGGGACGAGCATATGACGGCGGCATTCGGGCCGTGGGGCGTCACCAGCGATACCGTTGTCCTCGATCAAGCGTACGACGGGTGCCTGTTCACCGGAAAGATCGCGGATGGTTACGGGTTCAGGAAGGACTTCAATGCTGTAGGCAACTTTCACAACCCAGTTATTGTTGACAACCCTGGTGATGAGCCGGATGTTCTGAAGCATGGGGATCTAAGCGCAGTCGATGGTGTTTCTGTGACATTCTCCAAGTATGGAACCGAATTCGGCTCGTATGTGAAAGGCACCGTGAGTGGTTCGGTAGTGTCCGTTGATTACCGTACGCCCGAGCAGACACTGGGAGTGTATTCCGTTACGGGCGAGTTTGTTTCGAGCAGAGGCGAGATGACAACGGTTCTTTAGCCGTTCTTTTGTGTAGGGTTTATGTGTCATCCTACCCTTCATCGGCAGGTGAAGGGTAGGATTGTCCGTCTGGTGCTATGAGATGTCTTTTGGTTTCTCTCCTTGAAGCAGGGCGTAGAGTTCGCTGCGGCTGGATATGCCGAGGCGGTTGTACAGGCCTGTTGTGTGGGTTTTTACCGTTGCCAGGCTGATGCACAACACGTCGGCTGTCTGGGCTTGGGAATTGCCGCTGAGGATGTGTCGAAGGATATCGGTCTGCCGTTCACTGAGGCTGTATCGTCGGATGAAGTCCTCTAGGTCGAACTGCGGGTGGCAGACGCCAAGGATTCCGATGCTCCCTCCCCATGCATCACGTATGATGGAGAAGTTGGTTACAATCGGAATGAGGTTGCCGTTGGTCGATCGGATGAATCCGGTATGGGAGAACTCGGTGGTCTCTGTCTGCATGACCGCCGCCGCCCGCTTTTCTATTGCTTCGTTGTCACAGAATACCTGCTGCATGGCAATGGGTGGTTTTGATGGTCCGATGAGTCGTTTTGCGTTATCGTTGAGGTCGGTGATGGTCCATGAACGGTCGATCATGAAGACAGGGCGGTTCATGCGGTCGACAAGCTCACGATGTATCTGTGCAGGGGTGAAGCGCATCAGTCCGTACCGCAAGATTGCAAAGCAGATTGCTCCCACCCAGAACAGGGGGATGGTGCACGAAATCGGATTCTTCCCTCCGGTTCCCGAAAGGAAGTCCACCAGTACTCCGATTACTGTTCCGCTGATGGTGCTGACTACAATGATGTTTGCTTGGATTTTCTGCCGATAGAGCGAGGATGCTCGTCCCCAGCGGTAGACGATGAGGGGAATGAAGAGGGACTCCAGTGCACAAAACAGTTGGTGGGAGACAAACCAGAAGCCCGAGGGGAAGTCCTGCGACAGCAGGTTCCAGCCCCAGTTGGCTGTCTGGTAGAGTGCCATGCGCACAGTAATTCCAAGCAGAATCAATCTGTATACCCGTGATGTCCACCCTTCGGTGAGCGTGAGTGCGAAGAGTATGCCGGTCAGGATGAAGAGCTCGGATCCGGTAAAATAGATGCGGTCGAAGAGAGAAACCCAGATGCTATCTTTGAGAAGATGCTGGCCGATGCTGCCGAAGGACCAGAGGGTGAGGGTTGCACAAAAGAGTGCAAAAGCTCGTTGTGTTGGGGAGTTCTTTCCGAACACAAGAATCAGGATTGCGAGGCAGATGTATGCGCTACAGGCAAAGCTCGAAATTATTGCATATAGCATAGGTAGGTGATTCCATCCTACCATGAGATAGGTTATACCGCTATTGGTGATACTAGCAGGACTTGCTAATTTATGAAAAATCTTAGCTCCTTTAGGATAGGTATCCCAACTATTGGAAAAATTCACTGATGATGATTCATGGTGTGGAGATTCAAGAGTTGTTGATTTCTAGTTCTCACTCTCTAGGTTGCCATTGATGATTATATGAAATACTACTATAATGTTAGTAATATATGATATTTGGAGTTAAAGAACACTATGATAGCACTTATATCTCCATCAAAAGCTCAACGTTTACTTGCTGAAAATATCCGTGAACACAGATTGCAACGCAACCTCACCCAGGAAGAACTTTCATCCCGTTCAGGGGTTCCTCTTTCGACGTTGCGTAAGTTCGAGCAGCAGGGGGTGATCTCTTTGGAATCATTCTTGAAGTTGCTGATGGTCTTGGGTATGTTGGACAATGTAGTAAAAGCTACAAAGATGGAAACAATTCCATTTAGTTCCATCGATGAGGTTATTGCCCTCAATAATGCGCCTAAGCGAAAGAGAGGAAGACGAACATGAAGGCACTTCCTTCGGCATCTGCAATTAACGTAAAACTCAATTTTGCAAATGATAGGATTCCTGTTGGCCGTCTGGCCCTACGTGAGAGGACCATCTATTTTGCTTACGAGTCTTCTTTTATACAGAGAGGATTGGAGATCTCCCCATTCATGCTTCCTTTAAAACCAGGAGTAACAAGCTTTGGCAATAGCCTGTTTGAAGGTTTGCCGGGTGTATTCAATGACAGTCTTCCGGATGGTTGGGGTCGCCTCTTGTTTGATCGTTTTGCACAATCCAAGGGACGGTTGCCTTTGGAAATCACTCCTCTGGATAGATTGGCCTCTGTCGGCAGTCAAGGCCTTGGTGCCTTGGTCTATGAACCGGAATTCTCAATGGACCTACCCGACGCTTCTCTCAATCTTGATTGTGTTGCCTATCAGGTAGAAGAAATCCTGAAGGGTACTTCTTCAGAAGTATTGCAAGAACTACTGATACTCAATGGTTCTTCCTCTGGTGCAAGGCCCAAGGCTTTGATTGGTGTTTCTCAGGACCACGAGTCGATCATCCATGGAGGGATGAACGTTCAGGAAGGGTATTCGCCTTGGTTGGTGAAATTCCCCAATACCCAGGATGGTCTTGATGCCGGCTCGGTTGAATATGTCTATGCCCTGATGGCCAAGGAAGCGGGGGTGCACATGCCTGAAGTACATCTATTTCCAGCCAAGCGAGGTCCAGGGTATTTTGCCTGCAAACGGTTTGATCGTGATGGTGATAGGCGTTTTCATATGCATACTGCTTGTGGATTGCTGCATGCTGATTTCCGCGCCCCTTCTTTGGATTATCAAGATTTGCTTACACTTACCTCCATGCTGACTCGGGACATCCGTGAAGTCCAGAGGATGTATAGGCTTGCGGTGTTCAATGTGCTTGCTCACAACCGTGATGACCATTCCAAGAACTTCAGTTTCTTGATGGATGCGAAAGGTACTTGGAGCCTGTCACCGGCTTACGATCTTACCTTCTCATACGGGCCTGGTGGAGAACAAAGCACTATGGTTATGGGCGAGGGAAGGAATCCCGGGGTGCAGCAATTGATGCGTTTGGGACTTGAGGCAAAGCTGACGAAGGCTTGCATCACAGAGATTATTGATCAAACTCGATTTGCTCTTTCTTCTTGGTCTTCATTGGCAAAGCAGTACGGGGTGAGCCAGGAGATGATAGAGTTGATCGCCAAGAGGATGCAGGAAATTCCCCAAGTGAAATGAGATGCAATGTATTCTTTAATTGTATCGGGGGTGGGGAAAGGGAGGCGCTGGCGTTCAGTAGTTAAGAATCATGCAGAGCGGATGTTGCATACGGAGTACCGTCTCTTTTCTGAGAATGCTTTGTAATATAAGTAAATAATATGAGCCTGTCAAATTATGTGCTCGATACAAGAAGCGGCCTATCTCCCGGAATTAGGAACGTATGAGTTCATTCGATGGGCGAGTTGTCTTAGGGTGATTGGAGGATAACGTATTACAGGATTCTTGGTTTCTTGCTAGGATTCAGAATTCATTGAGTGAAAAAATCACATTCAATATGATAATTACCAAGTATTATGTGGATTTGTTCTTTGTAAATTTATAATAAAGTGATATAATCACGTATATGTTTATACGATGTATGATACGAAATATGTACTCATTCGGGGAAGAGAAGGAATTCAATATGATTCCTGCTCCGCGGTTCACAAGGCTGAAAGGTCATAAATATCAGAAACAAGGTATTGAGTTGTTGAAAATGGCCTCACTCTATGGAGCTAATGGTGCGGGTAAATCGAACTTGCTTCATGCGCTTTCCTTCCTTCGAAAAATTGTGGTTTCGTCCGACCTTCCCAGCACGATGGTCCTGAGGAGGATGAAGCACTTCCATACTACAGATGTCCCTTCAGCTTTGGCTGTAGAATTCATTAGTTTTGATGTCCCCTACATCTATGCCTTGGAGTTCAGTGATCAGTCTGTCTTGAAGGAGGAGCTCTATATTTCCGGGCTTGGCAAACAGGATGATAGGTTGGTGTTTGAACGGAGCACTGATGAAAAATTCAAGACGACACTCACGTTTTCTGATAAATTTGAGAAACATCCGGAAGGTCCTATCTTAAAAGGGATTCTTGAGAACAATCTGGTCAAACATAACAAGACATCTCTGAAGATTTTAGCTAAGCTAGATAATCCTCTGCTCATGGATACCAAGCGTGCATATGAGTGGTTTGAGAATAAATTAGTGATTATTTCTCCAACTATGAAACCGAGCGGGCTTGCGCACAAGCTTGATGTGGATGCGGAGTTTCATCGTTATGCCGAGCAGATCATGTGCACATTCAGTGTTGGAATAAAGAAACTCCAGGTCATAAAGAAGCCTATACAAGCTTTCTTCGGTGATGACAACAAGGATGAGATGGAGACTCTGATGCAAAAACTAGCAGAGAGCTCTTCAGGGATTCTCGGCTTGCGTACAAATTCAGGTGAAGAGCTTGTTGCTGTACAAGAAGAAGATACTGTCGTAATCAAGCAGTTGAAAACAGAGCATGTGGACAAGAACGGACAGGCGGTGGTATTCGATTTGTTGGAAGAATCCGATGGATCTGTCCGACTGATGGACTATCTTCCTGCATTCAAGGATGTTTTGACGAAGGATATGACGTATTTTATTGATGAGATTGAGCGAAGCATTCATCCCATCCTTATCAAGGAACTCTTAGGAAAATTTTCTGCAGATGACGGTTCAAAGGGACAGTTGATTTTTACCACGCATGAATCTAATCTGCTCGATCAGGAACTTTTCAGGCTGGATGAAATCTGGTTTGCCGAGAAGGATAGCCTGGGGGGGACCGACCTGTATTCTCTCTGTGATTTCAAGGTTCACAACACAATCGATATACGAAAAGGATACCTATCCGGCAGGTATGGCGCCATACCCTTCCTTGCCAATCTGAAAGACCTTAATTGGGATGCTTATGATTTTAAAGAGTAGGGTATATGAACGTAAGCTACCGGATAGGGATGCAACACTTTTTGTAATATATTGTGAAGGCAGTCGAAGGGAGCATCACTATTTCAGGTATTTCAAGGAGATAAGCTCAAGAATAAATGTTGAGGTGATTCCTGCCGATTCTCAAGGTAATAACTCTCCATTGGGTCTTTATGATCAAGCATGCAGGCATATCGATGGTGAAGGTTTCCCTGGAAAATATGAATTGGTTGAAGGTGATCAGGTATGGTTTGTTATCGATACCGATGCATGGGGAGAGGCAATTCCTGAACTGAAAAGCCTCTGTCGAAGCCGGCCCGGTTGGTTCGTAGCAGAAAGCAATCCATGTTTTGAAGTCTGGCTTTATTATCATGTTTTCAGCGATGCTGCATGGACAATACCATTGCAGGGGTGTTCTGAATGGAAGAATTTGGTGAATGCCAGAATCCCTGGAGGCTTTGACAGCAGGAAACATCCTGTGCTTATTGGGGATGCACTACAGAATGCTAGTGTATACTTCAGGGCAATTGGTGATGAGGTATTGTATGGCTCCACTGAAGTTTTCAAGTTAAGCAAAGCAATGTACCCTTTGATTGCATCAGTAGTCGAGAAAGCGAGGCGATATCACGAGGATGGGTTGAGGAGGTAGTATTTTGCTCCATCTGCCTGCTTGCATTCACATGCCTCGAACTTCTTCTTTGAGTTGCAACAACTCCTTCATGACTGAGAATACATCAATAGCTTGGCCTTTCTTTCCAAAGGCATCATGAAGGTTCTTGTACATGGAGTATAGTCGGTCATAGATTTCAGATTCCTTCTCTCTAGGGTAATAGATACTATTTGAAGGAGATGTCATTGCCTCGATTGCTTCTTCGATGGATGGGTATATCCCTGCACAGACTGTTGCTGCAATTGCACCTCCCAGAGCACTCGTATTGTGACTGCCGGCAAGCCTTAATGGCTTTTTGCAAATATCGGCGTAGGTTTGCATCAAGTGAGCATTCTTGCTGGGAATTCCCCCACATATAATAATTTCTTTGATTGAAATGCCCTGTTTCTCCAAATGATTGTGGATGATTCTTGCTCCAAAAGCAGCCGCCTCTATCAGGGCCTGATACATTTCGGCAACAGTGGTCTGGAGGGTTAGTCCAAGGATCATCCCTGATAATAGTTGGTCCCCAAGAATCGTCCTGTTCCCATTCAGCCAATCCAGTGCAAGCAACCCACTTTGTCCCGGGTATAGGAGGCGGGCCTGCTTCTCAAGTTGTGAATGGCTCATATTCTGAGGCTTGATGTTTGACACAAACCAATTGAACATGTCTCCGACTGCACTCTGTCCTGCTTCTATCCCGAGATACCCGGGAATAATTGAATCATGGGCGAACCCGACCGAGCCCCCTATACTGATTGGTACGTCCTGCTTTTTCATGATTGCAAG
>Ga0172377_10001709_pt1 | contig 22308 bp, 13 predicted proteins | sample Pumphouse3metaG_FD_119749 | JGI IMG/M metagenome (GOLD analysis project Ga0172377, IMG submission 119749) | Leachate microbial communities from a municipal landfill in Southern Ontario, Canada - Pumphouse #3 metaG | ecosystem: Engineered > Solid waste > Landfill > Unclassified | place: Canada... | reverse complement strand
AATTATTTAGCAAGACAAGAAAATCCACAATATAAATTATCAAAAAAAACATTTTTAAGGTAGGGTTATTTAGAAATTGGAGTACTACTTATGAAACAACTTAACTAATGAAATCTATTATTAAAAAATATTTGTCTGGAAAAAGTTCAGAAAATGAACAAAAGAAAATTCTACTATGGATAAAAGAAGATCCTAACCTCAATAACTTTCAATCGATCAAGAATAAATGGAAAGAGGAAATAGTAAAAGAAGATATTCCAAGTGAGTTCCTCCCGAATTGGCAAAACATACAAAATAGGTTATTTGAGCAAATGCAATTAAAAATGAACCGAGTACAACGGAATTTAAAAGTCATTAGTTATGCCGCTATATTCATCATTTTTATTTTCGTTCCATCGCTTCTTTATCTTTTTTCTCAACCCAAATCATTAGTAGAAAAGAATTATACTACAATATCTGCTGATTTTGGACAAATTTCTAAAGTAGCTTTACCCGATAGTTCTATTATATGGGTAAATTCAGGATCAACCATCAGATATAATAACCAATATTCAACCACAAACCGTAATATTGAACTAATTGGGGAGGCGTTCTTTAAGGTTCATAAAAATAAAGCAATGCCTTTTATAGTAAGTAGTTCTAAATTGCGTATAAAAGTTTTAGGAACTGAATTTTGCGTATCAGCCTATCCCGAAGAACCTTCAATTCAGGTAATACTAGAAAAGGGAAGTGTTAATTTAACCTCGTTGTCACTCTCACATTTAAGTCAAAAAATAAAACCTGGTGAAATGGCCAATTTCGACAAAGAAAACGATCATTTTGCTATATCAGAAGTAAATACCAAATTGTTTACATCCTGGAAAGATGGAATTATTCATTTTTACAATTCACCTCTCTGCGAAGTGGTTTTCAAACTGGAAAAAAGATATAATCAACATTTTATTATAGATAAAAGCATTAAAAATATTCCATATACCTTCACCATAAAAGACGAAAAAATGAGTGACATTCTAAATATAATGGAAAAAATCACACCTATAATGGCCATCAAAAAAGGAAATGTGATTGAGTTAAAAAAGAAAAACGGCTAACTAATTGCGCTAAAAACAATAAACTAATAATTATGTACAATAAATTATACGTAGAAAGATTCTCACATTCACTAATTTAAAATAAAATAATAATAAGTGAGAACAAAAATAATACTTTATCGATATTTTAATAACAATGAGCTAATTAGACAGTGTCTTTACTAAAAAAATACCGGAAAGTGCGACAACACATTCCGGTCAGTTTCCTATCATTTATTGATAGAATTATTTAATAATAAAAATCGTTTAATATTATGAAAAAAAAATTAAACATCCGAGGTAAAACACCTCCGATTTGTAACAAAAAATGTTTGCGGGTAGTGCAACTAACTTTTCTATTACTATTTGCAAGTATAATGCAGGTTTATGCAAGCGTCTACAGTCAGAACACTAAACTTGATCTTGAATTCAAGAATGCACGTTTGGCAAATATTCTGGAGGCAATTGAAAATCAAAGTGAGTTTCGCTTTGCATACAGTACTGAATACATAGATGTAAATAGGAAAGTAAATGTAAATGCAAAAGACAAAAAAATTGAACAAATTTTACCAGTTCTTTTTGCAGGTACAGATATCAATTTTTCAATAACAGACAGATACATCATTCTATCTCAGGCAAATTTGAATCCTAATGAAGCAATACAGCAAAAAACTGTAAAAGGGAGAGTTATCGACTCGTCAGGATTACCTCTTCCCGGAACCTCTGTAGTAATCAAAGGAACTACCAATGGGATCATAACTGACGCCAATGGCTATTTTACACTTGAAAACGTCTCTTCAGATGAAACATTGATATTTTCTTTTTTAGGGATGAAATCTCAGGAAATACCAATAGCGGGAAAAAGTGTTATTAATGTAACAATGATTGAAGAAACCATTGGCATTGAAGAAGTTGTAGCAATAGGTTACGGTACTATGCGCAAAAAAGATATAACAGGATCCATCTCACAGGCAAAAGGCTCTGATTTGATTAAAAGTCAGAATTATAGTCCACTGGATAACTTAAGAGGTAAAGTTTCTGGCGTAAATATTTATTCTAATTCCAGTCAGCCCGGAGCTTATCAAAGCCGTGTAGTAATCAGAGGAATGTCAACTATTAATGCTTCTTCAAATCCATTGTATGTGGTTGATGGTGTAGTTATGGAGAATTTTGGATTAATGAATCCTAATGATATAGAAAGTATCGAAGTATTAAAAGATGCTTCTTCTGCGGCAATTTATGGAGCCAGAGGTGCTAACGGCGTTATTCTTGTAACCACAAAACGTGGTAAAGAAGGAGGAGAAGGAACAACTATAAGTTATCAGGGATCTATGGGTATAAGCCATGTAGCCCGATATATGGATGTGCTTAATTCACAGGAATGGTGCGATGCTTTTATGCAGGGACTTAAAAATGAAAATACAAACATGGATTATACATGGTCTCTTAATAAAACAGATTGGTTCACCGATAGAAATTATTTTGATGCAGAAGGTAATCCCTTGTACGATACAGATTGGCAAAAAGAAGCAACCCAAACTGCTTTCTCTCAAAATCATCAACTAAACATTCAACAAAAAGGAAATAATTCTTCTACCGGAGCCTTTCTAAATTATACAGATCAGGAAGGAATTGTTAACAATACATTCAGTAAACGAATAAATGGCAAAATTTCTTTTGATGCCGATCCAACTAAGTGGTTATCAACAGCCCTCAATATAATGGTAAATCACTCATGGGGACGTTACACCCCTGAAACAGGAGGAGGTCAGGAGGCACGTCGCACAATGATTGAAATGTTACCATGGCTACCGTTAAAAGATCCCGATGGAGAATACACTACCTCTTCCAGTTCTTCGATGTCAGATACTTTTGGATTTGAAGGAATGTCGAATCCCGCAATGATATTGGAATTACAAAAGAGAATGAATTATAACACTCAGATATTTGGAAATGCAGCATTAACATTTCATTTATTAGATGGATTTGATCTAAAAACACAGCTGGGTATTGATAATCATAACAAAACCTACAGAGGATATTCTTCTACTACCTTGAATAATATTTCCATGCCAAATGGCTGGGCAGATATATCACACACAAACACCCTATATTGGCAAGAAGAAACATATCTAACCTACAAAAAGGCCATTGGAATGCATAGAATGAATGCCATGGCCGGTCTTTCCTGGCAGAAACGAACAAGTAACTACGACAATTCTTATACCGAAGGATTTAGTGATGATTTCTTCCAATGGAACAATATGGGTGCAGGCACAATTCCATCTTCTCCGGGATCAAGCTATAATAACTGGGCAATGAATTCATATTTCCTGCGTTTTGCATATACATATAATGATAAGTATTCAGCAACAATGACTGGTCGTTACGATGGGTCTTCTAAATTCGGAGAAAATAATAAATATGCATTTTTCCCATCCGCAGGTTTAGCCTGGAACGTTTCTCAGGAAGACTTTTTAAGGAATAATGCAACAATCAACAATTTAAAACTTCATACCAGTTATGGTTTAACAGGAAACTCTGAAATAGATCCTTATCAATCATTAGCATCGGTTAGTTCCGGAACATTGCTTTTAGACGGTACAAGGTCTTCTTATTCGTACATAAGTTCATTTGCCAATCCTAATTTAAAATGGGAAAAAACGGCTCAGTTCGATTTAGGATTCAATTTAGGATTGTTTGAAAACAAACTGAACTTTGATATTTCCTACTACCATAAAAAGACCACTAACCTGTTGCTTGATGCTCCGCTGCCAACTTCTTCCGGTTTTAGTTCTATTTACAAAAACATAGGATCGGTAAAAAACGAGGGACTTGACATCATGATTAATACGACTCCTGTTCGCAACGACGATTTCTCATGGGATGTCAATTTAAATCTTAACTACAATAAAAACGAGATTCTTCATCTGGGAGATAATGATGAAGACATAGAATTAAACAGCTGGGTAGGTGGTTCAGAAAGTATTTTACGCGTAGGAGAGAATTTAAGTAGTTTCTATGGTTACAAGAGATATGGCGTTTTCACAAATGAAGATTATGCTGCAGGGGACTGTGAAAAAAGCGATATTGGTCGTCCTGATCGCTCTACAGAAAAAGAAATTATAGGCAAAGGAATGCCAGACTGGACTGGTAGTCTCATAAATAATTTCACTTATAAAAATTTCGATCTAACTATTGATTTGCAGTTCGTATGGGGAGTAGAAACTATGCAACAATTCTACCATCCAACTTACGATCGTTTTGGTATAACAAATGGATTAACTAATATTTTGTATGACGCTTATGATGGGACGAACCCAAATACCATGGAACAATCCATATACCTTAGTAATTCCGGACATGCGGGACAAAACACAACAGTAGATTCAAATTGGATTGCCGATGGATCTTATTTAAGAGGTAATCTTATACAGCTCGGGTATAACGTCCCTGGTGTAAAATGCAAATCGATCGGTATAGCAAGCTTACGTTTATATGCTAATGTTAATAATGCATTTTTGATTTGTTCAAAAAAGTTTAATGGATACGATCCTGAATCAACATCTCAGGGAGATTCGAATAATTTTGGACAGAATATGACATTTTACTCATATCCAAGATCTAGAACATGGACATTAGGCTTAAATGCAACATTTTAATTAACAATTAAATACGATAATTACCATGAAAAAGATATTAATATTCTTATCACTCAGTATTTTTTTACTACCATCCTGTAACGATTTTCTGGAAGAAAGTCCAAAATCGTCGTTGACAGATGTAGACTATTACACAACAGAAGCTCAGGCAACAGCTAATGTCAATTATTTATATCGAAATGGTGCACCACGACGTATCTCTCAAGCTTCTTCTGCATACATTGGCCCAAAAGTTTCTATCTCCGGAATGTTAACTGGATATTTCAGCAACAGCTATGAAGGGCAGGAAGTTGTTTGTAGATATTCCCGTTTATTAACTCGTCAGGATCACACCAATGAAATTTCTGACACTTCAGACGATATATGGGATAATTGTTACAGTTCAATTAATGTTGCCAATAATGCAATTACAAACATTCCTAACATTTCAATGGATGAAAGCACAGCTAATCAACTAATAGCTGAAGCTAAATTCTTCAGAGCGTTCAATTATTTTTATTTGGTGAAAACATTTGGCGATGTACCCTTATTGCTCGAACCATCTTCACTGGAAAATCTTTATCCGGAAAGAACAGCCTCTGCAACAATTTACGAACAAATTGAATCGGACTTAAAAGATGCAGTTGATGTTTTACCCAAAACTACATTTGCAAATAACGGACATCGTATTACAAAATACATTGTAGCAATGGTTTTAGCCGACGTATATTTTCATCAAGGCGATTATTCAAATGCTAAAACCTACGCCAAAATTGTCATCGATTCTCCACACTCACTAACGACAAATACAGATTTGGCAGACAATAGTGCTTTCAATCAATTACGTTCAATAGATGATCTGAATGAGGTAATTTATTGCCAGGAGTATGATGCAAGTATCAGCGATGGCAGTTGGTGGCCAACCTACTCATTTTCATCATCTGCGACATCCATATTTGGCACATACTCTATTTTTGAAAGAGTATATGGTCCAATTGACAGATTCTTGAATGTTTATGAAAGTGAAGATCTTCGTATCCAACCCAACCAGTTTTTTCATTGGAATTACACAAATCCTAATACAGGTAAAACCTGGACTGCACCTGATGGACAGGCAGGGTGTTGGTACTATTATGATGAAGACGCTTTATTATCCACAGGAAAAGCTACAAAAGATTGGAATTTCTATCGTTTAGCAGAAGCTTATCTTGATTATGCCGAATCAATAGCACAAACAGATGGTGTAACAGATGAAGCAGCCAGCTATCTGGCACAAATACAATTACGTGCCAACACTGAAGGTAAAACATTAGCACAAATCAAAGCTGTTTTATTAACTTTGTCAAAACAGACCTTTATAGAAACCTGTTGGACAGAAAGACTTCGAGAATTCCCACTGGAATTCAAAATATGGGATGACTGTGTACGTACTATGAAATTTCCGGTTATTTCAACAACTGAAAAAGGGGTTGTGTCGTATGTAGATTTAATTGGAACTCAAAATGCAGCCGGTGCTACTTTTAAAGAAACCGATTTAGTCTTTCCTATTTCATTGAGTGAATTGCAACGTAATCCGAATTTGACACAGAATACGGGATATGCGAGTAAATAAATTATAAATTTAAAAAAGGCTGTCTTTTTACTTTTAAGACAGCCTTTTTAATTTATTTGCAACCATATTTTTTTTAATAAAAATTCAGCGACATCTCTTTTTTAGAATAATCTTGTCTAATAAAATACTCCCCATTATTCAGACCACTAATCGACGTTTTTTAGTTTTTCTTTATAAGTGTTATTTGAATTATTATTGCTTTTAATAGATATAATCAGTCTACCTTCAATATACTAATAACTTAGGATTAATGTAATTCGCTTCACGACCCACAACAACACGAACCTCTTTAAAGTTATACAATTTTTACTTAAACATTAACTCTATTTTTGGAGAGTCTTATACTATTCTCATTTGCCGAAAACCAATTGTAAAACTTAATTGAACTCACTCCAAATAAACTGATTGCTCTTATTCATGCTACATAAGGTAGCATATTATTATATATTAATGCGCTCTGGGCGTCTACGCCAATAATAATTTTTAACACAAGAAAATAGTAAACTGCTAAATACTTAGGTGTAAAAAGTTTTATTGTATTCAGTGTTATAGTAGTAAGGATAATAATTCAAATAGATTATTCAAACTTATTTTTTGGGCAAATATAGTATTATTTACTGCATAAATAATGTTAACAAAGGATAAATTAAACTAATAACTTTGTTCTAAATTTATTTTATAAAAAATCAAACTAAAATTATGAAAAAAAGAATCAAGTTTATTTTTTTTGCTATAAATTGGAAACACATGAAAAAGAAAACCTTTTTTGTTTTTCTATGCATGTTTTGTTTTCAATTTCTTATGGCAAATTCGCCCACCCAAGATGAAACCGTCGAATTCCAAAACTTAGAAATAGAAGTGGTTGAAAACCAATCTATAACAAAAGTTATTGTCGGTAAAGTGACTGATAAGGAGGGGCTTCCGCTTCCAGGTGTAACCGTTGTGGTTGAAGGCAGTACCCGAGGTGTAATAACCGATTTAAATGGTAAATACTCAATAGAAGTTAAACCAATCGATAAATTACAATTTTCTTTTATTGGTATGACTACTAAAATTGTCCCTGTTGAAAACCTTACTAAAATTGATGTTGTACTTAAAGAAAAGAGTGAATCTATTGGAGAGGTATCCGTAGTTGCTTTTGGTAAGCAAAAGAAAGAAAGTATAGTTTCTTCTATTGAGACCATAAATACTAAAGATTTAAGAATACCATCAAGTAATCTTACAACGGCATTGGCCGGAAGGATGGCTGGGTTAATTGCCTATCAAACCAGTGGAGAACCCGGGCAGGACAACGCCGAGTTTTTTGTGCGTGGTATTACTTCGTTTGGTACAGGAAAAGTAAATCCGCTAATCCTAATCGATAATGTTGAGGTAACAACAGACGACCTTTCTCGTATGCATCCCGATGATATTCAGAGTTTCTCTATTTTAAAAGATGCAACTGCAACTGCTTTATATGGTGCACGTGGTGCAAATGGTGTTATACTAATTACTACAAAAGAGGGGAAAGAGGGAAGCGCTAAAATTTCGTTTCGATTAGAGAATTCCTTTTCTTCGCCGACCAAAGAAATTGAGTTGTCCGATCCTATTACTTATATGAATATGGCAAATGAGGCTGTCAAAACAAGAAATCCGTTGAATTCGATACCATATTCGAATGAAAAAATTGATAATACTATATTAGGTACAAATAAATATGTTTATCCAACTACCGATTGGATGAATGATATGTTTAGAGATGTCGCCATAAACCAACGTGCAAACCTAAATATATCAGGTGGTGGGCTAGTTGCACGTTACTATATTGCAGGTTCATTCTCGCAGGACAATGGTATATTAAAAACCGATAATAAAAATAACTTTAATAGCAATATTGACTTAAAAAAATACCTTATTCGCTCAAATATTAATATAAATTTAAGCAAGTCAACCGAAGCGATAGTTCGGGTACAGGGTACTTTCGAAGATTATACCGGCCCATTGACGGGAGGCGGTGATTTGTATAAGAAAACATTGAACGTTAGCCCCGTTCGCTTTCCAGCATATTATAAACCCGATGAAACATACCAATATGCCCAACATACGCTGTTCGGAGGTTTCGACCAGGGGCAATACATGAACCCCTATGCCGAAATGGTAAAAGGTTATCGTCAGTACAGTAAAACGATGATGTTGGCACAGTTTGAACTGAAACAAGATTTTGGTCAATGGATTAAAGGGTTAACAGCACGTGTATTGGGGAATACTACCCGTTATTCTTCGTTTAACTCATCCCGTTCTTTTAACCCGTTTTATTATAACATAGCTAGTTATGATAGAAATGCGGATATATATAATTTAATGCAGCTTAACCCTGAAAAAGGAACTGAATATTTGGATTACAATCCCGGAAGCAAAGATGTATCAAGTTCATTTTACTCCGAAGCATCAGTCATGTATAAAAATAATTTGGCTGAGAAACATGAAATAAGCGGCATGTTGGTATTTATTGCCCGAAATGCCATCACTGGCGATGCAACAGATTTGTCGAGCTCACTGCCAGAACGCAACATTGGTTTATCCGGTAGATTTACTTATGCCTTTGATTCCAGATATTTGGCAGAGTTCAACTTTGGATATAATGGTTCCGAAAAATTCGACAAAGGTCACCGTTGGGGCTTTTTTCCTTCACTTGGTATAGGTTGGATAGCTTCTAACGAAGCTTTTTGGCAGAATGGTTTAAAAGATATAATTTCAAAATTGAAAATTAAAGTAACCTACGGTATGGTGGGTAATGATGCCATCGGCACCGAACGATTTTTTTACCTCTCCCGTGTTGATATTGGCGGTGGAAACGGATACCAATTTGGATCTGATTTCAATGGCAATTATGAAAAAGGGGTAAAAATAAGCCATTATGCAAATTCAGATATTGGCTGGGAAATAGCATACAAATCGAACCTTGGAATTGAAGTTGGTTTGTTCGATGGAAAAATTAATATTCTTGCTGATATTTTTAAAGAACGTCGCACCAATATTCTTCAGGTACGTGCTGATATTCCGCAAACACTTGGCCTTTGGGCTACGCCTCAAGTTAACGTTGGTGAGGCAAATGGACATGGTGTTGATATTTCTATGGATTACAACCAAACATTTGATAATCATTTTTGGATAATTGGACGTGGTAATTTCACCTATGCCAGATCAACTTTCCGTTTTTACGAAGAACCCGATTATACAGAAGTACCCTGGATATCGAGAATTGGAATGCCTATATCGCAGCAATGGGGATATCATGCCGAAAGATTATTTATTGATGATGCCGATGTATTAAACGCACCGCGTCAGGACTTTGGTGAATATGGCGCCGGCGATATTAAGTATAAAGATATGAACGGCGACGATGTTATCAACGAATTAGACAAAGTGCCAATTGGTTCGCCCACTACTCCGGAAATAAATTATGGTTTTGGTCTTTCTGCCGGATATAAAAATTTCGATTTCTCATTCTTTTTTCAGGGATCGGGACATTCATCCTTTTGGATTAAAGCATATACTATGGCTCCATTTATTCAGTCATCTTCTGACGGACAAATTTTAGAAACCGGCCTGGCTAAGTTTATTGCAGATGATTATTGGTCGGAAGCTTCACAAAACCCACAAGCAAAATGGCCAAGATTATCTAACTATCATATTTCAAACAACACGCAAACTAGTACTTGGTTTATGAGGGATGGTGCATTTCTGCGTTTAAAAAGTGTTGAAATAGGATACAACCTACCGGAATCTCTTGTAAACAAAGCAAAACTAAAATCATGTAGATTATATGTGAGTGGAACGAACCTATACAATTTCAGTAATTTTAAATTGTGGGATGTTGAAATGGGCGGTAATGGCCTAGGCTACCCACTACAGAGAGTTATAAACCTTGGTGTTAACATTTCATTATAAAAAATCATGAAAAAAAACAAATACAAAATAATACTGGTTTTAACAACCATTTTGCTGGGATTAACAGGCCCATCATGTAATAATTACATCGATGTAGTACCTGATAACATTCCAACTGTTGACTATGCCTTTAATAACCGAAATGAAGCAGAAGCATTTCTTTTTGGATGTTTTTCTTTCCTTCCTTCGCATATTAACCCAAATTCAAATCCAGCATTATTAAGTGGTGACGAAGTCTGGTTAATTGATCCAATTTATGGATTTGACCCGATATTATGGGGTATTGCAAAAGGAGAACAAGGTACAAATGAACCTCTTGCAAACTATTGGACAACTTATCAGGGAGGTACCAATACAATGGGAGGAAATCGTACCTTTACGGGATTGCGAGACATAAATACTTTCCTTGAAAACATAAACAAGCCTTTTGATCTCGAAGAATGGGAACGGAAACAATGGATTGCTGAAGCGAAATTTCTAAAAGCATATTTACATTTCTGGCTTTTCCGCATGTATGGTCCTATTCCCCTAATTAAAGAAAACATACCCATAAGTGCAAATTCTGAAGAAGTGCAAGTTTATCGCGAACCAGTTGATGAAGTAGTAGCTTATATTGTTAGTTTACTTGATGAAGCCGCCGAAGGACTTCCAATAAAAATTCTTGATACAACATCTGATTTAGGACGACCTACAAAAGCAATGGCTTTGGCTCTTAAGGCACAATTACTAACTCTTGCAGCAAGCCCATTATTTAATGGCAACAGCGATTATGCCGGTATTATTGACAACAGGGGTGTTGAACTCTTTCCTCAGGAATACAAAGCCGAGAAGTGGCAACTAGCCGCTGATGCTTTAAAGACGGCCATCGATGTTTGTCACGAAGCTGGTAATGAACTTTTCGATTTTAACAGTTCTATTTATTCTAAAAATCTCAGTGATTCAACAATCCTCGCAATGCAGGTTAGGGGTGCAGTTACCGAACGCTGGAATTCCGAAATAATATGGGGAGATTCAAATAGTAATCCGGATCTTATACAAAAACTTTGTCACCCAACCTTTTTTGCCCCGCAGGCAGGGGGTGATATCAAACAATGTTATGCACCAACATTAAGAACTGTAGAGCAATTTTATACCAAAAATGGTGTCCCTATCGAAGAAGACAAAGATTGGATTGGAGTGGATCTCTTCGGTATTCGTGAATCGGGAAAAGCAGATCGTTACTACATTAATGAAGGCTACAAAACTATTAATTTGCATTACAACAGAGAAGCTCGTTTTTATGGAGCAATATCTTTTGATGGGGCAACATTTTATGGAGATGGACACCAAAACGATGATACACAATTATTATATACCAATTTAAGATATGGCTATGGCAACGGTTCTTTTGTTTCCGACCGTCACTCCAGTACCGGTTATTTGGTGAAAAAATTGGTGCACTACCTCACATCTTGTCCGCAAACCAATGCTAATATTATAACTTACCGGTACGCATTTCCGGTTATCAGACTTGCTGATTTGTATTTGATGTATTCGGAAGCATTAAATGAAGTTAAGGAAGCACCGGATGCCGAAGTTTATAAATACATCGATTTGGTGCGCAACCGTTCCGGACTTTTAGGAGTAAAAGAAAGTTGGCAGAATTTTTCAACAAAACCACAAAAACCTGCAACAAAAGAGGGAATGCGTGAAATCATCCATCGCGAAAGGATGAATGAACTTGCCTTTGAAGGAGAGCGTTTTTGGGATCTGCGAAGGTGGAAAATGGCAGAAGAATATATGAATAAACCAATTATGGGGCTTAATGTATTGGAAAAAGAACCGGAAGAATTTTACAAACCTCAAACTCTTTTTGATATGACTTTTGAAAAGAAAGATTACTTATGGCCAATAAAACAAAGCGAATTGTCGAGAAATAAAAATTTAGTTCAAAACTTAGGTTGGTAAATTTTAAAAAGAAAAAGAAATGAAAAAAAATATAATTATAGCAATCAGTTTATTTTTGTTGCTCTGGGGGTGCAATAAAGCTCAGGACTGGGGCGACCTAAAAGATAACGTTCCTCCCGGAATGGTGTCGAACACAGCAGTTGAAAATTTAAATGGGGGGGCAAATATCACCTATACGCTGCCATCGGATAAAGATTTATTGGGAGTAAAAGCAATTTACACATTCAAGAAAGGTGAAGAGTTACGAGAAGCATTTACATCGGCTTATAACGACACTATTACCTTAAAAGGTTTCCCGGATACTATCCCGCACTCGGTAAGTTTAATCAGTGTGGATAAAAGTTATAACGAATCGGAACCAGTTATTGTATCAATTCAACCGCTTACTCCACCTGTGGAGCTAATAAGGCAATCGTTAAAAGTAAGCAACACCTTTGGTGGGGTCTATGCTCAATGGGAAAATATTTCACAAGATGAAATTTCTATATGGCTTTATACCACTGATTCTTTGGGAGAATTTAAGTTGGCAGACACCTATTACACCAGTCTTACCAATGGTGGTTACTCTTTTCGTGGATTCGATGATACCGAAAGAGGATTTCATTTCGAGATTCGCGATAGGTACGATAATTATGCTACAAATCTTGATACGATTCTTAAACCATTGTACGAAGAAGAAATTACTCCAAAAGATGAGTTTGGAGCTATGGTTTGGGACCGTTATGGATTTGCCGACAAGACTACTGAATGGATGGGAGATATCATTTATGACCACCCTGCAGGAACGAAACCCTGGACACAAGCGGTTGATGGAATAACAATTAGTAAAGATTGTTGGATTTCTACAAATTATGGTAACCTACTTTCCTTTTGGGACGATGATGTCGAATTGAATTCTAAAGAAGACAAAGATATGTGGCCGATGTATTTTACACTCGACTTGGGGAATGATGTTATGCTAAGCAGACATAAATTATGGCATCGCGGGCGAAATATCGGTACTGATTATTTAAACAGTGGCAACCGTTATTATCAACAGGGCAACTTTAAACGTTACGAAATATGGGCATCCGATACTCCACCCAGATCACCTAACACATTTGCTAATAAAAAGGAAAGTTTGGCTTATTGGACAAGTTGGCCCGAAGTTGGTGGAACCGATGGCTGGAAAAATGACTGGGTTAAGATTTGCGATTGCGAATGTATCCCACCTTCCGGCGCAACAGTTCCAGACCAATTAACCGTTGACGATATTATTTATGCCGATGACGGTTTTGAAACTGAAGTACCTCCAAACTTAACAGGAACAAAATTCAGGTATGTCCGCTTTGTATTAAAACAACTCTGGTATGATTCCGCAATTCTTCAGTGTGGTGAAATCAAATTTTATGGCGCTTATTCAAAATAGTTTTTAAAGAATAAAATTATTGTAGAATTTATAAACCAGACTACTTAATTAAAACTAATTGGTTTTAATTAAGTAGTCTGGTTTCGCTTTATTACAAAAGTTAAACAATACAAAATGCATCAAGAAAAATCATTACCTCCTAAAATACAGCGCGTTAAAATCATAAAACCTGCACTTTCAGACGATGCTGTTTTAGTAAATTCTCTTCGGGTTGTTGCAATTTGCTTTTCTTTTTATCAATTAGCCGTAATTAAGGGTTGAATTTATTCTAACTGGATGTTTAATGCATCGCAGTTTCCTTTTATATAACCCAATGCAAAAATTTTACCTGTGATCTCGTAACCCGCAGATATTACAGATGATAAATCCTGGGTTTCGCCAAACATGGCAGGAGCATGATCGGGGCGTAGCGGCCCATCGAAACCATTGATATAGTAATGCTTTAGTATTTCAGCCATTGGGGTTGGTCCGTTGTCGTGAAAGGTTTCACGGAACTTGAACTTATTTCCCTCAACATCACGAAGGTGGATAAAGAAAATTCGTTTATCGGCAAGCCATTTTTGAGAAATGGCTTTTAGGTCTTCACCCATGGTAAGAAAAGTGGCCTGGCAAAACGTAATGCCGTTGGCCGGTGACGGATATTTTTTAATGATGGAATCGAATGCATTGGCAGAAGTTAAAATGCGACCTACACCTTTTATCGGGCTAAGTGGTGGATCGTCGGGATGCAAAGCCATTTGAATACCGTTATTTTCGGCAACAGGCAAAACAGCATCCATGAAATAATAGAAATTAGCCCATAGTTTTTCTTCCGAAATACAAAGTTCTCCGGGCAGCAAATCATCTTTTATTTCGTTGAAATCGAATGCACTGGTCAATGCTCCACCTCTTTCTTTTACATTTACTTTTGTGCGGAACCAACCAATACTTGCCATAAAATTGTAACATAAAAGCGGAATCTCCAGTTCGGCCATGTTGCGGATCATTTGTTGGTACTTTTCTATACACTCATCGCGGTTGGGCAGTCCGAGTTTAATTGGTTGCATGTCGAATTGATCGCCTTCCAAACCATGCAAAATGAAACCTGCATCGTTAAAATCTTTTTTTATAGCTTTCAATGATTCAAAATCGTAGGGTGCATTTCTACCTGATAAGGAAGGAATAGCTTTGGTTATGGCATAGTTTACCCCCACTTGCCTGGCAAGTGTCCATTTTCGAGGGTCGGGTTTGGGAGGAAGGAGCATACATAGTTTCATTTCTATAACTTTTTTTGTTTATAACTATATTCTGTTGCTCAATTCATATTTCTTTGACGGAAGACCGAAGAAAGAAAACTACTGGTTACCGGCAACTTGATGCTATCTTTTACCAACTTATTTCTTTTTTATATTGGTCTGTTAACATATCTAATAATTTTATTCTTCTATTTGAACCAATTTTTTATCTGCAATTAATATGGGGGAATCGTAAACAGGAATATTTTTGAACGTGAATTGCGTACCTTTTTGTTCATACGCCGAAGCCGGTATTTCAAATACATTTCCGGTACGTAAATCAACGTAAACTGGATTTGCAAAATTTCCTATTCTGTTAATTCTTATATTCCTGAATCCGCTAAAAATCCACCGTCAACTGGTAGTGTTACGCCAGTCATAAAACCTGACAATTCATCGTCAATCAGGTAGTTTAATGTCCCGATTAATTCCGATGTTTTGCCGAATCTTTTTAATGGCGTTTGTCTAATAATACTAGCACCACGTTCTGTAAAACCACCATCAGATGTTGTCAATAATTTTGTACTTCTATCATTAAGAAAAAATCCGGGTGCAATGGCATTTACACGGATATTAGCCGGAGCAAGATAAACTGCCAGCCATTGTGTAAAATTGGCAATACCAGCTTTTGCTATTGAATAAGCTCCAACCCTGGAAAGAGGCCGGTAACTGTTCATTGATGCAATGTTTACTATTATACCATTTTTCTTTCTTGCCATGTCATTACCAAAAACAAAACAAGGTATAACCGTTCCCATGGTGTTTGTTTTAATCACATCTGCAAACATTTTCATATTTAGATTAAAAAATCCACGAACACCTTCAATACAATTGAGTTCTTCTTCGTTAAATTCATTTAAAGTTGTTACCGCATCAGGTTGATTTCCTCCTGCACCATTTACCAAAATATCGCATGAGCCAAAAGCATCTATAATTTTTATGCGTGCTGCCTCAACCTGCTCTTCATTGGTTACATCAGTACTGATTGAAATAGCAATTCCTCCCTTGTCTAAAATCTCTTTTTCGGTGATTTTAAGTTTGTCTAAACTTCGTCCAAGCAAGGCAATTTTTGCCCCTTGTGCGGCCAAGTTTCGCGCCATTTCAGAGCAAAGAGTCCCCCCGGCTCCCGTAACAACAGCAATCTTATTACTTAATTTTTTTTCCATTTTATTCATTGAATATCAAGTTTTTACTATTATTATAACTTATGTTTTTTACCAAATTTGAAAGCAAATCGTAATCATAGGGAAGATTTCCGGTTTCTACCCATTCGGCAACCAGGTTACATAAAATCCGTCGAAAGTATTCGTGCCTCGAAAAAGAGAAAACACTCCGGCTGTCGGTAGTCATTCCAATAAATTGACTGAGCAATCCATAGCTGGCAAGGTCGGTCATTTGTTTTCGGATTCCTTCATACTGGTCATTGTACCACCACCCAGGTCCAAATTGTATTTTTCCAGGAACTCCATCTTCCGCATAAGAGCCGGTTAAAGTTGCAAAAACTTCGTTATCAGCAGGATTTAAAGTGTAAAGAATAGTCCGTGGTAAATTCCCTTCATATTCCAGTGAATCTAAAAATGAACAAAGTCCGGCAATGTCGCACGAAACACCCATTGTTGCGTAACCACCGGCTGATCCCGCCAAATTTCGCAAACGCGAACTAGTAAAACGCTGAGCTCCAATGTGTAGCTGTAAAGTCCAGTTTCGTTTTGAATATTCGCCTACCAAAAACTTCAATAAGTAGTTCTTAAATTGAGACACTTCTTCAATATTAAGTTCATTTCCTTGCTCCCATTTCTTAATAACTTTTGAAGCCAATGATTCCGAAGTAAAACAAAACTGAAATCCGCCATCTAAAGAGTGGTCTGCCAAACGGCATCCTGCATCAGAAAATTTATTCAGTTGACCAATCAGGGCAATTTTATAATCGTCAAGATTAGATATGTATTGATTTGTTGATTGCTGTAATTTATCAAACCATGTTAAAAAGCTTGCTTGTTCAATGTTTAAAATTGAATCGCCACGTAAAGAAGGGAATACCTCAATTCCTTGTTTACCAGTTGCTTCTTTATGAAAGTTCAAATCATCCAATAAATCGTCGGAAGTAATTGCTGTTTTAAGCTTAAATTTTTTAAGTATGTCCACTGTACCAAATCCATCTTTTGCCAGTTGAGCATTACATTCGTTCCAAATTTCGTTTGCATTTTTTTCTGAAAGGATTTCATCGATATTAAAAATTCGTTTTAACTCCAAAGCATTCCAAACAAACAATGGATTTCCAAGGGTTTTTGGCACCGTTGATGCCCAATTCAGAAATCTTTGTTTGTCTGAAGCGGTGCCTGTAATTTCATTTTCGGGAACTCCTGTTATTCGCATTGCCCTGTGTTTATAGGGGTCGAATGAAATCCAGGCATCAGTAATATTCAAAAATTTACGATTAATGGCTAAATCTTTTGGATTGAGATGATTATGATAATCAATCACTGGCAAGTCTTTCACCACCGAATGAAATAACTCAATTGCTAGTTCGCTTTTCAAATAAAAATTATCGTTTATATATTTTTCAGCCATTATCATTTAATTGATTTTCTTGAAAAAATCCACATTATTCCACCAATAACTAAACAGGCGATTCCTGAAATTACCGAAAGGATACCACTTAATGTGCCAATTGATGGTAATCCCATTCCAATAAAAAGGATTCCAGAAACTAACAAAGAAGCAATGTACAATACGGAAAGTGCTTTTTGGAAATTTTTATCGATGGATGGAATATTTACAATTTTTGTATGTAATAATTCAAAAAGATTTTTTACCCGTTTAAGGTATTCCTGATTATTAAAGGTTTGTAATCCTGAACCGTAAAAAACAACAAGACAAATAGTAATTTCAATCAGAGTAGCCATTTCCCACGAAAAAACAGAAGGAAAACTATTTAAAACAATTCCGGCAATAGCTCCCATAACTACGGTTAAAAAAGCACCACGAGGAGATGGTTTTCGTGTTACAATTCCCAAAACGAGAGGAATTCCAATTGGAATTGCAAATATGCCGGTGAACAATTTGTTGGCTTCAAATGCCCCACCAAAATCTTTAATAAACAGTCCTCCAAATAAAACTATAGCACCAACTACAACTGTAGACAATTTTGCCACAATTAATATTTGTTTGTCAGTTGCCTTTTTGTTGATTAATCGCTGATAAACATCTTTTGATAACACAGCGGCAATTACATTGTATTCGGCATTCAGCGACGACATGGTTGCTGAAAACATTGAAGCAATCATAACCCCCATTAATCCAGGTGGTAGTAACATACTAGATATGGCAACGTACGCCATTTCCTTATCGGGTAAATCAGGCATTACCACAGAGCTAACAATAGATGGTATTATAAAAACTATGGGGAAAATCAGAAATAAAGCTGCTGTCAAGTAACCCACTTTTTGTGCCGATTTTTCATCTTTTACAATATAAAACCGCTGGATAAAAATCCAATTTCCATTGTATTTTATAATTATCATGAGGTAGTATACAGACAGCCAAAACCAATGTCCTTTTGAACCATTGAACCAATTAAAATGGTCTGGTACTTTTTGAGCCAAAATATCCATTCCTCCCACATAATTAATTGAGAGGGAAAGCAAAATCAACGATGTAAAGATCAAGATTACAAACTGTACGGTTCCCATAATCGAAACGGCCCAAATTCCTCCGTATAAAGTAAACCCAACAATTATAAAAGTCGAGATAATCAAACACATTAGCAACGACAGAGGTGTTACCGCAGCCAAAAAAATTCCGATTGAATACAAACGTACCATATTATCAAGAATGCGCATTAATAAACCGACCCATCCAATAGTTTGGCGAACGGTTGAATTAAAACGTGTCTCTAAATATTCAATGGGTGTGGAAACTCCAGCTCGTCGCCAGCGTTTGGCAAAAAACATTGCTGCAATTATACAAGCAGGAATAGTACTCATAAAAATAGTAACAGATACAATTCCATTTTCGTATGCAATTCCGGCGTAAGCCACAAAAACAAATGTACTGAACAGCGCCATAAAATTACTGATACCGGCAGCGATCCATGGAATATTATTTGAACCTTTTAAATATGCATTTATATCCTTAACATGCCATTTGAAGAATAAACCTATTCCTGCCATTAATAAAAGGTAAAGGGAAATAGCTAAGTAGTCAAATGTCACCAAATTTGTCATTTATTTCAATTTATATGAGGATGACGAAATGATAATCAGCAAGCATGATGGTATGAACCCATAGGGTTAATAGTTTTTTTCTCATAACAATTAGTTAAATTGGTTTTTCCATCATTTATTTAATTGTAAATATAGCAAAAAAAAAAAAGGCTCCATTGAACATATTTTGCGGTTAATTATCTTATTTTTGCCTAAGAGAGAGCTATAGCTCTTTTGTATGTATATATAATATTGTGCAATGAAACCGATTAATTTCAAGATGGTCAGTCATCCCCCGGAAAATTCTTTTTTGGTGAGATACGCAGAAGTTTCCCATACATACGATAAATTCCACTTTCATGACGAGTTTGAAATCCTTTATAATATTGAGAACAGTGGGACACGTTTTGTAGGTGACAGTATTCGCCATTTCAATAACGGCGACATAGTGTTGGTTGGTTCTAACGTTCCTCATTGCTGGTTCAGTGAAGATCGCTTTTACAAAGGCAATCAAAATTTGAAAGCTAAGGTTGTTGTAATACAGTTTTTGGAAAATTTTTTAAGCGACAAATTTGTTGACTTACCTGAAATGAAAAACATCAAAAACCTCTTCATTAAAGCCGGACATGGTATATGTTTTAAAGGGAAAGATGCGATTAAAATTGGAGAAAAGATCATCCAGGTATCTGAAGAAAAAGGGTGGAAAAGGCTTTTGCTCATGATTGAAGTATTATGCTTAATGAGCCAATCGGAAAAATATGAATTGCTTGCAAGTTCCAGCTTTACTAAAGCATCAAAATATGCCAATCAAGATAAAATTAGTTGCATTTTCAATTATATAATTTTGAATTATCAAAAAAAAACAACACTTGAAGAAGTGGCCAGCCATTTTAATATGAATCCAAGTGCTTTTTGTAGATATTTCAAAAAGTCAACATCAAGAACTTTGTCGCAGGTTTTAAATGAGATTAGAGTTGGATTTGCCTGTAAGAAGATAATAAATACGGACAAATCATTTTCTGAGATATCTTATGATTGTGGCTATATGAATGTACCTTATTTTAACCGAATATTTAAAAAAATTAAATGTGTTACACCACAAAATTACAAAAAGATGCATTCCGGAGAATCTTCCAATACTTCAAAGTAAAAACAAATCTCTTCCATTAATGCAACATTACGTTGCTTTTATCAATAGTAATAATATGTTTAAGCTGTTAAATACATTTAGTGTGGTATTTACTCCACAATTGTTAACTGAACGTAAATAGGTTTCAATGTAGTTAATAAAATTGTAGTAAATTCCCTTTATGGCAATATCTTTAATTTTGTATTGGCGAATCATAAAAATCTAATATAGTACAAAGTACACTAATACCTTAAATCCCTACTAATGAACCTTTAATGAAATCAGTATATTTACCAACAAGAGAAGCAACTAAAAAATGGACTATGCCCATCAGTAATTGGGATATTATTTTGAATCAATTTTTAGTGCTATTTGAAGACAGATTATAACTATAATTAAGTAGTCTATATTTTTATATTTACACACTTTGTGAAACAGTGTCGATTATATTCACCTTAAAAATCTTGGATATTTACTTACTATATTAATATTTTCCTGTTAGTATCGCACCTTATAACACAATAATTTATGGTTCAATTACCTGCTCTAAAGCCACAGGTATATATATCAAATCATAAGGATCATTATATGCCAGATACATCATATGCCAATCCGGATTAAATTTAGCCTTATATTCCCGCAAACTTTTATAATGTTCAAATTGCTTTATTTTTTCATAAGCCACTTTAATTAGTCGCTCCTGTAAATTTTCAGGATTATCAATACCCGACAATGGAACCATACCAATATTACAAATCTTAAAGCATGTTTCCTTTAAATAGTCAAACATTCCTGAAAAAAGAAAATCCATAGTACCACCTGGAGCATCTTCTGTTTTTCTCATCAAATCAAAAGTAGCTTCTCCTTTTTTATAATCGGGAATAAGATTAACAAAGCCTACTACCTTTTTTTCTGCGTTTTCAATAGTAAAGATAACTTGAGTCTTTAGCTCATTTTCGTTAAACAATCCCTGGGAAAACACAATTTCAGAGCGATCACTATTTTTAAGCCATTCTTCACTAACTGCTTCTAATTGTTGTAAAAAACCATCTTTTTGTGGTGGGTTGGTCACCTGAAAAGTATAGCCTAATTTTGTAACTTTATTAATAGCATTCCGCAATCCTCTTTTATTCACTCCCGTTAACGTCCAGTTTTCGATATCAACAATGGCTTCCTCTCCAATTGGCAACACCTTTTTCCCTAATTTTTCATACAATGATTTATTAAATTCAGGAATTCTGTAGTATGCTGATCTAAGACCATTTCGTCGACAATATGAATCAAAACAATGAATTATATGTATCATTACTTTATTATCAAGACAAACAGGGTTCTCCAGAACAACTGCATAATTTTGTGAAGTTTTAAAAGATACAAAGCCTTTTTTATCATCGCTAAACCAATAGCTTTTATCATAATAAGTTTTAAAATAATCAAGGCTGGATTTCCCATATTTTAAAACCAGTTCTTTTGCCTTTTCCATATCTTCCTCTTCCGTTACGGAAGGTCTTTGTATAAGAGGCCGAAATAATATATAAACAAAATAAACAATAGTTAAGCCACCCATAATATTCATTCCATAAAGGAATTCCTTTGCAAAAGGGGTGGTTGGTATAAGATCAATATTTAATAAAAAGAAAGTTGATATTGTTTCCTGAAAACTTTCCCACAAAGAGAAATTCACATTAAAATACCGGTAATTAAGATAATAAAAACCAATTGTTCCAAAAATCATAACCCCCGCTACTACTGCAAGTACAGGTAAAAAACTTCGTTTGGCTAGTTTTAAATCGGCACGAATAAAATATTGTTTTCTTTGATACACCAGACTTATAAAAGTAACAAATGAAAATATAGCTTCTTCCCAGTCAATCCCCTTTGTAATATGGGTAATAAGAGAAATTCCTGTCAAAATAAGTGCAGCAATCCATGCATTACGCATTCCCCTCATTAAAAATATAGAAATTGCAAGCATAACAATACCGGCTATAACAACTAACCAGACAGATGCATTAATAGCATCCAGTGGTATTATTCCTTTAAGAATTTGTAATCTATGTGGTAATGCCGGAGTAATACCGGAAAAGATATT
>Ga0172377_10001707_pt1 | contig 22313 bp, 36 predicted proteins | sample Pumphouse3metaG_FD_119749 | JGI IMG/M metagenome (GOLD analysis project Ga0172377, IMG submission 119749) | Leachate microbial communities from a municipal landfill in Southern Ontario, Canada - Pumphouse #3 metaG | ecosystem: Engineered > Solid waste > Landfill > Unclassified | place: Canada... | reverse complement strand
TCGTTATACACAAGCCCACAATTACTTTGAAATCTGCCATATCTTCTTGCCTCTAGTTGCTCACTACTTAAAGACTTTTGAAGTTTTAAAATCTCTTGCTTTGGCAAATATGGATTATCCGCCCATTCCATAAATTCGCACCAAATATCGCTGTCGCTATCTGCTTTTAAATAGATTTCATCATACACCCAAGAAAGTCCTTTAAGCGGAGTCATAGTCCCAAAAATTTCGCCTGATTTGTCAAAAGTTCTCATTAAACATTCTTCATAAATGTCATATGGCGGTTCTTCATCAAACCAGACATAATCTAAGCTTGTTCCTTGGAATTTTTCTCGCCCTTGGTCAACTGATTTAAACCCGATTGTGCTTGTTCCTCCGAATACATTTTTTATTATTATTTGGTCAATTACACCAAGCTTTGGCGACCCTTTTTTGCCGGTTATCATTATAATTTCTTCAATCCAGCCTTTTTCTAAATAATTTAAAATTTTGCTTTGTGCAACATCTCTTTGCACTTGCGTGCTAAGGGAAACAACCCAACCGATTGTCCCATTTTTGTTTTCTTTATAAGGATGTATTCCTCTAGCTATCCATACGCACTCAACTGCACCGCACTCTGTTTTGCCACTTCTGTTCCCTCCAAATACCCATCTGTTTTTTTTATTGCATTTGTGAAAAGCAATCTGTTTTAGATGAATTTTTTCTTTGTTGTAATTCCTTAGCGGACTATTTTTGCGTTTTACTAATTCATTTTCAATGCGTTTAATTCGACTAATTTTGCTGTTTTTTCTCATAAATGCCCCTTTTTATTCATAAAAAAATTTAAGATTTTCGTTTCTTTTATGAGATAATAATTATTGCATCTAAGAATAATCATTAATTTATTTTTTGACTTTTATAAATGTTACTCATGAAAATTGTTTTTAAGATTAATGATTATAACAACAAATAATTGAAGATTTTTTAAATGCTCTAATCGCGTACATAAAACTAAAAATTACTTATCCACTTTTAATTAGGAGTGTTATATAAAACTTAAAGATGATGATTGTTAAATTCAACTTGATTAATTAGTTATTAAATTACACACATTAAATTAGTAATTTATGGAGGTTATATGAAATTGAAATCAATAAAACTTATATCCAATAATCTTGTAATTAATTTGCAACCTTCTTTAAAAAAACATCAATTCAAATATTTAAAATTTAATTTGATATTAACAAAAAACATGATCGTAAAAACCATGATTTTAATAATTTTTGCTTGTTTATTTATTAATTTATGTTTGTTCTTTTTGCAATCAAATTCAATTAATTTAATAAAACATAATTTTAATATGGTATATACATCAAGTTACAATAATTTTACTTTATTCAATAATGATTTACTTTGTAATAACATGAATAATAATATTACTTTATCCAATAATAATTTACTTTGTATTAATTTTTATAATAATCATCATTATAATAAATTAACACAAGTTTTAAATTGTGAAGCAATCAATTTTATACAAAATTTGAAGTATAATTCTATAACGTGCAAACAACTTAATAATAAAATTAACAATTATAATTATTGCAATTTAATCAATGAATTATCAAAAATAAAAACAGACACAGACAAATTTGATATCCTTTCTTTATCTAATGAAAACGAACAAGATACTGAACCCGAAGATATTTATCCACAAACAGACACAGACAAAATTAATAATTTTTCTGTATCTAATGTAAACGAACAAGAAGCTGAACCCGAAGATATTTATCCACCCGAAGATATTAATGAACAATTATTAGATTTTAATTTGTATTTGTTGATTTTCTTAAGTGGGCTTCCTGTTTTAATCCTTTTATTTATTATTTTTCTTCCAAAAATTCCATTCGCGACCGAAGCAGTTGCTGTAAAAATAGAGCCAACTTCAAGACATAAACCGCAAAATATTAATCGAATAAATCGTAAAAAAGAAATTAATTTTGAAAGCTTTGATGATGAAAATTTATAATTTTTTTAAAAACATAATTTTATTTAATATCGTGTTTCCTAATTACTTTTTTATTCATTTGTAATATTTAATTATGTAATTCTTCTTTGACCTTGTCTTTTATTTTGTCAATTTCTCGATCATTTCCATTATCATAATCATTATGTATTGCCTCGTTTAAGTGCTTCTCCCAGTTCTTAGCTAAATTAAATGCTCTTTTAATAAAATCAAAATTAAAATATTTATGCTTGTTCGATATAATTATTCTTGAATTAAAAAGCCCCTCATTTATAAAGTGATAAGAAAATTCTTTTAATCCTTTCGCTATTCCCCGTCGAACGCTTGATGAAGATTTATGTGTTAAAGTTGAAATTTTATCAATATCTAAACCATAAGCATATTTTAAAATTATTACTCTCCTCTCAAAGTCATCTAATAGTTTCAAAATGTCTAATATTACAATTTTAGCGTTGATTATATTTTTCTTTTCTTCTATAATTTCTATAATCTTTTCAGAAATATATTCAACATTAAAATTTTGAACATTCTTAATATTATGAGAATTTACAGCAAGATCTTTGGCAGTTTTATCCAGCGAGTTGGTAAAAATGCTCAAAAATTTAAATCCAAATAATATTGCCATTCCCGTTTCCCTTAGTTCCATTTTCTCTCCTTGCTGATTTTTGTAAAATATTATCATTATTTTTACAAAATGTCAAACATTATGTTACATTATTTTATATTTTTTTACATATTGTGACAAATTAATACAAAATTCGACAGTTTAAAAGATTATAATTCTTTTATAGCAGAACATTTGTTCTAATTGCCAACTAAATTAAACGACATTCGGCGTAAGCCTTTTGTCGTGATTTCTTTTACATCGATGAAAATTTAAAAATGCTTTTCTAACATTTTCATGGCAATTATAACATATGCTTTTTTTAAATGCAAGTTTTTTTTCCAGTTTTTGCCAATTTTTTTTATTTTTGTATTTTATTTGAAATATTATATATTATTTAAGTTTGCAAAGTTATTATAAAAATATTTTTCATTATTAATGTTTGCAAAGTTATTTAAAATAATTATATATTTATTATAATAATTAATTCTAAAAAATTAAATAAAAGGCTGAATATCAAACTCAGTCTTTTATTAATTACCTTATAAAAATTAAACTTAATTCCTACAATTTATTTCATTTTTTTTTCAGCAAAACAATTACATTGTTATATAATAATTTTTAAGTTTTAATTACTAATTATTTTATTATAATAATTTTTTTTAATGTTATTAATTTTTAAATAAATGTTAATTAAATTTTTAAAAAAAATTTTTAAACAATATCTTGAATAAATCGAATAGTAATGTTTACATTTGTATAAGTCGTCGTATTTGCACCTGTGTTTCTAAAATTCAAAATAGTATCATCGGCAATTACTACTATTAATGCTGTTGAACCTACAGTCGCTATTTCAGTAGCTGTCCCAGAAATTGAACTTTCGCCATTTACTAATAATACATCATTCAAAAATAACGATATTCCTACTAACCCTGTAACTGCACTAGCTGCATCTGCAAAATATGTTATTTCATAATAACCCTCTTGTAGTTCTACATCAGTTGATCCAGCTGTATGGGCAATATAATCTGTTGCAAGGTTTATATCATTATCTAATGGTATATCACTAGCAACTGCAACCGCTTCTGAATCATCATTTAAAAAACTAGCAATTAAATTAGTTAAAGTCGCTCCTGTTGCTCCTGTTGCTCCTGTTGCTCCTGTTGCTCCTGTATCGCCAGTCGCACCTGTTGGCCCAGTAGGTCCTGTTGGTCCTGTCGCACCAGTATCACCTGTTGCACCAGTTGGTCCCGTTGGTCCGGTTGGTCCAGTCGCACCAGTATCACCTGTTGCACCAGTTGGTCCTGTCGGACCAGTTGGACCCGTTGGCCCTGTTGGTCCTGTTGGACCGAAAGGACCTTGTGGTCCACTAGCACCCCTTGGTCCTGTTGCACCTAATGGTCCCATCGGTCCTTGTTGTCCGGGTGGACAAATAGGACATGGACATGGATTGCAACATCTATTACGACAACAACAATCATCACACAAAAAACTCATATGTTTCTCCTTTTGTAAATGGATATAAATATCCATTAGTCATATTATGAAATTTTTAATGTAAACGTGTTTTTTTAATAAAAAATATTACATTAAATATTTTCTTGAATTTTGATATCTGCTATAATATTTTAATAACTGATTAAATATATTGTATATTTATTTATTTAATTAATTAACCCGTAAATTTCAAAATATTTTATAACCATCAAACAACTTTCACCCCAACAATTGACAAAGATACTATTAAAAAAAAAGTATTTGCACAATTAAATAAAAAAACTATCGCCTTGGATAGTTTTAAAAATTTGTATAGCTCATTTAATAAGTTTTTTCACAAATAAATAATTATAATTATTTTTTTATGTTTTTTATAAAATTTAATATTTGATTATAATACCATTTTCATGTCATATAATTTTATTTATAATATTATAAAAATTATATTAATTCAATAAGTGCTAATTCTGCAGCGTCGCCACGTCTTAGCCCTAGTTTACTAATTCTTGTGTATCCACCACCTTGTCCTGATGCCTCTTTTCTTTCAGCATATTTTGGTGCATAAACATTAAATATTTTTTCAATTAATGGGTGACTTATTGTCTTGGTTCTTGCTTTGAAATCTTCTTTTTTTTCTTTCTCTTGTCGCAATTCTTGAAGATCATTAACGTTTGCCATGATTCTTCTTCTGGCGGTTAATTTTGATTTTCCGTCGTTTAGAACATTTTTAATTACTTTTTCGCCTTTATCATTAATTGAAGTTTTTTCAACTTCAATCGTATCTTGATAAGTGTTAACTGCAAGGCTTATTAGTTTTTCTGCGCGTCTTTGGATCGATTTTGCTCTATCAAAAGTAGTTTCAAGTTTCCCATACCATAGTAGTTCTGAAACTTGTCCACGAACAATAGCCATTCTTAAATCTGTTCTTTTACCCAATTTATTGTGTCCTGCCATGATTTTCTCCTTTAATTATTCTTCATCATTTCTTAGTTTCAAACCAAGATTTTCAATTTTTTCAATTACTTCTTCTAAGGATTTTGCACCTAGATTTTTAACTTTCAGCATTTCTTCTTTGGTTTTTTTAACTAATTCTTCCACTGTATTAATATTTGCCCTTTTCAAGCAGTTATGACTACGAACGGATAATTCGAGGTCATCTATACTCATACTAAGTATTTTAACGTTTTTATCTTCTTCTGGACTAACTAAAATTTCCATATCTTTCATGTCTTCAACTAAATCAACAAATAATTGCATGTGGTCTTGCAAAATTTTTCCTGCCAAACTACAACACTCAATAGCTCTTTTTGTTCTGTTAGTTGTTACTTCTAATACAAGTTTATCATATCCCATGTTGTTACCAACTCTGGCACCCTCTGTATAAAAATTTACGGATTTTATAGGTGTAAATATGGAATCAATAGCAATATATCCAATACTTTCAATTTCATCTTTATTTTGTTCCGCTTGAACATAGCCTCTGCCACGCATAACAGTAATTTCCATGTCCATTTCCCCATCTTCATCTAGCGTGCATAGATACAAGTCAGGATTTCTAACTTCAATTTCACTTGAAGTTTCAATATCACGTGCATAAAGAGTTTTGCTACCTTTTGCCTTTAATCGCATAGTAACCTTTAATTCAGGGTCACTTGAATATGTGGCAAGTGCTAAACATTTAAGATTTAACACAATTTCTGTAACATCTTCACGAACCCCTTTTATACATGAGAATTCATGAGCAACGCCCGCAATTCTTACTGCAACGGGAGCGATACCTGGTAATGAGGCGAGTAAAACACGTCTCATGGAATTACCTAATGTCGTTCCAAATCCCCCTTCCAATGGCTCCACAATTATTCTTGTGAAACTGCCATCTTCATTTTCTTCATGAGTTATTCTTGGTTTTTCAATTTGCATCATAATTAATTTCCTTATAAATTGATTTTAAATTTAAATAAGTGTCGATTTCACTTATTTATATAATATTATTTACTATATAATTCGACAACTAAGTGCGCTGCAAAATTCATATCCACATCATCTCTTTGTGGTAAAGCGTTAACTTTTCCAACTAATGTTTTAGTATCAAATTCAAGCCATTTAGGTGTTGTTATTTTCATTCCTTGCACTTCTTTAAAGAAAGCATTGTCTTTCTTGTTTTCTTTAACTGCAACCACATCACCAACTTTTACAATGTATGATGGAATATTAACTGGGATTTCATTTACAGTAATATGTCCATGATTAACAAGTTGTCTGCTTTGTCCACGACTTGCAGATAATCCCATTCTGTAAACTACATTGTCTAATCTTCTTTCTAATAATGAAAGCATGATTTCACCTGTGTTTCCACGAATTTTTGTTGCATTTTCATATAATTTATGAAATTGCTTTTCTAAAAGACCATAATATCTTTTAATTTTTTGCTTTTCTCTTAATTGAACGCCATATCCGATTGACTTCTTTCTCATGTTTGATGCCCCGTGTTGTCCTGGTGCAACTGGACGTCGAACCATAGCACATTTGCCACTTAAACAACGTTCGCCCTTTAAGAACAATTTGCATCCTTCACGACGACACAAACGACAATCAGCGTCTATATATTTAGCCATATTTCCTCCTTAAATTCTTCTCGCCTTAGGTGGACGACAACCGTTAAATGTAATTGATGAAACATCTTTTATTGATGTAACTTCAAGTTCTGCATTTGTTAAAGCTCTGATTGCGGCCTCTCTGCCACGCCCTGCACCTTTAACATATACATCCACTGACTTTAAGCCAAGTGCTGCGGCTTTCTTTCCCGCAGTTTCTGCAACAAGTGCTGATGCATAGGGAGTATCCTTTTTTGATGCTCTAAACCCTAGACTGCCAGAACTTGACCAAGCAACTACGTTACCTTTCTCATCTGTAACAGTTACTATCGTATTATTAAAAGTTGACTTTATATGAACTTGACCATGATCAAGGTTCTTATTAGCTCTCTTTTTTGTTTTGACTTTATTTGTCATTGTTGCTGTTGTTGATTTTTTTACTTCGTCTGCCATTTTTCACCTTCCTTACTTCTTCGCCTTACCACGAGATACAGTCTTTTTAGGTCCTTTTCTTGTTCTTGCATTAGTCTTTGTTCTTTGTCCGTTAACAGGTAGTCCACGTCTATGTCTAATGCCACGATAGCAACCAATTTCTTGTAATCTTTTGATGTTCAGTGCGATTTCTGATTTTAATTCGCCTTCAACTTTTAGGTTTTTATCAATGTATGTTCTTATTGCTGCCGCTTCATCTTCGTTTAGGTCTTTTATTCTTGTGTCTGGACTTATTCCAGTTGCTTTTAATATTTTGTTTGAGGTTGTTCGACCAACGCCATAAATATAAGTTAAACCGATTTCAACTCTTTTTTCTTTGGGTAGGTCCATACCAGCAATTCTTGCCATAACTTTCTCCTTTATTTTTTTGTTTCTTATTTTGCATTGCCTTTTATTAGGCTTATATATAAGCGTTTCTAAGCACTTTAAGGTGGAAGCTCAAAGTCAGCCATCCTAAAAACGAATATTTGTAATTATTATTATTTTTTTCAATTGTTATTATTTGTTCTATTAATCTAACCTTTCTAATTTAAAATCATTTTCTTAAAGAAAATGTATATATTGATTATTGTTATAAAAATTTAAATTGATTATTGTTATAAAAATTTAAAAAGATAAATGATTTATCTTTCTTAAATAAAATTTTCGCTGTTTTAAATTATCAACATTTGTATTATAATTATTCATAATTTAATTAACTTATAAGCAAATTTCTTTGCACATATATCAAAATGCACGTATCTTTAACGTTTTTAATGTTAAATACTCATATATATGCAAAAATTAGCCTTGAACTTGCTTATGCTTTTTACTTTTAGAACAAATAACCATAACTTTACCTTCTCTTTTGATAACCTTACATTTACTGCACATAGGTTTTACTGATGGTCTTACTTTCATAGTCTTTCTCCTTATTGATTTAATTTTTTACGTCTTTCACCACGCCATATTATTCTGCCACGTGTTAAATCATATGGTGATAATTCAACAGTAACTTTGTCACCCTCATACACTTCAATTCTTTTAAGTGTCAATTGCCCTGCAACATAAGCTTTGATTATGTGGTCATTAGGAAGTTTTACACGGTATTCTGCGTTGCGAATTACTTCGACAACAATACCTTCAACTTCAATTGCTTCACCTTTAGGCATTTATTTTCCTCCATTCATTAGATCTGTATTTTGAATTTTCTTCAAATTACTATAGATTTCACTGTCAAATACTTTTTGCCCCGATTGAATTTTAACGCCGATATTATCAAGACGATAATCAAGATATTCGATATGCTTAATCCTTTTTTTCTTTGGACTTGCAATTAATCTTTTATTACCATCAACAACCAAAATAAAGTCCTTGTCCAAAACTTTCCATATTATGTAAGTTTTGCCTTGATCTCTACCTTTAATCGATTTTACTACCCGACCCAGTTCCATATTCTTCCTTTTCCTCATCACCTAATGTTAAAATTTCTACGCCCGTTTCTGTAACAAGTACAGAATTTTCATAATGTGCACTTCTTGCTCCATCTTGTGTAACAATAGTCCAATCATCTTCTAGCATCCAAACTTTGTGACTCTTTTTATTTACCATAGGCTCGATAGCTATTGTCATATTTTTATATAACTTAGCACCACCACCCGCTTTCCCAAAATTTGGAACGCTTGGATATTCATGCAAGTTACGTCCAACTCCATGCCCCTCTAATTCCCGAACAATCGAAAATCCATTACTTTCAACATACGTTTGAACTGCATTGCTTATATCCCCAACAAAACTGCCATCTTTTATTGTTTTAAGACCCTCAAAAAAACTTTGCTTTGTAACATCAATTAATCTCAAATCTTCTTTTGATACGTTACCAACTGCCAACGTTCTGCAAGCATCGCCGTGATAACCGTTTATATACGCCCCCACATCAACACTTACTATATCACCATCTTTTATAATTTTATCACGCTTTGGTATTCCATGCACAACTTCTTCATTGATAGATATACAAATGTTTCCTGGATAGCCATTATAATTTTTAAAAGAACATTTCGCCCCACACGAATGAATATAATCTCGCACAATATTGTCTAGTTCCAAAGTTGACATTCCTATACGAATGTTCTTTTTCGCAACCATTAGAGCATTACCTGTAATTTTACATGCTTCTCTCATTAGTTCAATTTCTTTGTCACTTTTAATATAACTCACTTTATTTACCTTCTTTTTTATTCATTAAGTTGTAAAGTTCATTGCATTCATTTTTAATAAGTGTAAATTTTATACAACCTTTTTAAATTGAATTATGATGATTTTTCAACCATTATTCAATTCATTAAGTTGTAAAGTTCATTGCATTCATTTTTAATAAGTGTAAATTTGATACAACCTTTTAAAATTGATTTATGATGATTTTTAAACCATTCTTAATATTATATCATACTTAACTAATTATTTCTAGTAGATTTTTGAATTTTCTTCAAGTTTTTGCTTAGTTTTAGTTAATATTTTACATATTTCAGCATAGTTTTTATCTATTGATTTATTTGCATCGATTTTTTCAACTTTGCCTTTTGCTTTAAAATAATCGTAAATAGGCAAAGTTAGTTCTTTAAATATCTCATACCGCTTTTTAAAAACTTCAGCATTATCATCTTCACGAACAACCAATATTTGTGAATCCTTTGGACATAATCCATTTGAAGTTTCGCTTGTCGTTGTTATAAACCCACATTCCGGACATATTCTTCTTGATAAAATACGGTTTAAAACTGTATTATAATCAACATCAAGCCAAATAACTTTATCTATGCGATAAAAATTATCTAATTCTTTGATTTCATCAACAGTTTTCCCAAATCCGTCTAATAACATGTTATCTTTGTTAGCTGGTTTGCTTAATTGCTTTTTCATAACATCTATTAAGATATCACTTGGAGCAATATTGCCCTTGTTTATTGCATTTGCTATTATTTGACCTTGTGCACTTTTGCTGGCAATTTCTTTTCTGAATAAATCGCCTGTTGAAATATGTTTAAGATTAAATTTAGGTGCTATCATTTTTGATAACGTTCCCTTGCCACTTCCTGGTGCGCCCATAATTAGTATATTCATGTTCTACCCCATTTTCTCAATTGTTTCTGAAATAATTTGAAAAATTTCATTTATTTTGGTTTTTGCATTAATTTTTACAACTATTTTTTTTCGTTCATAACTTTCGATAACTGGCACTGTCTTTTCTTGAAACTCCATCATCCGCTTTTCTAATACTTGAAGATTGTCATCAACTCTTTTTTCTAATTTGCCATGACATTCATCACAAATTAAATTTGGATGCGTAATAATTGAATATACCTTGCCACATTTTGTGCATCTTAAACGGTTTAAAATTCTTTTTTTTATATCGCTTAAATTTAATTCTAAAACTATAACCAAGTCAATAATCATAAAATCGTCTAATATTTTTTTTGAAATCATTCCACGTGGGAATCCATCAAGCAAAATATTGTCAAATTTATTAATTTTTGTTAGGTAATCTTTTAAAATCTGTGAGGCAATATCTTCTTGCAAAATTTCACCCTTTAAAATCGATTGTTTAACTAAATCTGAATATTCGCCCTCGTCTATAACATACTGCCTTAATAAATCGCCCATGGAAACATGCAAAAAATTATAGTTAGAAGTTAAAAATTCAGAAATTGTTCCCTTGCCACTTGCCGGCGGTCCTAGTAAAACTATATTCATAATTGCCCCTTAAAAAAGTAGATTTACGAAATTCATTCATTATTCTTTATTAAATGATAAAATTTATAATTTATTTTTCATTTTTTAAAATACAAAACAATTGAAATATTTAATTTTTAATCATACTGCTGTTAAATTGCCTAATTTTATAATTAATTTCACAAATTTAATATTTAAAACATCAATTTATAATCATTCTTCTATTTATTAATAAATTTGCTTGACGAAAAATAAATTTTACATCTAAGCAAATTCTATAAAATATTATTTTAATTATCTTTTTTAAATAATTAATATACAATTATCCTATTTATTTTAAAAATCCTTTATAGTTTTTCATCATCATTTGTGCACCGATTTGTTTATCAAATTCAAGTGCAACACTAACAACAATCAACATTCCTGTAACGCTAAATGCATTTAGTAAATCACCCGTTGAACCCAAAGATACAAATAATACGCTTGGTATTAAGAAAATTAATGTTAGATACATCGCACCAAAGAATGTAATTCTGTTTGAAATGCTTCTAATATAATCTCCTGTCGGCTTGCCCGCTCTTTTGCCTGGAATAAATCCACCGTTTTGTTGCAACGTTCGGCTGATTTCCTCTGGATTAAACACCATGCTTCCATAAAAATATGAGAAAAATAATATTAATAATCCCGACACTAAAAAGTAAAATATAGAATCTGTGCCAAGCCAAGTCGAATACCATGTATATGCGCTTGAATCGGACCAAAATATTTGCATTATATATTGTGGAAACATTATAAATGCTGTTGCAAAAATCAATGGCATAACACCAAAGCTATTTACTTTAATAGGGATATTTGTGGATTGTCCACCATACATTTTTCGCCCCCGGATTTGTTTCGCATATTGAACTGGAATGTTTCGCACGGATAAATCAACAAATGTAATCATTCCAAATATTATAACTAGCAAACCTGCAAAAATTAATATATCCCATAAATAATCGATATTTTCAAAAACACTAACAAAGTTTGTAAATAGTGATGAACCTGCACTTGAAATAATGCCGATAAATACTAGCAATGATAATCCATTTCCTATGCCTAGATCAGTAATTTTTTCACCAAGCCACATTGTAAACATTGCCCCTGCAATCAATATAGATATAACTACGATTGCAACTATTATCGCTGGTGTGCCTGAACCAAATAAAGTTGTATCAAGAACTTCACTTGTTCCTAATGAGTAAACTATTCCAAAACCTTGCATTGTTGCTAAAACCAACGTTGCAATTCTCGTATAGAATGCTATTTTCTTACGCCCAGCATCACCTTGTTTAGATAATCTTTCCAAGGATGGTATGCCAAATGTTAAAAGTTGCATTATGATAGATGCACTAATATATGGAATTACTCCAAGTGCTAAAAAAGCACCATTCTGTAATGCACCACCGGTTACTGCACTTAATAAATTCAAGAACGAATTACTATCTGAATCGAAATAATCCGCTTGAATGCCTGGTATAGGTAGCCAACAACCAACTCTATAAATCAATAAAATTAACAAAGTTAATAGAATTTTCTTTCTTAAATCGGCTACTTTAAAGGCATTTTTTAATGTTTCAAACACTATATCACCTCAACGTGTCCGCCCGCTTTAACTATTTTTTCCTCTGCTGATTTTGTAAATTTAGCGGCTTTTACAGTTACTTTTTTATTTAAGTCGCCATTGCCAAGGACTTTCAATCCATACTCTGCAATTTTGCCTATTATCTTTTGTTCTAAAAGAACTTGTGCATCAATTACTGCCCCATCTTGAAAACTCTCAAAATCTTTGACATTAACAATTGCAAATTCTTTTTTAAATGGATTGGTAAATCCACGACGAGGAAGACGTCTTAAAAGTGGGACTTGTCCACCCTCAAAGCCTGGACGAACTCCACCGCCTGAACGTGAATTTTGACCCTTTGTTCCTCTGCCACATGTTTTTCCACTTCCACTGCCCGTGCCTCTTCCAACACGTTTAGCTGAACGTTTTGAGTTTACGGCTGGCCTTAATTCATGAATATTCATTTATTCAATCTCCTTATTGTTCTTCAACCTTAACTAGATGCTTAATTGTGAAAATCATTCCACGAATTGCCTCATTATCTGGTTGAATTATCTCAGAATTAAGTTTTGTTAATCCTAAGGCTTCGACTGTTTTAACTTGGTTTGGCTTTGCCCCATTAGCACTTTTAATCAAAGTAATTTTAAGTTGTTTTTTTGATTTCTTTGCTTTCGGTGCTTTTTTGGCTGTTATATTTTCAGTTATTTCTTCTTTCATTTCAATATTTTCCATAAAACACCTCCTTAATCGCCGTTTAAATCAACGCCACGTTGATTTGCAACTTCCTCTTTAGTCTTTAAATTTTTTAGTGCTTCTATTGTTGCTTTCACACAATTAGCTTTATTAGAACTGCCATGTATTTTTGCTGTAATATCTTTAATTCCTGCAAGTTCTAAAACAGCTCTTGCGGCACCGCCAGCAATGATACCATTACCTTCAACAGATGGTCTTAAAATAACTTTACTAGTTTCAAATTTTGCTTCTATTGCATGAGGTATTGTTGTTCCAACCATTGGAACTGTTATCATGTGCTTTTTTGCACTTTTGAATGCTCTTTCGACTGCATCTGTTGTTTCACGTGATTTTCCACTTCCAACACCAACTTTACCGTTGCGGTCACCCACAACAACTAGTGCAGAAAAGTTTAAAATCTTTCCGCCTTTTACACTTTTTGAAACACGATTTGTGCATACTACAACTTTTTCAACATCTTCTCTTGGACGTCTTTCTTCAAAACGTTTACCATCTTTTTTAAAGTTTTTCTTTTTATCAAATTTATTAAAGTATTTGCCACTTTTATCTTGAGTGTTAGTTACTGAAGCTAGGGGCTCATTATTAATAGGTTCATTATTTACAACTACTTCTGTGATTTTTTCTTGTATTTCTTCTTCCATTATAATTCCAACCCTCCTTTTCTTGCGCCTTCGGCAACTTGTGCTACACGTCCTGTATAAATATATCCGCCTCTATCAAAAACAACTGTTTTGATACCTTTTTCAATCGCCCTCATAGCCACTTGCTCACCCACAAAAAAAGCTTGTTCTTTTCTAGTCATTTTAACTATCTTGTCTTTTATTGCTTTTTCTATCGTTGATGCGGAAGCTAATGTTATTCCTTTAGTATCATCAATTATTTGAGCATAAACATGTGTTAGACTGCGGTATACATTAAGTCTAGGACTTGAACTTGTGCCAAACACTTTATTTCTTACTCTAGCATGACGTTTTATTCTTAATTCGTTCTTATCGAGTTTGTTAATCATATCCTACTCCTTATTTTTTACCCGCTGTCTTTGAACCTTCTTTTCTAATTACAACTTCGTCAATATAACGAATGCCATAAGCGTGATAAGGTTCAACGCGTTTAATATCTCTTATTTTTGCAGTGAATTGCCCCACTGCTTCTTTATCTATCCCTGAAACAATGATTTCTGTATTATCTTTAACTGATGTTGTTACACCATTTTCATCAAAAATTTCAACTGGGTGTGAAAATCCTATATTTAATACAAGTTTATTACCAGATTTGTTTGCCTTATAACCAACTCCGTTAATTATTAGGCTCTTTTTAAATCCCTTTTCAACACCTTCAACCATGTTATTTAACAAGGTTCTGCTTAAACCATGTAATGCTTTTGATCTTTCAACATCATTCTCTCTAATTACGTGGATAGCTTCGCCTTCTTGCTTAAAACTTATTTCAGGCTCGAATGTTCTTTCTAATTTTCCGAGTGGTCCCGTTACCACAACGTGATTATCGCTTCCAAATTCAACACTAACGCCTTTTTGAAGGATAATCTCTTTTCTTCCTATTCTTGACATATTATCCTCCTTACCATACGAATGCAAGCACTTCTCCGCCAACTTTTTGGCTTCTTGCTTGTTTGTCCGTCATTAATCCTAAATTTGTTGAAACGATTGCAATACCTAAGCCATTTAAAACTCTTGGTATTTCATCAACACTTGCATAAACTCTTAATCCTGGCTTGCTTATTCTTTTTAAACCAGATATTACACTCTTTTTCTTTTCATTGTATTTTAACGTAACAACTATACTTGGTTTTGCACCTTCAATCACTTCATAACTTAAAATATAGCCCTCTTTAGTCAATATTTCCGCTATTCCCTTTTTAATGCTAGATAAAGGGATTGAAACTGTATCATGTTGCGCCATATAGGCATTACGTATTCTTGTTAGCATATCTGCTATTGGATCATTAACCATCATAATATTTTCTCCTCCTTACCAACTGGCCTTTTTAATTCCGGGGATTTCGCCTTTATTCGCGAGTTCACGGAAACATATTCTACAAATACCATATTTTCTCAAAACTGAATGAGGACGTCCACAAATAGAGCAACGTGTATATTCACGAGTTGAAAACTTTTGTTTTCTTTGTTGTTTAACAATTAACGCTTTTCTTGCCATTGAATCCTCCTATTTAATGAAAGGCATTCCCATTGCGATTAACAATGCCTTTGCTTCCTTATCAGTTTTTGCAGTAGTTACGAAGCATATATCTAAGCCTCTAATCTTCTCGATTTTTTCATAACTAATTTCTGGGAATATTAATTGGTCTTTAACTCCCAAATTGTAGTTTCCTCGACTGTCGAAACTCTTATCACTTAAACCGTTAAAATCACGAACACGTGGTAATATAATCGAAATAAATCTATCTAAAAATTCATACATTATAACGCCTCGTAACGTAACCTTTGCTCCGATTTTTTGATTTTCTCTTAATTTAAAGTTTGAAATTGATTTCTTAGCATGCGTAACTAGGGGCTTTTGCCCTGTAATTGCCTCTAATTCTTCAACTGCTAAATTAAAAGATTTAGTATTATCTTTCACATCGCCAAGTCCCATATTTAAAACAATTTTTTCAACTTTTGGAACTTCATTAACGTTTTTATAACCTTGGCTTTCAATTAATGACTTTACTACATCATTTTTATAAAATTCTAATAATCTTGGCTTAGTTGCCACAGTTTTACTTGCCATTGCTTGACTCCTTTGAAATTCCTCTTGTCTTTGTTGTCTTTACAGCACTTGCCGACTTTTTAACTGGTGTTTTAACTTCTTTCTTAGGTAATTTTGCTTTTTCTGCTGGTAAAGCGTCACCTTTTGCAACTTTCGTTACGTTTTTAATCACTTTACCCTCAGTTTCAACAACTTCGCTTTCTTTTACTTTTACATCAGTTTTCTTTTCTTTGGTTTTCTTTTCTTTAACGCCGTCTAAACTAGCACCGCATTTTTTACAAATACGTGATTTTACCCCATTAATTTCTTTGTGAGCAACTCTTGTTGCTTTCCCACATACTGGGCAAATAACCATAAGGTTGGATACATTAATAGGTGAAGCATTTTTTTCAATGCCACCTTTTTCTTGTGCACTCTTTGGCTTTTTGTGTTTTGTTAGCATGTTGATATTTTCAACTATTGCTTTGTTATCTTGTGGTAATGCAACTAGAACTTTTCCTGTCTTATCTTTATCTTTACCGCAAATAACTTTAACTTTATCGCCTCTAACTATATTCATTATTCCATTACCTCCTTATAACACTTCTGGCGCAAGTGAAATTATCTTCATGTAATTCTTTTCACGAAGTTCTCTCGCAACAGGCCCAAAGATACGAGTTCCTCTTGGTTGCTTGTCTTTATCAATTATTACAGCTGCATTGTCACTAAACTTAATGTATGAACCATCGACACGACGAGCGCCACTAACGGAACGAACAATAACTGCTTTAACAACTTCGCTCTTTTTAACTACTCCACCAGGAGTAGCAGTTTTAACTGACGCAACAATAACATCGCCGATGTTACCACTTCTTACAAATGAACCGCCTAAAACACGTATGCACATAATTGTTTTTGCACCTGTGTTATCAGCAACCTTTAATATTGTTTGTGGTTGAATCATTCTTTCCTCCTGATTATTTAGCCTTACTTAAGATTTTAACAAGTCTAAAATACTTATCTTTGCTTAAATGTCTTGTTTCAGCGATTTCGACTCTATCGCCTATTCCACATTCATTGTTTTCGTCATGAACTTTAAACTTAGTAGAAGTTATCATAACTTTACCATAAAGTGGATGTTTTTTACTTTCTTTTATTTCTACAACGCAAGTCTTATTCATTTTATCACTAACAACAATGCCTTCTCTTGTTTTACGGCTATTTCTTTCAATATTTTCCATATCTATTTGCCTCCATTATATCTTGCTATGGATTTGACGTTCTTTTATAACTGTCAAAACTCTAGCGATATCCTTTTTAGTAGTACTCAATGCCATAGGATTGGCAAGTTGTCCAGTAGCGTGTGAAAATCTTAAATTAAATAATTCTTCTTTTAAGCTTTTTAATTTTTCTTGCAATTCAATATCAGTCATTTCTTTGAAATTATTTGCTTTCATCACACACCTCCTCGCGTTTTACGAATTTGCACTTAATAGGTAATTTTGTGCCTGCTAAACGCAAAGCTTCTTTTGCATCTTGTTCAGAAATGCCCCCCATTTCAAACATTATTATCCCGGGTCTAACAACAGCTACCCATTGTTCAGGAGCCCCTTTACCACCACCCATACGAACGCCGAGTGGCTTTTTTGTAATTGGTTTATGTGGGAATATTTTTATCCACACTTGACCGCTTCTTTTTGTATAACGTGTCATAGCAATACGTGCTGCTTCAATTTGGTTAGTAGTTATCCAACTGCCTTCTAATGCTTGAAGCCCATATTCGCCAAAGGAAACAGTGTTGTTTCTAGTTGCGAATCCCTTTATAACGCCACGAAATTGCTTTCTATGTTTCACTCTTTTGGGCATTAACATTAGTTGTTTCCTCCCTTATCTTCAGAATTTCTTTTACCTAAGATTTCACCCTTATATATCCAAGTCTTAACTCCTAGCACACCATAAGTTGTGTTGGCTCTGGCATAACCATAGTCAATATCTGCTCTTATAGTTTGTAAAGGCAAAGAACCCTCTTGATAATAAGCGCTTCTTGCAATTTCTGCACCATTTAATCGCCCTGAAATCATAACCTTACAGCCTTGTGCCCCCGCTTTCATAACTCTAGGTAATGCTTCTTTTAAAGCACGTTTAAATGTTACACGTTTTTCAACTTGTAAAGCAATACCTTCTGCAATTAATTGTGCATCTAAATCAATTTGCTTTACTTCTTTGATGTTTATAACTAAGTTTTTCATATCAACAATTTTAGATAATTGTTTCTTTAAATTTTCGATGCCAGCACCACGTTGTCCGATTAAGACACCAGGCCTTGCTGTTTTAATATTAATAACTACTCTTGAATCAGTTCTTTCAATTATAATAGAAGAAATTCCAGATGTGTAGTATTTTTCTTTAATTAAATTCCTAATTTTGTTATCTTCAAGAAGATTTTGTGCAAACGATTTCTTATCTGCAAACCATTGTGAACTCCAGTTCTTGTTGATACCAACTCTAAATCCGTGTGGACTAACCTTTTGACCCATGATTTACTTTGCACCTCCTTGTTTTATTTCATCTAAGATGATTGTAATGTGACTTGTTCTCTTTAAGATTCTATCAGCACTACCTTTGCTTCTTGGCCACATTCTTTTAAGTGTAGGACCGCCACTTACCCAGCATTCAGCCACGATTAAATCGTCTGCCACCATGTTTTTATTATTCTCTGCGTTTGCACTAGCACTCTTTAAAAGTTTATAAATTACTTCAGAAGAGCCGTTAGGCAAAAACTTCAAAATAGCTAATGCATCTCCCACTTTTTTGCCACGAATCGTGCTTAATACTAGATTAACCTTTGATGGACTAATTCTAACACCCTTTGCAATAGCAAATGGTCTTTTGTCCTTGTTCTCTTTGCGTTTCAACGCTTTTTCTTTTATTCTTTTTGCCATTTAAACACCTCTATACGCCAGCTTTTTTAATAGTTTTGTCGCCCGAGTGACCACGGAAAGTTCTTGTTGGAGCAAATTCGCCTAACTTATGTCCGACTAATTCAACTGAACAATAAACTGGTATATGCTTTTTCCCGTTATGCACTGCGATTGTGTGACCAATAAAGTCAGGGTAAATCACAGATGCTCTCGACCATGTCTTTACGACTTTCTTTGTGTTAGTTTCATTCATTTTTTGAATACGCTTCATTAAACGTTCTTCAACAAATGGTTTTTTATTTACGCTTCTACTCATTTTACACCTACCTAATTAATTCTTTTCACAATCAACTTATTAGATTTCGACTTTTTCCTAGTTTTTAATCCAAGTGCGCATTTGCCCCATGGAGTCATTGGATTCTTTCTTCCAACAGGGGCTTTGCCTTCACCACCGCCATGTGGATGATCAACTGGGTTCATAGCACTGCCACGAACCGTTGGACGCCAACCACGGTGACGATTTCCGCCGGCTTTGCCGACTGTTGTGTTTGAAAATTCAACATTTCCAACTTGTCCGATTGTTGCACGACAAGTATTTAATACCATTCTCATTTCGCCTGATGGCATTTTTATTGTGGCATAATTGCCTTCTTTTGCCATTAATCTAGCTGAATTACCAGCAGAACGAGCGAATTGTCCGCCTTTCCCTGGATATAATTCAATGTTATGAATTACTGAACCAACTGGAATATTCTCAAATGGAAGTGTGTTTCCAACTTTGATTTCCGCTGTCTTTCCTGATTCAACTTTATCGCCAACTTGTAAACCAAGTGGTGCTAAAATATATCTTCTTTCGCCATCTGCATATACTAACAATGCAATATACGCGGTTCTATTTGGATCGTATTCAATAGTTGACACCGTTGCAGGTATTCCATCTTTGTTTCTTTTGAAATCAATGATTCTATAATGTTTCTTTGCTCCACCACCTTGATGTCTAACGGTGATTTTGCCTTGACTATTTCTACCAGCCTTTCTGTTTTTAACGCTAGTCAACGCCTTATATGGTTTTTTAGCTGTCACTTCTTCAAAGGAAGATGTAACAATAAAACGCATTGATGGGGTCGTTGGATTATGTCTATTTACTGCCATTTGTTCCTCCTAATATGACAAGCTTTCAAAGAATTCTAATGGTTTGCTTTCATCACTTAACGTAACAATCGCTTTTTTATATTTTGTTGTAAAACCATAAATTGTTCCTTGTTTGCCGTGTGCTCTTTTTTTCTCTGGGCAAATTAAAGTATTTACATTTTCAACTTTTACTTTAAAAATTTCCTCTATAGCCTTCTTAATATCTAATTTGGTTGCATCCATTGCCACAACGAACCAATATTTTTTAGTTTTAATATCTTTATAAGTCTTTTCAGATAATAGTGGCTTTATTATAATATCGTGTGCGTCCATTATGCTTTGTATGCCTCCTCTATAGATTTTATTGCATCTTTTGTTATCAATAATTTTCCGCTAGAAACAATTTCGTAAACACTCAATAAATCACTGTTAATAAAATTTATTGTTGGAATGTTTTTCGATGCTCTTACTACATTTTGGTTTTCACCATTAATTACTAATAAAATGCTCTTTTCTAATTTTAAATTGTTTAAAACATTTTGCATTAACTTTGTTTTTGCCTCTTCAAGCTTTATATCGTTAACTACTACAATGTCATTTTGTGCAAGTTTTGCACTGATTGCACTCACAAACGCTTGTGCCTTCATTTGTTTGTTAATTTTTTGTGTATAATCTCTTGGTTTAACCGCAAAGACCATACCACCGCCTCTCCATTGAGGCCCTTTTGTTGAACCATGTCTTGCACGACCTGTATGCTTTTGTGCCCAAGGTTTCTTTGCATGTCCCCTAACCTCACTACGAGTTAAAGCGCTTTGTGTCCCTTGACGCATATTGGCAAGTTGTGCAACTACTACTTGATGAATTAAAGCTTCGTTATATTCAACGCCGAATACTTCATCTTTTAAAGTTATTGTTTCGACATTTTCGCCTGTTTGGTCATAAACATTTATTTTTGCCATACTTTACTCCTTACGCCTTAACTGCATTTTTAACAAATACTAATGCACCCTTGGCTCCTGGAATAGCACCTTTAACTAAGATGATATTTCTTTCCGCGTCGACTTTTACTACACTTAAATTTTGAACAGTTTTTCTTTCAACTCCCCATTGCCCAGGCATGTGCTTTCCTTTAAATACTTTTGCAACGCCTGTGCCTGCACCTTGAGAACCAACTGATCTATGAACCTTGTTACCACCATGTGTATTTCTTTGGTGATGAGCGTTCCATCTCATAAGCATTCCTGTAAATCCATGTCCCTTTGATGTTCCGATCACATCAACGACATCGTTTTCACTAAATACGTCACATTTAATTTCTTGACCAACGTGATAACTTGATATATCATCAAATCTAAATTCACGTAAGGTTTTCTTTGCAGATATTTCTGCTTTTTTGAATTGTCCTAAATTAGGCTTATTCACAAGATTTTCTTTTCTGTCTTCAAATGCCACAACAATCGCATTGTAACCATCGGTTTCAACGGTCTTGATTTGTGTAACATAAACAGGTCCTGCTTGAACAACAGTTACAGGGACTACAATTCCTGAGTCTAAAAAAACTTGTGTCATGCCTAGTTTCTTTCCTAGTATTGCTTTATTCATAATCTCTCTCCTTTATTAGTCCTATAACTTTATTTTAATATCCACACCAGCAGGCAAGTCAAGTTTTGCCAAACTATCAACAACCTTTTGTGATGGTGTGTAAATATCAATTAAACGTTTGTGTGTTCTGATTTCAAATTGCTCACGTGAATCCTTAAATTTGAACGGAGCTCTTAGAATTGTGATCACTTCCCTATCGGTTGGAAGTGGTATTGGCCCTGAAACTTTTGCCCCAGACCTTTGTGCCGCTTCAATAATTTTTAGTGAAGCTGCATCAATTAAGCCGTGATCATAAGATCTTAACTTAATTCTGATTTTTTGAGTTGCCATAAATTAATATCCTCCCTTTACCCAGCATAAACTTTTTTGGCAGATTTCCTTATAGTTATAATTAATAATACAAACGCCAGCACAATGTCAATTTCCATTGTGCAAACGCCATTACACGTTACCGTGTGTATCAATCTGTGAATTAAAAAAAATTAAGGAAATACATTTTAGCTGGTCGCCTAGATTAAATCTAACGATTGTCCATCGAAATTCTCCACTAAATCAAGGATTTATAGTGGTAACTTCCGACTTCATTCCTTTTCACAGTTCTATAATTATATTATATTAGGAATTATTTGTCAACAGTTTTTCTAAACTTTTTACACTAAATTTCATGATTGCATAAAAATAAATGACTACTATT
>Ga0172377_10001705_pt1 | contig 22326 bp, 14 predicted proteins | sample Pumphouse3metaG_FD_119749 | JGI IMG/M metagenome (GOLD analysis project Ga0172377, IMG submission 119749) | Leachate microbial communities from a municipal landfill in Southern Ontario, Canada - Pumphouse #3 metaG | ecosystem: Engineered > Solid waste > Landfill > Unclassified | place: Canada... | reverse complement strand
GATTATCCGGCATCTACGGTAAAGTACTGTTGGCTGGAGATGTAAACCCAGCTAACGATGTTAGTCCCAGTTTGAACATATTTGTTTCTTCAGCCGATTTATTTACGGTGGAAATTGGGGAAGGAACTAATACAAACTCAACTACTAGTATTCCAACTCCTTATGGAACCTTCTATAAAAACTTCCGTCAGCAATATCTGGTGCTAGCCAGTGAGCTAAATGATGCAGGTGGTGGAGCTGGTCCCATAAATGCCATTGGATTTAATGTGGAAAGTTTGAATACCTGCTCTCCGATGCCAAACTATCGTATTCGCCTCAAATCTACCGAGCAAACCGAATTAAGTACTACTTTTGAAGTAGGTGAATACACTGAGGTGTTCCAAGCGGCGGAATATATGCCTGTATTGGGATGGAATACACATACCTTTTCAAACGCTTTTGTTTGGGATGGAGCTTCAAACCTGATTATCGAAGTTGTAACCGATCTAATTCCTGGTTCGTATACTCAGAATGCCTCCGTATATTATACTACTACCGGATTTAACAGCTCTCTGCGAGCTCAGAGTGACAGTTCTCCCGCCATAGATGCAACAAGCGGTACTATCTCAACATCTCGGTCTAATATGCGCCTTGTTATGATGGCTTTAGATATTATTGATATGAATGCTCTTACCATTACCGGCCCATCTACCCCCAGTGTAAACTCTGAAACAGAGTATACGGTAACAGTAAAAAACTATAGCCCAAATAATGTAGACGAATACACTGTGAAACTGATGCAAGAAGGCGGAATTGAACTTGCCAGCGTGCCCGGTACTCTCATAGAACAGCATCAAACCTTATCGTTTACCTTGCCTTGGACTCCTTCGGTAGTAGGCGAAACCCATCTCTATGGTAAGGTTGTGATGGATGGAGACGAAAACCCAGAAAACGATGAAACCAATATACTTACCGTCAATGTGATGGAAGCAGGCTTATCGGTTGCAGAAATTGGTACGGGAACAGATACAAATACTAATACTGGTGTTCCAACTCCCTATGGAACTTTTTATAAAAACTTCCGTCAGCAATACCTCTATACTGCAGATGAAATATATGCTGCCGGTGGTGTACCTGGGCTTATTAATGCCCTGGCATTCAACGTTGCCGATGTAGCTGGATGTTCTCCAATGCCTAACTACAGAATTAGGGTTAAGCATACCAGTCAGGAAGAGTTAACTACTACTTTTGAAGAAGGCGAATGTACTCAGGTATTCCATGCAGAAGAATTCTTGCCCACCAACGAATGGAATGTTCACACCTTTAGCACTCCTTTCTTCTGGAATGGTGGAGATAACCTGATAGTAGATATACTAACAGATCTTATTCCAGGTACCTATACTCAGAATGCTTTGGTATATTATACCCCAACGGACTTTAGCAGTGCATTGCGTTACCAGAGCGATAGCTCTCCCGCAGATGCTGCTACAACCGGTACTTTATATTCCAATCGCAGCAATATACGCTTCTTCCTTTTGGTAGATGATATGGGTAGCCTTAGCGGCACGGTAACTGAGAATGGTGTTCCGCTGGCAAACGTTCACATTCAGGTAGAAGATACTGTATTTTCTACTACAAGCGGGGCAAATGGTGTTTATACCTTGCCTCATGTGCCGGTAGGAACCCAAACCGTTACCGCAACAAAACATGGATTTACTCCAGTAAGCCATACCGTTACCATCGCTCTGGATCAGCAGACGGTTCAGGATTTTGAAATGGTTGGTACTCCAGAAATAAGCATTAGTCCAAACTCATGGAACTTTGGCGATGTAAACTTGGGAGGATCAGCTAATAAAGAATTCTCTATCGCTAATGCGGGTGGTGGATTACTGGAAATTACAGATATTAGCATCTCCGGAAGTACAACATTTGCTCTTGGCAATTTGCCCGGTTTGCCTGCTTCTTTGGGTAGTGAACAAGAGCTAAACTTTACAGTTACCTTCACGCCCAATGCCATGGGCGAAACAAATGCCGAGATAATTATAACCGATAATCTGGCAACGCGGCATGTATTCAGCCTAAATCAGCAGGTAACTCCTGCAAAGAGTAGCATTGATAGCCGTTCTACCAGAAATGAAAACCGCACAGTACATACTATCCAACTAAACGGTTATGGGGTGAACGAGCTCACGATTGGCACTGGGGAAGAAGAAGGATATTACCCAATAAACTTCTATTACAATAATTCGTTGTTTGAGACTATCTATACCGCCGAAGAGATGAATAACTTCATCGGCATGATAACCGGTATTAAATTCTATACTAACTTCAACACCGAATTGATGGACAAACCAGTGAAAATATGGTTGGGTTCCACCGCATTGACGAATCTTTCTGCGGGGTGGATTCCTTCCACAGATCTCACCCTAGTTTTTGATGGCAATGTAAGCTATCCTGCCGGAGAAAGCATTGTCTCATACACTTTCCCCGAGCCTTATATGCACCTGGACGGCGGGAATCTGGTGATGTTAGTGCAGCGACCGATGGATACGGGCTGGGTCTCAGGTAAGTACTTTAAAATCCAAACTGTGGGAACAGATCGCAGCCGTAACATTCAAAATGATTACGTAGAATTAGATCCTGCCAATCCTTCTGATGGAACTCTGAGCGGGAATTTCCCCAAAACAACCTTCAGCATCATTCCCGGCGGCGTAGGCCATGTAACCGGCACAGTTATCGATGAAAATGCAGCTCCTTTACCAGGAGTTCAAGTTCTAATCAATGGACGTAATAGCCGTGCTGTTACGGATGAAAACGGTCAGTTCTACATTGCCAACATCCTTCCTGGCGATTATGTTGTGAGCTTTAGCAGATATGGTTATATCGATCAGGACATAAACATCGTTTTGGAAGAAGACGAAACTGAAGTGCTGGATGTAACCATGCAACCAATGCCCAAGGTTATAGTTTCGGGAACTGTTCTTGCCAGCGATACAGGAGTAGGAATAGCCGGCGCAAACATACAACTTGAGGGATATGCGGACTATGCATTTACTACAAATGCAAGCGGAGTTTTCCAATCTGAAGCGGAAGTATATGCAAACTTCACCTATGAATACCAGATTGCTGCAGCAGGGTATGTTAGCACCTCCGGAAGCATTGAAGTAGGAGATACAGATTACAGCATGGGAGATATCGTTTTGGCAGAAATTGCCTATGCTCCCACCGAAGTAACCGCTTCTCTTAATGATAGTTTTGATGGCATCGATATTGAGTGGAGTGCTCCAGATCCGAATGCAATCGAGATAACTCAAAGCTTCGAAGATGCAACCTTCCCGCCCAGTGGTTGGTCTCAGCTAATTACTAATAACAGTCCCGCCAATTCTCATGGAGTACGGCCTACTTGGGGAAGATTAGGAACAATCAATGATGGAATTCCGGCTGTTCCAACCGATGGCACTTATCAAGCTGGTCTCTGCTGGATTATGGAACACCAGGATGAGTGGCTGATCACCAATAGCTTCAACTGTCCTCCGGATGCCTATCTAAGCTTTGACACATATCTTGAAATGGGTTCACCTAATGGCGACCACTATTATGTGAAAGCTTCCATAGATGGTGGAGTTACTTGGACTGAGCTTTGGGATGGCGCTGCCCAAACTGCTGCAAATAACTACTATACCACTCCGATTCACATTGATCTGGTTAGCTTTAATGGACAGCACATCAAGCTTGCCTTCCATGCCGACGATCCGCCGGATGAGCTTGGTTTGTGGAAAAACTGGTACATAGACAATATCTACATTGGTAACTACATGGAAGCAAAACAGATTACCAATTTGGATATAGTATCGGATACGGGTAAAACGAAATCGGCAGAAATCAAGCCAGAATGTAGTACACCGATTCTGCATAGTGAAGCTAATATGCGCACAGAAAGCAGAGCTTTAGTTGGCTACAAAATTTGGCGTCTCCTAACCGGACAGGAACAAAGTGAAGAAACCTGGATTGCCCTTAATGATGAAGCTACCAGCAATACCTCTTATACAGACGATAACTGGAACGAGCTAGAAAACGGAACATACAGATGGGCAGTAAAATCTGTATATACATCGGACGTGATGTCCAGTGCTGCTTTCTCAAATTCCATTATCAAAGACGCTCAAATGGGTAATATTGTGGGATTTGTCCGTGGTGCAGATAACGCTCCTCTTGCTGGTGCTACGGTTAGCGCAGGCACAGGTCAATCCACCACTACCAACAGTAGCGGCTATTACATACTCAGTTTATCAGCAGGCAGCTATACTTTAACTGCCACTGCAACTGACTATCATCCGCTTAGTTACGACAATATCCCAGTTATAGCAAATCAGAACACAACCCGGAATTTCCAGCTTGTTCATACTTCAAATAATGACGAGATGGTGCCCGTAACAGTGACCGCCTTAAACGGCAACTATCCCAACCCATTCAATCCTGAAACTACAATCAGCTACGACCTTAAAGAAGCTGCTCCGGTTCAACTGGACATCTTTAACCTCAAGGGACAGCTTGTGCGTACTTTAGTGAATGAGAATCAGGCAGCGGGAAGATATCGCATAGTATTCGATGCCAAAGACTTTAGAGGCAACCGCTTATCTAGTGGCGTTTATTTCTATCGTATGCGCACTGGAAGCTATATCAATACTCGCAAAATGCTGCTGATGGAATAGAACCATATAGGCCAAATATAATAGCCCCGAAGTAAATTTCGGGGCTTTTTACTTGACAGGATGTCATGTGGATACCAAATGTCTCAAGAGCACATAAAGAAAGGAGTATGTTATGAATTTCAACCACATAATTACCCAGATTAAAAGTGCTATCCACAGCGGAGCCGGTGCCAATCTTGCCATTGGCAGTCCCTCCAAAGTGGGAGAATTATCCATTATCCCAGTTGCTCGTGTTTCGTTTGCTTTTGGCGGCGGTGGCGGCAAGAGTCCTAATGCTAAGAAACAAAAGCAACAGGACGAAGCATCGGAAAACAAACAATCAAATTTTGGTGGCGGTGGCGGTGGAAGCGTAAAAACCGATCCCGTTGGCATCTACATCTTGAACAAAGATAAGGTTAAATTCTACCCCATTCTTGCCACAAAAGAAATTATCGCCCTGTTTAGCATTGTGACCATTCTGCTGCTAAAACTATATAAGCTCAAACGAAAGCGATGAGGATCATGCCTCATACTCATATTAGTCTGGCGTGGTCCATCTACTTTCTTTAACTTTTTACAAGCTAGTCCCTGAGGATTATTTATGCTTAGTATCATTAGCCCTTCAAACTATGCCCCATTCAACATCGCCTTAGAGGAATACCTCCTATACAATTTCTCCAAAGACTGCTTTTTGCTATATATAAATGAACCTTGTATAATAGTAGGCAGATTCCAAAACACACTCGCAGAAATTAATTACCAATGGGTGCAACAACACGAAATTCCAGTGGTTAGACGGCTCACCGGCGGGGGCACAGTTTTTCACGATCTGGGAAACTTGAACTTTAGTTTCATTATGAGAAACATTAAAGATGATACCGCCAATTTTGCTCGTTTTACAGCCCCAGTATTAGAGGTTCTTAACGATCTCGGTGTTCCCGCTATCTTGGAAGGAAGAAACGACCTTACTATAAAAGGGATGAAGTTTTCTGGCAACGCCAAACTGGTGCAGAACGGTACCACATTGCAACATGGTACTATTCTATTCAACTCTCATGTGGAATCCTTAGTCCAAGCCCTTAAAGTGAATCCCGTTAAATTCTCTGATAAAGCCGTAAAGTCTGTGCGGGCAAGAGTTACAAACGTTATCGACCATATGCACAAACCCATGAAACTTGGCGAGTTTATCGATCTGGTACGTCATAAGGTACATAGTTTGTATCCCGATGCTCAAGATTACTCTCTTAGCATTGAAGATCGGCAAGCAGCACAAAACCTCGTGGATAGTAAATATGGTACATGGGATTGGAACTTCGGTAAAAGTCCTCAATACAACTTGGCAAATGCCATCCGTACAGCCATTGGCACTATCGAATTCTATTTGGATGTATCAAACGGAATTATTACAAGTCTCAGAATTTTCGGCGACTTCTTCTGCTCAGAGGATATCCACGATCTGGAATGCTGCTTCAGCGGGGTAATCCATGATCATGCCGCTGTTAAAGAGGTCTTTGAACGAAATTCATATCATGAGTATTTCAGCAATGTAAAACTTGATGATTTGGTAAATGCGATGTTCTGATCTTTTCGAACTCACTAGAATTCTTAGACATAAACCCAATTTCTTGCCCTATACCTCTACTAAGTAATCGTCTTTCCCAATATGCTATCTTACATTATCCAATTCCATTGCATTAAGCATAGATTATGTATAGTTCATCCTGCGATACCGTAGTAAGTACAAGATAATTTCTGCCTGAATCATAGCTAGGGATAGCTTAACCAATAGGATAAGGTATAGCCAAAGAAGATGCGCTCTGTAAAGGATCAATTCACAATATGTCCTCATAAGGCAGATATATAATTCTCTTGCTTGTCTTAAGCCATATACCGAGAGCATAATTGGTAGATTTTGGTTGACAACAAAACCATTAAGTAGCAAATTGAAAACAAAGACGTATATCAAGGAGATGAAATGAGAAAATCCATAATATCTATTCTTTTAGCTGCAATTCTGCTGGGTATGTTTGCCTGTTCTGGCACTAGTGCATCCGAGCAAATGATCGTGAAATACGATATAGCACTTACTAGGGTTCGCAAGGCAAGCGATATCAACCAACGTTACCAGGCACCTGTCGCCGATACTTTGGATCAGGTGCGCTATGTTTATGAAGATGATCTATTTCGCAGTTTATGGAGTGCTTCCGAAAGTGGATGGGATTTAACTCTTTACAACAAAAGCGAAAAGACTTTAACCATAGATTGGGATGAAGCCGTGTATATGGATGTTGATAAAATTGGAAGGGGAGTATTGTCGTCCACTACAAAGTATGCCGATCGGAACAACCCTCAAACTCCCACAGTGGTTGCACGACGGGGAAACATCAGCGAAAGTCTGTTTTCGAAAGACCACGTTTATCAATCTACTACCGGAGTGTGGACAAAACGCCCACTATTTCCCATAGATTTTAGTGAAGCAGAACGATACAAAAACAAAACTGTAAGCCTGATTGTGCCCTTTACTGTGGATGGTCTTATTGCCCAGTACGAGTTTATTTTCACCATCAAAGATGTACAACAAGTTCCCTCTACCAGTAATCCCTGGCGCCTGTATCTGCTAGATCGTACACTAGGCGTGAATTTCTAAGCTTTTTAAAAAATAATGGGGCTATTCCTTGTGGACTTAGCCCCTTTTTTGTATCCAAGATGAATCGCTCTTGACATAAAGACAGGTAATTTTATTCTGCAAACAATGAAAACCTTTGGAGTATAATAATGTTTCCTATTAGTTTTGGCAGCGACAATCACAGCGGCATACACTACACCGTATTCTCTGCCCTGCAGAAAGTTAATACAGGATTTTGCCCTGCTTATGGCGATGATCCGCTTACACAAGACGTGTTACACGGCTTGGAAGCACTATTTGGCGGTGAATGCGAAGCTTGGTTCGTGATGACCGGTACAGGAGCGAATGTACTTGCCCTGCAATCTCTTATCAATTCATTTAATGCTATTATCTGCGCCGAAAGCGCACATATCAACGTGGATGAATGCGGTGCCGTGCAAAAATGCACACAGGCGCGATTGAGCCCCATTCAAACAACAGATGGCAAACTTACTCCCAAGCTTATTGCCCCAAAACTGAAGGGAAATCGGGATCAACACCATTCCCAGTTTAAGATAATCTCCATCTCCCAGAGTACAGAATATGGCACACTCTATAGCGTTGATGAAATCCGGACACTGGCAGATTTTGCCCACTCTCATAATATGCTCTTGCATATCGACGGGGCTAGATTGGCTAATGCAGCCGCTGCCTTGGATGTAGAATTGAGTACCATGACCAAAGACGCCGGAGTAGACATCATCAGCTTTGGCGGTACCAAAAATGGCTTGCTCTTCGGAGAAGCGATTATTAGCTTTAAACCAGAATTGAGTGCTAATATGCGGTTCTATCGTAAACAGTGCAATCAGCTTTTTTCTAAAATGCGCTTTATTTCGGCACAATATGAGGCGTATCTGGATAAAGACCTGTGGCTAAAAAACGCTATTCATGCCAATGCAATGGCGCAATTACTGGCAAAACGCCTGGCACAATTCAAACAGATAAAAATCACCCAAAAAGTATATGTGAACTCTGTGTTTGCCACAATGCCCAAGAGTTGGATCGACCCTCTACAAGAAAAATATATGTTCTACACTTGGGACGAAACTAAAAATGAAGTGCGGCTGATGTGTTCATTCAATACTTTGGAAGAGCACATTGAAGATCTGATAAGCACCATTGAAGAGCTTGCCGCAAACTGATTGCGCAATATCCTACTTGCAATATGGGCATTAGCGGTTATTATATACTAAAAGTCTATTGATTTGGAGATCAAAAATGAAAATACTAATACTGTTTTACTCGACTTATGGGCACATCTACCAAATGGCTGAAGCCGTAAAAAAAGGTGCCGAAAGCATAGATAACATTCAAGTGACTCTTAAAAGAGTGCCGGAAACATTAAGCGACGATGTGTTAAGCAAAATTGGCGCTAAAGATGCGCAAAAAGCATTTGCACACATTCCCGTGGCAGATCCTATGGAACTTGCAGAATACGATGGCATCATTTTTGGAGTTCCAACCCGCTTTGGCATGATGCCTTCCCAGATGAAAGCATTTTTGGATGCAACGGGAGGTTTATGGGCAAAAGGAGCCTTGATAGGCAAAGTAGGTAGTGTATTCAGTTCTACCGGAACTCAGCACGGCGGACAAGAGGCTACAATCTTAAATTTTCATACTGTGCTTTTACATCATGGAATGCTGATAGCGGGCTTGCCATATAGCTTTGAAGGACAATCAACAATGGAAGAGATTAGCGGAGGCTCCCCCTATGGAGCGAGCGTTGTTGCCGGTCCAGATGGAAGTAAATTGCCAAACAAATTTGAGCTTGATGGGGCCTATGCGCAAGGCAGATATGTGGCAAGCATCTTAAACAGAATGAAATAGTTAGATATGCATATATCTATAATGATGACCTAAACAGATTATTGGGTCTCAAAAAACCGCGAAGAGAGTTTCGCGGTTTTTTTATTAGGCATGAACATTTTATTCTTGACAGGATTAAAAGCATTAGAAACATGACACCTTAGAGAGGTTTTATAATATACATGTGTGAACGAATGAAGATAGCAAGAAGTCAAAATAACTTAAACATAGAGATTAAGCATTTGCATACGCAAGTGCTTTTTTTTTGCCTCGGAGGATAGATGCTTTTGGATGAGATAATTCGCAAAAGTTTAGAAGAAGACCTTGGTTCTGGAGATATTACCACTCGCTATCTGGATTTGGATCCCGTAATCAATACCGCATACATGATTGCCAAAGCGGAGGGTGTTTTAGCGGGAACTGGAATTGCCATTCAAGTATTCAAAGCAGTTGATCCTGAACTGAAGATAACTTTGTATCGCAAGGATGGAGACGACGTACACCCCAAAGATGAAATCATGCGCATTGAAGGAAAGCCAAGCAGCATTCTTCAAGCTGAACGTACTGCCCTTAACTTCCTTCAACGTTTATCTGGTATCGCTTCGCAAACCAGAAGAATGGTGATTGCTATGTCTGGCACCAATACCAAACTGTTGGATACGCGTAAAACCACGCCCCTGCTACGCAGCTTAGAAAAGTATGCAGTAAGAGTGGGTGGAGGCTTAAACCATCGTCATGGGCTTTTTGACATGATTATGCTCAAAGAAAACCACATCCGTGCCGCGGGGGGCATCACGAAAGCGGTGACAAAGATCAATGCCCAAAATGCCAGTTACAAAGTGGAAGTTGAGGTTACAAACCTTGCTGAGCTGGAGGAATCCGTTACTGCAAAAGTGGATCGAGTTATGTTGGATAACATGAGTATCAAAGATATCAAAACCGCAGTAAAACGCTATGGTAAAAAGGTAGAGTTAGAAGTCTCCGGTGGTGTGAACGAAGATAACATCATGCAATATGCCAAAACTGGCGTACACTTCATCTCCAGTGGCTCACTCACTCATTCTTATAAGTCGCTGGATATTAGCTTGTTATTTAAGGAGTAAATATATGGAATCACAACTACGAACCCTGGAGCAAATGCAACTTCTGGACAACAAAATTGGCAGATATCGTTTTTTGCAACAGGAATTGCCCAAACAGCTTTCCGAGATCAATGAGCGAGTGGAGCAGGCAACTGCAGACCTTTTGGCTGGAGAAACCGAAAAAGCAGAACTCAACAAAAAACAAAGGGCTTTGGAAAGTGAGATTAAAACCCATCAAGATCAAATTCGAAAATACTCAGGACAGCTATCTGAAATTAAAACCAACAAAGAATACAAAGCATTAAACAGCGAAATCGCATATTTGAAAGACAAAATATCGGAGATTGAGAATCAGCTTTTACAGCTTATGGATAGTGAAACCGAAATTAAAACTACCATTGAAAAATATAAGAAAGCACTACAAGAGGCAGAAGCTAATAAGCGCTCTAAAGAAGGTGATCTGAAGGCTCAAATTGACTCTTTGGAACAGCAAATTGAAGATACCCGCACTGAGCGCAATAAGCTGGCAGTAACTTTGCCCACACCCCTAATCAAACGCTATGGCAATCTCATTAAGCATAAGGATAATCTTGCCGTTGTGTATAACCGGGATGGATCTTGTGGTGGATGTGGATTTGTGATTCGTCAACAGATGCGCATTGAGCTACAATTGAGGAACAAGATTGTCTATTGTGAAAACTGCGGACGTATTCTTTTAGACCGTTTTGAAAATTCCATTAGCGAATAGATTAGCACAATAATCTGCTTTGAAAGCCGGCAATCCATCTAAAACTTGATTGTTGAATAGTCAGTAAACTACTATTAATGGAGTAATTATTACACATCGATAGAGCTTAAAATGCCATTTACGGGTGATTGTAGCCCGGAATTATGATATTTATATTCGTGGATAGATTAAAACAGGAGCCGCTTATTATATCCAGTTTCTCCTGAGCTGAAAACATCTTCTTTGCAAAACCATAAGCTCCTTTATATTCAAAGTATCAAGATGGCTTAATGAAGCCCCAATATGGATTTTGCCTATCTGAGTCTCAGGCTATGTCAACTTTCTCTACCCCCAGTATCCTAAACCCTTCCCTATTTTTTAAGAGTACAATTAACTAAGCTTAAGGCTGCTATTATCTTGTATTTGCAGGAGAATCTTGGCTGAAACCATCGGTAAGAATAGTATAAACCGATGAGGCAGAATAGTAGAGAGAAAAAAAACCCCCCTATAATAAGGGGGCTAAGTATAGAAGTATGCTTATGAGCCAAAGATGCCAAGCAACACGCCGGCTGCTACGGCAGAACCCACTACGCCTGCCACGTTTGGTGCCATAGCATGCATAAGCAGATAATTTGCTTTATCGTATTGCTGTCCAATCATTTGAGCAACGCGGGCAGATGCGGGAACGGCTGAAACTCCTGCTGCGCCTATCAGAGGATTGATCTTGTTTTTTGAGATAAGATTGATAACTTTGGCAAAGATTATTCCGGCGGCAGTTGCTACGCAAAAACTGGCGGCTCCCAAAATGAATATTTTGATGGTATTTGGCGTTAAGAATACTGCAGCAGTGGTTTTTGCGCCAACGGTAAGCCCAATCAAAACAGTTACAACATCAATCAGAACGGATCTGGCACTTATGGCAAGGCGATCTGTTACTCCGCATTCTTTAAGAAGATTGCCCAAAAACAGCATAGCCAGTAATACAACAGATCCCGGGGCAATAAATGAGGTTACGATAAAAGCCACGATAGGGAAAAAGATCTTTTCTTTCTTTGTTACCACACGTAATGCCTTCATGCGGATAACACGTTCCTTCTTGGTTGTTAGCAGTCTCATTATGGGCGGTTGAATAACCGGCACTAAAGCCATATATGAATAAGCTGCGAGGGCAATTGAGCCCAAAAGATGGGGTGCCATTTTGGAAGCAAGGAAAATGGATGTGGGGCCGTCTGCTCCACCAATTATACCAATTGAAGCTGCTTCAAGAATAGTGAATCCCAGTAAGATTGACCCCATGAAAGTGGCAAAAATTCCAAATTGAGCAGCGGCGCCCAAAAGGATTAAGCGGGGATTTGCGATCAGAGCAGTGAAATCGGTCATAGCTCCCACACCCAAAAAGATTAATGAAGGATAGATGCCTTTGCTAACCCCAAAATAGAGATATGATAGTACGGAGCCTTCACTTTCAACTCCCAATCCCTGAGCTGAAACTCCGGGGATATTGCCAACGATCATGCCAAATCCGATTGGTACTAGAAGCAGGGGTTCAAATTCTTTGCTAATTCCCAAATAGACAAATAGTAAGCCGGCGGCAATCATAACAATATTGCCCAACTCTACGTTTAGGAAACCTGTAGTTTGAATAAATTGCATCAATTCTTGCATGACTTATCCTTCCAATTCTATCAGAGGATCGCCTTCTTGTACGTTATCGCCTCTGTTAATATGGATTTTGCTAACCTTGCCGCTGCGCAAGAAATGGATATCGGATTCCATCTTCATGGCTTCTAATACAAGAGCTACATCACCCTCATTTACGCTTTGACCGAGGCTTACCTTAACGTCTATTATTGTTCCTGGAATTGGGGCACTTAGAACTAGATCATCTAAGTTAGGTTGAGGAGCTACAACCGGTTGGAAGTTTGCCGTATTTTGCGGTTTATTGTGTTTGCGAGTGGTAGAGGGAGCAGTTTTTACCTCCTCTCCTTCAAGTATCATCAGAATGTCTCCTTCTTGAACCAAAGAGCGTTCTTTTACAGATATTTTGCTTACCTTAGCATCAATGGGCGAAGCAATTTCCGATTCCATCTTCATGGCCTCAATAATGGCTATGGTCTGACCGCATTTAACTTCGTCTCCCTCTTTAACGGGAATGGAAACGATAACGCCGGGTAATGGAGCGCGCATTTCTCCTGAACCCAAGTCGAAATCGCTACTAAAGCTTGGAGCCATAGGTACAGCTTTTTCCTGCCCTCCCAGTTTGGGTACGTCGGAGCTGTGATCTTCTTCGATTTGAACCAAATAGTCATGACCGTTGATATTTATCTTGGCATGGGTGCTGCTATACTCCACGATACGGGCATCATAGCGCTCGCCGTTAATTAATAATTTATAGCTTTTCATCGGGGTCTCCTTAACGAGTTCATTTCACGGTTTGGCATGGCGAGCACGGCACTTGCTTTCCACTGATTGGTGGGAGTGCGGCGGAAAGTGAGCACCATCTTGCGGCGTTCCTCCAAGTCCATTTTGTGCAGATGGAGGGCAGTGATGGCGGCAACAATCACATTACTGCTAATCGTTTTAGGGGCAGCTTTCACTTTTCCTGCGGGGTTGAGTGTGATGGTTTTTGGGCTTTTTTTCTTTTTGTTGATATGAACCAATTGGCCAATAATCAAACTTATGAGGATTAGAGCAGAAAAAACAACCAACATACCAACCATCATAACAGATCCGGCATACCCGGTTATGTTGTCGTTAAAATCTATACTGATGTCACGAATCGTATCCAGATCTATCTCCAAAGCTTGCAAGGACATACGGTCTGGATATTTATTAAGAGGATCATCGTAACCAAGCATCAATTTCAGCTTTTGGATGGGCATATTGAGGGTTGCAGAAACCTCAGACAGAGTGCTGCGCTCGTTATATCCGTATAAAACACTTTGTTTGGCCAAAAAAGCTCGATATGGAGTTATTCCTAACTTGCGTAGGGTCATGGCATCCAAAGCCAGGTTTTCCGATTCTAAGTTAAGAGCTTGTTTCCAGTCTTTTATGTTGCTTATCTTTAACTTTTGCGCCACGTCTTGGAGCGTGTTGCTATCACGAAAACCAAATTCGGAGGCAATTTCCTGCTCACGCACCAGCGCAATCGAATCTGCTGCTGCTTGTTCCTGAGATAGCGAATTGATTTGAGCAAAGAGCCATAATGGCATCAGGCTCAGAATTAAAAGCAATGTTTTCTGCATTCTAAACACCTATAAGGGGATGTTTCCGTGTTTGCGTGGAGGAATGCTGTCCTTTTTATTAGCCAGCATTTCCAGTGCTCTAATAAGTCGGAAACGGGTTTGTGAAGGCTCAATAATATCATCAATATATCCACGTTCAGCCGCCCGGTAGGGATTCGAAAATGCATCCCGATACTCTTCCTCGCGATCTTTCAACACTTGTTTGGGATTCTCGCTATCTTTTGCTTCCTTGCGGAAGATAACTTCTACTGCTCCTTTGGGACCCATTACCGCTATCTCCGCCGAAGGCCAGGCATAAACCAAATCTGCCCTCATGTGTCGGCTGTTCATCACACAATATGCACCGCCATACGCCTTGCGTATAATCACGGTAATTTTGGGAACCGTTGCTTCGGCGAAGGAATAGAGCAGTTTTGCTCCATTGCGGATGATGCCATTGTGCTCTTGAGAAGTGCCGGGTAGGAAGCCGGGAACGTCCTCAAAAACAAGTAGAGGGATGTTGAAGGCATCACAAAAACGTACAAATCGAGCACCTTTGATGGATGCATCTATATCCAATACTCCGGCTAGTATTTTAGGTTGATTTGCCACCAATCCAACTGTGTGTCCATTCAATCTGCCAAAACCTACTATGATGTTTTGTGCGAAGTTGCTCATTACAGGTAAAAACTCTCCGTCGTCCATCACAGGATATATAACATCCAAAATGTCGTAGGGTTTGTTAGGATTCTCGGGAATAACATCATCAAGCTCTGAGCAAGAACGTGTAACCGGATCGGGGCTTGGGAATACAGGTGGGTCTTCCATATTGTTGCTTGGCAAATACGATAGCAGCTTTTTGATGAGCAATAGAGTTTCTTCTTCACTGTTGGTCATAAAATGCGCCACACCGCTTTTACTGGAATGGATCTTGGCGCCGCCGAGATCGGCGATACTCACGGTTTCGTTTAGGACTGTTTTCACTACTTTGGGGCCGGTTACGAACATATAGCTGTTGTTTTTCTCCATTACTACAAAGTCTGTTATGGCAGGAGAATAAACAGCTCCCCCAGCACAAGGACCTAATATTGCAGAGATTTGGGGAATTACGCCACTTGCCATTACATTGCGCCAAAAGATTTCGGCATATCCAGCAAGAGCATCAACACCTTCTTGAATGCGGGCTCCACCAGAGTCGTTAAGTCCAATGAGTGGGCGCCCATTCTTGAGAGCCATATCCATGATCTTGCATATTTTCTCAGCGTATGTTTTGGAGAGAGATCCGCCAAAAACTGTGAAATCCTGGGCAAAGATATAAACAACTCTTCCGTTGATAGTTGCACTCCCGGTTACAACTCCATCCCCGTCATAAGAAGTTTTATCCATTTCGAAATTGGTGCATTGATGTTTCATGAAGAGGTCAAACTCTTCAAAGCTGTCAGGATCCACCAGTAGCTTAATCCGCTCACGGGCAGTAAGCTTACCCTTCTCATGCTGCTCGGTGATGCGCTTTTCGCCTCCGCCTAACAGAGCTTTTTGTCGGCGGATTCTTAAGGTATCTAGAGGTTTTGCATTCTGCATTTTAATATCTATCCTTATTCCTATTTTTTCAGTAATCTCATATTGAACCATCTTTTTAAATCCCTGCCATTAGTAAAGAGAAATCTATGGCAATTTAGCTTTGAATGAAGAAAAGCTCATCGAAGGAAAAGGATTGACGAGAAAGCTGAACTCTATAAGATTGTATTAAAGTAAAAATTACAAAAGATAAGGAGCGGAAATGCAAGATAATCCCTTACTACGCAAAGAGAACGATCATCGTCTGAAGGCTATTCCTTTCGATGAGATAAAGCTCGAACACTTCATGCCCGCATTTGAAGAAGGGTTAAGAATCGCCAAAGCAGATATTGAAGCAATCAAGAACAATCCCGAACAACCTACTTTCGAAAACACAATTCTTGCCATGGATATGAGCGGAGTGGAGTTAGATTATGCGTCTACGGTTTATTTTAATCTCTTAGGTGCTCATTCCAATGCCGAGTTTAAGGCTTTGGCACAGAAAATATCCCCCATGCTTGCAGAATTTAGCTCTTCAATAGCCACCGATCCCAAGATCTTTGAACGAGTAAAGGCAGTGTATGAACAGGAAGTAGCAGGCAAATCCCAACCAAATTTGCCAAGCGATATAGATGATAAAGAGACAATGCGCAAAGCAGAACGCTATCGCTTGATAGAGAGGAGCTATAAGAGTTTTATTCGCGGCGGTGCTTTACTGAATGATGCCGATAAAAAGCGCTTTACCGAAATAGCGATGGAGCTTTCTAAGCTTTCACCCAAATTTAGTGATAATGTATTGAATGCCACCAACGCTTTTGAACTGCACATTACAGACCCTAAAGATTTGGAAGGGATGCCTCAAGGTGCTTTGGATGCCGCAGAATATACTGCCAAAAAGAAGGGCAAAGATGGTGGATGGCTTTTTACTTTGCAACCTTCCAGCGTGATGCCGCTATTGACATATTGCAAAAACCGAGAAATCCGCCGCAAAATCTCTTTGGCATACAGTTCAAGGGCATTCCGTGACGATTTTGACAACCAAGAAAACATCAAGCGCACCCTGCTTCTACGCAAAGAGCGAGCAAAGATATTGGGCTATCAGAATCATGCCGACTACGTATTGGAAGATCGCATGGCGGCAAGTGTTGATAATGCGCGCAGTTTTTTAGATCAAATTTACGAAGTAGCGTATCCTGCCGCTCAAAAAGAGCGAGATGAAGTGGCCAAATTTGCCAAAGAGCTTGATGGCATTGAAGAATTGATGGGATGGGATTGGGGTTATTACAGCAACAAACTCAAAGAAAAACTCTTTGCCTACGATCCCGAAGAATTACGACCCTGGTTTAAGGTGGAAAACGTTATTGATGGTCTCTTCACTGTTACCCAAAAGATATATGGAATTACCATGAAACAGGTTTACGATGTGCCAGTGTATCATGAAGATGTAACAACTTGGGAAGCCCATGATGCAGACGGTAGCTATTTAGGCTTGTTATATATAGATATCTTTCCCAGAGAAACCAAGCGGGGCGGAGCCTGGAAAAGCAGTTTACAAGGGCAGGGACTCCATCATGATGGCATGCGCAGACCCCAAGTAATGATTGTGGGAAGCCTTACTCCTTCTACCGATAAGAGCCCTTCACTCCTCCGTTTGGATGAAGCTCGTACTATCTTCCACGAATTTGGACATGCCTTGCATTCGCTATTGGCAGATGGATACTATAAATCTCTTTCGGGAACTTCTGTATTATGGGATTTTGTGGAGTTGCCAAGTCAGATTATGGAAAACTGGTTATTGGAAAAAGAAGCTTTGAATCTCTTCGCTCGTCATTATGAAACCGGAGAGCCTTTACCAATAGAGCTTTTAGATAAAGTTATTGCCGCCAAGAACTTCAATGCCGGCTATGCCAATGTTGGTCAATTACGCTATGCAAATCTGGATTTTGATTGGCACTTGACAGATCCCACAAAGATAAACGATATAAACGAATTTGAGCGTGAGCATACCGAACGCTTTACCTTATTACCTCCAGTGGAAGGAACCAATACTAGCTGTGCTTTCGCCCATATTTTTGCCGGTGGATATGCAGCGGGATACTATTCCTATAAATGGGCAGAAGCTCTAGAGGCAGATGCTTGGAGCATGTTTGTCGAAAACGGTATTTTCGATCAAAACACAGCACAAAAATTCCGCAAGTACATCCTTAGTAGGGGTAATGCATTCCATCCGCAAGAGCTTTTTGAAGCCTTCCGAGGACGCCCTCTGGATCCGGAAGCCTTACTTAAAAGAGATGGACTTATCTAAACTCTGTAAAAGATTGTGGGCGGTTACATAAGTAATCGCCCTTTGTTAATTGTCTTAATTTCTTTGGATTGGGATTTCTACTGCTTCAAAAAGCCAGCATCAATAGCGAACGAACCTCTTCTTTTTCTAGCTTGAACACTCCTCCGATGGTCGGCTGAATCATAATCATACTCAAAAGAACACTCAGGTCATCTTGTTTGATGCCCAAATCTCTTAGAGTTGTAGCCATTCCCCAACTATGTAATTTGTCCCTAAAGCGTTTTACGGCCAAAGCAATGCTATCTTCTTTCCAAACGTTTTTTGCCCAGCGTAAAAAGCGGGTGGGATTTTTTTCGCTAAGATATTCTATCCAAGCAGGGAAAATAACTCCCAATCCAGCTCCATGAGCAATATTTGGATGCAAGGCACTGAAAGAGTGTTCAATACCATGACAAGCCCAATCCCCACCGTGCATACCCACTCCACTAATACCATTCAGTGCCAGAGTAGCACTCCACGCCAAATTACCTCGAGCAACATGATCTTCCGGATTTTGCTGTAACCGGTCTGTCATCTCTGCTATTGTATGCAGCAGAGCTTCGTTGATTGCTAAGGTACTCAAAGCTTGTTCATCGGCAAAGTAGTACTCCAATATATGCGCCGTGGCATCCATAGCACCATTAGCAGTCTGATAGAAGGGAAGTGTGCTTTGTAATGTAGGATCGATAATACTTAGGCGTGGATACAGCGCAGGCGAAAACATGCCAAACTTTTCTTTGGTAGCGGTATTGGTGATTACAGCATTTCCATTCATTTCGCTTCCGGTTGCCGAAAAAGTAAGCACGGTATATATTGGCAATGCTTGTTGCACAGGTGTATTACTTATAAAAGCCTGCCAGGGATCTTCCAGATAAAACCCCGCCGCCACTGCTTTTGCCGTATCTATTACCGATCCTCCACCGGCGGCAATAATTGCCTGAGCTTCAGATTGTTTTAAGGTTTGTAGAATCTCATTTACTTTATCTAAAGTGGGATTTGCTCGCACACCCCAGCATTCAACTAATTCTATATCTACGGCTTTCATGCTGTTGATTATCTGATTGTATGCTCCATTCTTTTTTAGCGATCCGCCTCCTGCTATCAACAGGCACTTAGTGATGCCATCGCGTTTTATAAACTTGCCCAAATTTCCAATCTGGTTTTCACCAAAATTAATTCTTGTGGGGTTGTGGAAACTGAAGGCTTCCATTTATATCTCCTTATCTAACTACAACTTGATGCTAAATCCCACCGTTGCATAATGAATTGCGGCAAAGGTATATACTTCATCGTTGTCGCTACCGCCTTCTAAAAGTCGATACCCAGTCCGCATATTTAGTTTGTTGTTGATGGTGAAATCTAAGCCCAAATAAACATCTTCTGCCCTGCCATAGGGTGAGCCCAATCCTTCTGCTTCCAATACCAATTCCAGCTCTTCCATAACCTTATACCCCAAATCCATATTTATCAAAGGCACAAAGCCCGTATTGGTTTTTGTGGAACGCTTATTTGTGCTTTCCAAAAGAATTTCGGCATCACGTATCTTAGCTGCTACTCCCACAGATTTTAATATTATCAGCCGTTTGGGGAAGATGTAACGATAGCCCAAACGGTAGGAATCAAACCGATATTCCGCATTGATGGATTCACCCTCGTTAAATAGCACACCTTCATACATTATATCTTGTTTCAAAATTCCCTTTGGCTTCAGGGTTAGTGGCGCCGCTAAAAGTGAAATCCGGTGACGTGGATGTGGTTGATAGTGTAACAACAATCTACTACTAAATCCCGGATTGGTTTCCAATTCGTCTTTGAACGATAGAAGAGGACTGTTATTATCCTTGTTGGGGCTACGAACGTCGTTGTAACCGGTAAAAGCTGCGCCCAATTCTGTTTCTATTCTGAATTTACTTTCTGCCCAAAGTCCCATGCTTAGTAACATGATGATTATAATTACTGCAATTTTTTTCATATCTGCCTCAAGTAGCTTTTTTGTATATAAGATAAACCAAAGAGAGCTTTATGCAATTACTATCGCTCTTTATCAACACCGCTAAACAGCAATTTATGCGATAATGTTTCAGTGTATTCTAAGAGCTAAAATATCTAATGAGACAATCTGCGAGATCTATCTTATTATATGAAAAGTCCGTTGAATAATCGGAGCATAGAGTTGGTTCCCATACTACAATGTTGGTGGATGGACATAGGTGCGGTCAAAAAAAGCCCACCAAACCGAGATCTCGTGCATAAAATTCTGCCTTATATGGATGGGCACCGGTCTCATGAAGCATAAATTAGCCAAGGTTAAAGTTGAGATACTCCTGTGCAAACAAGAAGATGCCAGCTTGAAATATCGCTATTGCTGCGACAAAGCGGTGTGTTTGACCTTTGTCAGAAATCTAAGTAGGGTGCAGCATCTGTAAAATAATGCACTTAGCTGTAACTGGAAAAAGGATAAAAGAGCCCAAGAGCACATGGAAAAATTCGTTTGCTTTAACCTGCGGGGATCAATATCATATATAAAAGATAGATATTTATTTATAAGATGAGGTAATATAATATGCAATTACAAATTGGAATTGATGGTATGCATTGTGCCTCCTGTAGCGCCAATGTAGAGAAAAGTTTGAATGCGCTAAAGGGGGTTAGCACGGCACATGTGAATCTTGCCTTAGAAGAAGCAATGGTAGAATTTGATGAGCACAAAGTGGATAAGGCAAGGATACTTAAAAGCATTACCGATCTTGGCTTTAAGATTCGAGATAGTCTTCATATTGATGAAGATGAGCAGATAAGCAAGATGCATATAGCACGCAAACGCATGACAATCAGTTGGATAATTACTGCAATTGTAGTTTTATTGATGATTCCTCACATGTTTTTCGGTGGGGAGATAATTGATCATATAGCTGATGCATGGATTATGTTTGCCCTCTCGCTGTCGGCGATGCTATTCCCGGCGAGACACGTGTATGTATCGGCATTCAAATCGGTGAAAAGTAGGGCAGCAAATATGGATGTATTGATTGCTTTGGGCACGATTTCCTCTTTGATGGTAAGTCCTCTATCTTTGGTGGTAAAAGGTATATCTGCTCACGATTTTGCCGGTATCGCGGCAATGATCCTTTCTTTTCATCTTACGGGAAGATATCTGGAAAGTAGAGCAAGGGGAAAGGCATCGGAAGCAATCCGAAAACTGATCTCACTGGGGGCGAAAACTGCAATTTTAATGGTTGATGGTCAAGAAAAGGAAGTGCCAATCCATCGAATAAAAGAAGGGGATATCTTTGTGGTGAAACCGGGATCAAAAGTGCCAACAGATGGAATTATAACAGAAGGTAGCAGTGCTTTGGACGAATCTTTGGCGACTGGGGAATCTATGCCGGTTATGCGCAGCCAGGGAGATATGGTTTTGGGTGCAACGATCAATCTGGAGGGATATTTTAAAGCAAAAGCCAGCAAGATTGGTAGCGAAACCTTTTTGGCACAAGTAATAAGGATGGTAAGTGAAGCACAGCATTCCAAGGTTCCAATCCAACTTCTTGCCGATAAGATAACTGCGATATTTGTTCCGGTTATATTGCTTTTGGCAGTTTCAGTATTTGTTGCGTGGTTAGTATTCCCCGGTTTTATGGCTACCATTGCCGCCACAATACTATCTGTACTGCCGCTTTCTCTGCCCTCGCAGGGACTTGCGGCTGCTTTAATGGCAACAATTGCAACTTTGGTGATTGCCTGTCCTTGTGCACTTGGTTTGGCTACTCCAACGGCATTAATGGTAGGTTCTGGGATAGGGGCGAATAATGGCATCCTCATTCGCAGTGGCGAAGCTTTGCAACGCATGAAAGATGTGAATACCGTTCTATTGGATAAGACTGGTACGCTTACTCAAGGTAAACCTGAACTTATTAAGATGCAGTCTGTTATGGGTAGCGATAGCGATAATATGAGCCTGGTGTATTCTTTGGAAAACTCCAGCGAACATCCTTTGGCAGAAGCCTTCAAAACTGCCGCCAAGGCGGGAAAGCACCAATTGCTGCCGGTGAAAAACTTTGCAGCAAGCGTCGGAAAAGGAATATCCGGATATATTGGGGCAAAAAAATACTATGCCGGAAGTGAACGCTGGTTGAAGAGCTTGGGCATCGAGAGCCAGACCCATCCAGAGCCAGATTTATCTTATGCGGGGAAGATATATTTGGCAGACGAAAGCTCGGTATTGGCATTGTTCTATGTGGCAGATACCATTCGCGACGAAGCACAAGAGATGGT
>Ga0172377_10001704_pt1 | contig 22338 bp, 14 predicted proteins | sample Pumphouse3metaG_FD_119749 | JGI IMG/M metagenome (GOLD analysis project Ga0172377, IMG submission 119749) | Leachate microbial communities from a municipal landfill in Southern Ontario, Canada - Pumphouse #3 metaG | ecosystem: Engineered > Solid waste > Landfill > Unclassified | place: Canada... | reverse complement strand
TTCATCTTTGGCTAAAGCCCAAGGAGCGCTATCTTCAATATATTTATTAGCTTTATTTAATAATTCAATAACACTTGTAAATCCGTCAGTAACCTTTAATTCTTCCATTGAAGCTTCATAATCTTCAATAGTTTTTTCGATTGATTCTTCAATGTCTTTAGCCTTAATTTCTTCAGAATGTTTATAAACTGGAATAACACCATTAAAATATTTAATAATCATTGAAGTTGTTCTACTGACTAAATTTCCGTAATTATTAACTAAATCGCTGTTGATTCGCTCAACAAATTGTTCTGGAGTAAAGGTTCCGTCTTGTCCAAAAATAACTTCTTTAACAAGATAATATCTTAGTGAATCAACTCCATATCTTTCAATTAATGGATAAGGAGAAACCACATTACCTTTTGATTTAGACATCTTTCCGTCTTTCATCATAAGTAATCCATGAACAAAAATCTTATCAGGTAATCTAAGATTTAAAGCAGTTAAAAATTCTGGCCAATAAATAGTATGAAATCTAGTAATATCAGCACCAATTACATGAACAATTTCGCTGTCTTCATCTTGCCAAAACTTCTTAAATAATGAATCGTCACTGGAATCGTATCCTAAAGCACTTAAATAATTACATAAAGCATCGAGCCAAACATAAGCGACATGGCGCTTATTTTCTCTAATTTGTACACCCCAACTAAAACTAGTTCTGCTGACGCAAAGATCATTTAAACCAGGTTTAATAAATGTATTTAACATTTCGTTTTTTCTAGCTTCAGGATAAATTGTTCCTTCTTTAGAAAAATAATTCATTAATTGTGGTAAATATTTTTGAGTTTTAAAGAAATACGCTTCTTCAGTTTCTCTTTGCACTGGACGTCCACAATCTGGACAAACATGATTCTCACCAACTTGAGTATCGGTCCAAAAAGTCTCACATGGAGTACAATACCAACCATCATATTTACCTATATAAATATCATCATTGTTTAAGAATTTAGAAAATACATCTTGCACAACATGAATATGTTTTTCATCAGTTGTTCTAATATAAGCATCATTAGAAATATCCATGGCTTCCCATAATTTTCTAAAAACACTGACTTTTTTATCGACATATTCTTTGGGAGTAAGGCCTTCTTTTAAAGCGTTTTGTTCAATCTTTTGACCATGTTCATCGGTTCCAGTCAAAAAGAAAACCTCACGATGTCTCATCCTTTTATAACGAGCCAAAGCATCACAACAGGTTGTACAATACGCGTGTCCAATATGTGGCTCTCCACTTGGATAATAAATAGGCGTAGTTATATAAAATTTATTCTTTTCCATATGTTTCATAGTATAGCAAATAGATAGATTTAAAAAAAGTAAGTAGGATTATTTTCTTAAGTAAAAAGCTTAAAAATAACTTCATTAATCATAAAAAAGCGAACTTTTCAGTTCGCTTTTAATTTTTAATTTCGATTAAAAATTATTTAACTTGATCTTTTCTGTATTTCTTATTGAACTTATCAACTCTACCATCGTTTTGGACAAATCTTTGTTTGCCGGTATAGAATGGATGGCAATTACTGCAGGTATCAACTCTGATTTCGTTTAAAGTTGATTCTGTTTCAAATGTATTACCGCAAGAGATGCAGGTAACTTTACATTTGTGATAATTTGGATGAATATCTTTTTTCATACACTTACTCCTTCCGCCTAAGGTCATAACAATTTACACCTTAAGAAAGCACGTGTGATTATAATATCAATTCTTATAATAATATTCAAGCGATTATTATGTTGTTTTGTGCATTAAAAAATAACGATTTTATGAGATATTTTTTCAAAAAACCATTGCAAAGACCCATTATTTTTTAAATAAGTCTATTTTTATGAATAAAATTGATATTCTTCCAAACCCTTTTTATTTACAATAATTATATTAGTTATATAATTAAAAATATATTTGGAGGTAATTAAATGATTAGTAAAAAAATGGCTGCATATATTATTAATTTAGCAAGTCAAACTGGTGCTGATTTCGTTGAAATTTTTAATGAAGATACATTAAAAAAGAACATCGCATTGGAAGAAGATAAAGTTGATGATATCATCACCACCAATACCTATGGTGTTGGTTTAAGATTATTGAAGGGTTTACAAAGTGTTTATGGTTATACAAGTGATTTAAGTAAAAAAGGGTTAAGCGAATTAGCATATAATTTATCTGCTTCGTTCAATGGAAAAAAAGTTCTTCCTGATATTGTAACTTTTAAAAATCAAAAGTATAAAAAAGTTAATAAACCAATTAAAAGCGTATTAGAGGTTCCAACTAATGAAATAATCGATTTATTACGTGTCGGAATCGATGAAATGAAAGTTTATGACAAACGTATTGTTCGTAATATGGCTTATTTTTTAATCGATATAAAAGATATAACTATTTTTAATAGTGATGGAAAAATATTTACCAAACATAACGAATACGGAAGATACATTTTAAATTGCGTCGCTTCTGATCAAGGAAAAATGCAATCAGCTTTTACTGGTCCTGGTTCACAAGGTGGATGGGATTTCTTTACAAAGACACTTAATGTAAAAGAATTAGCCCATGATACTGCTATTAAATGTATAAAAATGTTAGAAGCAAGAGAATGTCCAAGTGGCCACTTCCCAGTTGTTATCGGAAAAGGATGGGGCGGAGTTATCTTCCATGAAGCTTGTGGACATCAACTTGAAGCAACTAGTGTTGCTAAGGGATTAAGCGTTTTCTCTGGAATGAAAGGCAAACAAATCGCAAATACTGTAGTTAGTGCTTACGATAACGGAACTATGCCTAACGAATGGGGAAGTAATGATATCGATGATGAAGGAATTTCTACTCATAATAATTGTTTAATTAAAGATGGGATTCTTGTTGGATATCTTGTCGATAAATTTAATGCTCGTAGAATGAACGAAGAACCTAATGGTTGTTCAAGAAGACAATCTTATAAATTTGAACCAACCAGCAGAATGTCAAATACATATATTGCTCCTGGAAAATCATCTTTAGAAGATTTAATTTCTAATACAAAATTAGGAATTTATGCTGTTTCCTTTGGCGGAGGCAGTGTCAATCCAGCTACCGGTGATTTTAATTTCGGTTGTGATGAAGCTTACATTATTAAAGATGGTAAAATAGGCGAACCAGTAAGAGGAGCAACCTTAGTTGGAAACGCTAAAGAGATCTTAAAACATATAGATATGGTTGCTAACGAACTTGCTCTTGGTCAAGGTGAATGTGGAAGCGCAAGCGGAAATATTCATGTCAATGTCGGTCAACCTGCAATTCGTGTTGATGATATTACAGTCGGTGGACAAGGAGGAAATATCAATGAATTTTAATAAATTCTTTTCAAAAGCAAAAGAAAACGGAATAACTGTCAGTGAAGTTAATATTTCAAAAGACAAATCCACTTCTATTTCGATTTTTAAAGAAGTCATTGATAATTTTTCAATGTCTTCATCAACTCGTATCGCGGCTCGTGGTGTTTATAAAGGAAGAGTTGGCGCTGCAGTAACCGAAAAAGATGATGCTTCTACTATTGATTTCTTGATTTCAAATATTCAAGATACTGCTTCTTATGTAGAACACGAAGAAGAACCAATTATCTTTGAAGGAAGCAAAAAATATCATAAGAAAAATGTTTTTAATAAAGATTTAGAAGCTTGGAACACTAAAGATATTTTATCTCTTTTGTTCTCTCTTGAAAAAACCTTACAAAATGCTGATAAAAAAGTAACTGATGTTCAATTAACATTTGAAGAATCTTCAAACGAGAGAACTTTAGTTAATTCATATGGATTAAATCTTAAAAATCATTCAAATTATTTTGTTATATATGCCGAAGTCATCATGAAATTAGGAGACGATGTTAAAAGCGAAGGCAAAGTTTTTGTTGGTACCGATCCTAAATCTTTTGATATCAAGGCTTTTAGCGATGATGTCATCGCTAAATGTAGTTCTAAATTTAATGGTGTCGATATTAAAAACGGAGCTTACAAGACAGTTTTAAATCAAAGTTCAGTTTCATCTTTACTTAAGAGTCTTATGCAAAATGTTAGTAGTGAAGAAACACAAAAACACTCCTCTTTATTTGAAGGTAAGGAAAAACAACAAATTGTTAGTAAAAAACTTACTATTTCGGAAATGCCTTTATTAAAGAATCCATCATTTACTTATTTTGATGATGAAGGTGTTGCTACTTATAACAAAAAAATAGTTAATAAAGGAATTTTAGAAACTCTTTTATATAACTTAAATACTGCTAAGAAAGCTGGCGTTGAATCTACCGGAAACGGATATGGCGGTTTAGGAAAAATCGGGGTCGACTTTGTTAGTTTATTTGTAAAACCAGGTAAACTTTCTCAAGAAGAATTGTTTAGAAAAATTGCCAACGGTGTATTTATTACCGATGTAACTGGACTACACGCTGGATTAAATTCACGTTCTGGAGAATTCAATCTTCAAGCAGAAGGCTTTGTAATTAAGGATGGCAAAAAAGGATCACCACTTAAATTATTTACTTTAAGCGGAAACCTCTTCAAAATATTTAATGATGTGCTTGCAGTTGGAGCAGATAACGAATATCAACCAAGCGGAACAATTTGTCCATCAATTGCTTTTAAAGGTTTAAAAATTAGTCAATAATCAAAAAAAGAATAAGGATTTGCAGGGGATTTTGAAAAACTGCAAATCCTTTTTTCATATAAAAAGACCTATCAAATTATTAATAGGTCTTTTAAATTAAGAAAATTTTATTTGTGATTTAAGATATAAAGAATTCCAATTGTTTTTGGTCCACAATGACTAGAAACAACACAACCCGCTTCAGTAATATGTAAATTGCCTTTAGGAACAAATGGCGATAATTTATCATATATGTATTTATCTTCTCCATCCATATATCCTGAATGTGTAATAAAGACACAGCTTAGATCAATATTCTTATCTTTTAAATCATGCATAAACTCATCAATTTGAACATCAACCGCTTTAATATAATGACCTCTTGGTTTTTTATAAACAGTTAATTTTCCATCAATAACTTTTGCTACAACAAAGATTTTTAACATGTGAGCGACAACCATTGTCATTCCACTACATCTTCCACCTTTATAAAGATAAGTTAAGGTATTAATACAAAATTTAGCGCTCACTAAAGGAACTAGTCTTCTAATTTCTTCAGCAATTTCATGAACATTTTTACCTTCATTTCTTAAATCGCCCATCTTGACAACTAATAATCCAGTTCCTGTAGAAAGATTTTTTGAATCAACTATCTCTATACGGCCTTCTGGAAATTCCTGTGAAGCAATTAATGCATTATTAACTGTACTTGACATGGTTGATCCAATACCTGTAAATAAAATGTCATAGCCTTCATCAATATATTTTTTAAAATAATTAATAAATTCAGCAACATTTATTGCTCCAGTGTGTGGAGTATTGCCACTTTCATTAACCTTTTTATAGACAATGTTTCTGTCTATAGTAACTCCGTCTAAATAGTCAGCATCATCTCCAGGGAAAGATACGTGTAATGGGACAATATCGATACCATATTTTTTAATTATATCCGCGCTTAAGTCTACTGTAGAGTCAGCAATTATTTTAATCTTGTTCATATAATAAACTCCTTAAGCGTTATTTTATCATACTAACCAAAGATTTTTCATCAAAATTAAAACTGTCAAATTTTTTGAAGCTAAAGTATCCAACTTATTTTAAGATAAAACAAAAATTATAAATTTCTTGCTATACAATCGCAAATTAACTCACTAAAATATCTATTATCTAAGGAGAATAAATAGATTATGGAAGAAGAGAAAAAGACAAAAATCGAAAAAAAGTCGAAAAAAACTAAAAAGGTTCATCATTTATTGAAGGATTTCAAAGCTTTTATTGCTCGTGGAAATGCACTTGATATGGCCGTCGGTGTCGTTATCGGTGGCGCTTTTGGAGCAATCGTTACAGCTGTAGTTAACATTTTATTAAGTGTTTGCACTTGGGGAGTTCCTGGAGGATTAAAGGGTTTAGTAACTGTTTTACCAGCTCTTAACGATGCTCAAAAAGGAATATCTGGTATTGGTCAAACATTTTCAGCAAGTGAATTCTCAGAAATCGCTAAAGCTTATGGTACATCAGTAGGTGCTACCGACGCTTTAACTTACGGAACAAATTTTTTAAATTCTAAATATACTTTACACGGAACAACATATTTTTATAACGCTTCCGCAATTATAGATTGGGGAACATTAATTAATGCTATAATAAGTTTCTTAATCATTGCTTTAGTTTTATTTACCATTGTTAAAGTATTTTCATATTTACAAAAACAAAAGAAAGAATTTGATGCTAAGGCTCTTGAAGCTTATTACGTTAAACATCCAGAAGAGAGACCTGCTCCAATTGTTCCTGGTAAACCAGAACCAACAACTAATGATATTTTAAAAGAAATTAAAACTGAATTAGTTAAGATGAACGAACCAAAAAAATAAAATAATAATTCAAGATAAAGGCCTCACAATTTGTGAGGCCTTTTAATTACTTTGTTTCTTCTTTAACGTTAGCTTTTATACCAGTTGAGAGGACCTTTGCAAGGGCTTTTGAATATAAGACCTTTTCTTTATCCCTATTTGGTTCAGTTGATTTTTTATATATTTTCCAATATTTTGAATCACAAGTTTCGACTTCGCTTGAACTCTTATCAATAAGTCCTTCGATAAGAACATAAACCTTTAATGAGTCTTGATCAGCAGGTTTATAAATGTAGTTTTTAACATCTGGAGAAACATTTTTAAGTTCGTTTCTTGCTTCTTCAAGTGTTTTAGTGAAAAAAGAAATATATATTTTATCGCTCATATATTCACAATACGCGCTCTTAGATATCTTTTTAGGATCAATAATAATTTTGTCTAACAATTCTTCTGCAGCTTTGAAATCTTCGACTAAAAGATGTTTATAAACTGTAAGCATATTAAGTTTAGCAGTATAGTCGGTAATCTCATCAAACACTTCTACTGTCACATCTTTTTCACCCATAAATTCTTTACCAACAACTCTAAGATATTCGTTGTAAGCAATAACGTTTACTTTTTTGGTTAATAAAGTCATTCTGTATCCATCAGTTGTACTATCAATATGGGCTGGGAAATAATCATATAAAGCAAACATAAGACCAATTGTAGCAGTAACAATAACTCCATATTTTAATATAGCCATTCCTACTCCCATTGTTGACGAAGTAGAGATAAAAATGTAAACGATGTAGAATGCAACTGCTTCTAATAAAAAGAAAACCAATGGAGCAATAATACTAATCATTGGATTAGCTTTTTCTTTTTCAGGAGTCGCAATAGTTTCACCAGTTAAACCATCAAAATTAACAGGGAATTTAAATTTAAATTTTTCTTTTCCATCGACCATAGTTTTATAGATGCAAAAACCAAAGATATTAAAGGAAAGAATTTTATATCCACCAATTTTATAACCAATTAAATGGCACAATTCTAAAACGATACCATTTATAATGATACCAACGATTAAAGCAATTAATATAAATAACACTACTGCCCATTGTTTGCTGTTAAATGCAGTAGGTAATCCATTCATCAATACAGTAACACCAACTACAATAGCGATAGCTAACATCCCTAAGTAGACTAGTATACTTAATCCGTCTTCTTTACTCATAAACATTCTCCTTTTGTTAATTTCAACAAATGTGTAAATTAATGCGAAGAATTATTGTATATAATAACATAACTATATTTTTTAATTTAATAGAAAATAATTTTTTGTTATCGAATCAATAATTCTTTTATTTAAAAATAAGCTTAATTTGTGATAAATAGTTTTTTTGGTTTCTTCTTCGTCTTTAAAATAATAAAACATCTGTTCGTTGATCGCGCTCGCTAAAAATCGCGATTCTTCCTTTTTTTGAGTAGAGGTAATTTTATAAAAAGAGAGGTAATTGGCAAAGGATTTTATTAAAAATGACAAAATAAATTCTTTTAAAACAGGAGATGCATTTGACTCAAAAACATCTCTATTAAAATCATCAGCATATAAAAAATCTAAAGCTTGAGTAAGAATCTCTTCATAAGTTGGCTTATCATTAACTTCAAGTTTTTTCTCATAATAAATTGAATAAATTAATTCATATATGTTCTTATAATGATAATAAAAAGTTTGTCTTTTGATGCCTAAAGTATTACAAAGCAAATTGACATCAATTTCATCAATCTTATAAGAATCAAGAAGTTTAAGCAATTTATCTTGCAGAACTTTTTCCGTGTTCTTCATTTTCAATCTCTCCTTTTATTTCAGTTTCTTTTTGCTTATATTTACCTTTTGTATTTCTATAATTGAAAAAGAAAATTGTTCCCATAATTAAAGCACAAGTTAACACCATAACTATAATAGTAACGATTCCAACTGTATCGAGAGTTCTTGGAGCAGTCGTTCCAAATAATTTCAGCCAGTTTGTTGCTTCGGATTCTGAAAATATTGACCGCATAAATAATCCAAAGGACAATAAGACAGATCCGCCAAAAACAATCGAACGATATAAATTTAATTTAAAGGCAACCTGTAGCAACACAAATACAGAGGCGATTGACATAAAGTAAACGCAGATAGTGCTTAGATAATTAGAAGGACTATTAATAAATAAACCAGTTTTTGCTCCAAAGAAATAAACAAACATATAGAAAAACATGATTATAATGGAAATAATTGCTCCATTTGGACCTGCTTCTTTGAAAATATTATATAAGAAGTTTCCTTTAATTCGCTCGTTATTAGGTTCAAGAGCTAAGAAGAAAGCAGATAATCCAATCGTAAATAATTCCCATGCATAGAAGTTATTTGGTGAGAATGGCCACAAGAAGCTTTCGGCTCCAGCGCCAGGGTTATTAGCATAGGTTATTGTTCCAAAAATAATAAAGAATAAATTAAGTAAAATACTAAATATAGTTTTTGTTAAGAATAAGGAACATGTTCTTTGAAGATTGTTTATAACTCTACGTCCTTGCGCAACAATTTCTGGAAGTTTTCCAAAATCATCATCAATTAACATTAAATTACATATATCTTTACAAGCGTTGCTTGCGCTATTTACTGTAATAGAAACATTAGCTTGCTTTAAACTAAGAACATCGTTTATACCATCCCCAAACATACCTACAACGTGTTTTTTCTCTTTTAAGGCAAGTACAATGGCTTCTTTTTGTTCTGGAGAAACTCTTCCAAAAACATTATATTTATCAACCAAATCAGGAATCTTTTTAATTGGAACGTTTTCTAAAGAAATGTATTTGTCAGCATTTTTTAATCCAACAATTTTTGCAACCTCACTAACAGTTAATGGGTTATCACCACTAATTACTTTTATATCAACATCGTTATTGCCAAACCAACCTAATATTTCTTTAGCATTTTTTCTAATGTGATCTTGAATGACAATTAAACCTAAACATGTCATCTTGGCAGGTAATTTTTGATTTTTAATTGAATCTTTAGAAAAACCAACTACCAACACTCTGTATCCCATTTTAGAATAATCTTCGACTTTTTTATTTATTTTATCGTTATCTATTAAAGGAACATATCCAAAAGCGCCAACACAAATGGTTCCAACCTTTTCTAAAGTTGTAGCACTATACTTATTCACTGAATTAAAAGGAATAACTTCTGAACTGTCAAAAACGTTTTTAAGACCGAATTTTTCTTTTAAAGCGACACCAGTAAAATTGTTTTCATTAATTGCCCAATTATAAGACTTCATAATTGTCTCAAATAAAGGGTTTTTGACAAATTGAGTATCAATTACTTCATATGTATAAACAGACATGGTTCCATCAGTAATTGTTCCTGTTTTATCTATACACAATGTATCAATTCTTGCTAATGTTTCAATAGAATAAACATCCTGACATAAAACTTTTTTATTAGCTAAAGAAATTGCTCCTGCAGCTAATGAAGTTGATGTTAATAAGTACATTCCACTAGGAATCATCGATATTAAAGCACCGCTTAATGATAATATCATGGTTTGTAATTCCGAAAATGTTGGGTTTCTACCGGCGAAATTAATTGTTGAAAATTGAACAATATCAACAATACCGAAAATTACAACAACAACTGCAATTACCTTAAATAATGCATTAAGTTGAACAAACATTTGTGATTTTGGTGCTTTATAATCTTTACTTTTTTGTTGTAAAGTTTCGATGTAATTGTCGTCACCAATTGCGTTTATTCTAGCAAAAATTCTTCCGTGAGAGATATACGTTCCACTTAAGATTTTGTCTTTTGGTTTCTTATTAAGCGGAAGCGATTCACCAGTAACTAAAGCCTCGTTTACACTACAATTTCCAAATACAACAATTGAGTCACAAGGAATTTGGTCGCCATCACGCAAAATAACAATATCATCTAAAACTAATTCGGAAGGATTAATATTGGTTTCTATTCCGTCTCTAATTACTAAAGTTTTTTCTTTATTTAATAAGGAAAGTTTATCAAGAAGTCTTTTGCTTCGAATATCTTGAACTAAACCGATACCTAGATTTAATAAAAGAATAACTAAAAATACACAACTTGAATATAATTGAAAAGACAAAAGTATGACTCCAATTGCAGCTAACAAAATATTAAAAAAAGTAAAAAAGTTCTTAGCAATAATATGCCAATAAGTATTTGAGCTTTTATTTTTACTTTTATTCGTCAATCCATCAGCAATACGTCTTTCTACCTGTTTATGAGAGAGTCCAATATCATAATCAGCTTTATAACGCGTAATATTCTTTGGCTTGTGCCAAATATTTTCTTTTATATTTATTTTTTTCTTCATCTTTACTCACTTCTTAAGGCTTCAACAGGATCTTTCTTTGCGGCAAATCTTGCTGGCAATAAACCGCTTAAGAACGATAACAAAACCGAAATTGCAACAAGAGCTAAAACATGGAATACATTTAAAGTGGCAATACTGCCTAATCCATATGTTGGATAAAGAGAATTCAGTATTTGATTTATAGGAATAGTTAAGAAGAAAGAAACTAAACATCCGATCAATCCACTAAAAGCACCAATTAAAACACATTCAGCTTGGAATAAACGCCCAACATCTTTCTTTCTAGCGCCTATTGCACGTAAAATACCAATCTCTTTAGTTCTTTCAATAACAGAATTATAAGTAATAATTCCAGTCATAACACAAGAAACAACCAACGAAATTGAAGCAAAAACAATTAATACAGCTGAAATAATCGTGATCATCTGCGATATAGAACTAGTAAATTCTGAAACATAATCAGTGTATTTTACTTGTTCAATTTTACTTGCTGCATGATTTTCGTCACCTTGTTTTATAACATTAAAAGAATCTAAGGCTTCCAATAATTTTGATTTACTTGTTAGATCTTTAGGGAAAATCACAAGACTATTGATTTCTGAATAAGTATTAGCATAAGCGGATAAACCAATTATGGCTTTAAGGAAGTCTTCATCGCTAGTTGATGGTAAGAAAGCCTTTAACATATAAGTAGATATATCACTCATGTTTTGTAAACTTAATTCTTTTAATTCATCAGGAATTAAATTTAATCCTTCGTAAGTTGCATATGATAAAAAATTGCTAACACTTATTAATTCATTCCAATAGAAGTTATGAATATCAAAATCGTTTCCGATAATAGTATTTAAGTTTTTGGTAAAATTAGTAACTTCTTCACCTTGAAATAAAGTAGTTAAATCTTTTGCAACATCAGTTCTAGTTTTTCCATCTTTTAATTCCCAAGAATCAGCAATATTATTCGCTAATGTACCGCTTTGGTTTTTTGTAACCATATAATCTTGAAGTTCTTTTGTAAAACATAGTCCGTTTGCCATCGTAGATAAAGTGGAAGTCTTTTTAGGTCTTAAAATACCAACTATTTCACATTCCATACCATTATCACTATCAAACATGGCTTTATTATTAACAGAACCATCATCATTTAATAATTTCGCTTTATAATAATAAGGAGCAGTGTTGTTATCTCCTAAAGCAATTTGATCATAATAATCGTCAAAACCAAATATTTTATATTTTTTACCTAAAACATCATTCCAACTAATTGGTTTAACATGTTTTGTGCTGGTTGCATCTTGGACATCTTCTTGAACATCACTATTAGCATAAAAACCTAGTCTTCTTAATGTAGAAAAAGAAACTGAGTTAGTATTATCTACAACCAATACAAGTTGATTCTTTTCTTTTGGGTAGTTTCCAGCAATAACGTCATAAGTTTGAGTAATGTACTTTTCTTGTCCGTATAATTCATGAAAAACAGTAGTTGGTAAACCAGTAACCGAACCAATTACACTATTTATACTGCCAGTTGAAGCGCCAGTATTAACTACTTGATAAGTGCTGGTTGTTCCGTTTTCTTCCTTAATTGGAGCTGGAAATTCGGTGGTTAAATGATATCTATAATATGAATTATAATTGACTAAATAATCATTTAATAACCCATCTTCATCTCTTAATTTATTCAAATAAGACAAATATTTATTACTAAAAGAATTATATTTAACAATTGCATTGCTTTCATTATTTAAATTAACATAAGGATAAATTTCTTCATCTGTTGGGTAAGTTGTTGATTGATTATAGTCGCTAGTATTGTAACTTTCGTAAGTTACCGTATAACTTGAAACTGTAACAGGCAAAGATGAAGCGGTTTCCGCTTCAATTCTATCCATATACATATTAAATCCATTATTTGTTGCTAAAACTAATGCAACACCAATAATGCCAAAGCTAGCAGCAACAGCAGTCATGATTGATCTACCTTTTTTGCTATTAATATTCTTTAAAGAAAGCATAAAAGCAGTCCAAAAAGACATCGATGTTTTTTCTTTCTTGTGTTCTTTTTTTAATGCTCTTCTTTGAGATTTATCTTTTTCATCATAAACCTTTAAATGATTAATAATTTTTCCTTGAAGTTCATCATAATATTTATTTTCTTGTTCTTGTAATTCAGGTTCGTTATTTTTGGTGTCGTCAGTTATTTTGCCATCTTTAAAAGTAATAATTCTATCGGCATATTTATGAGCCAAGTCCTCATTATGAGTGACCATTATAACTAGTTTAGTTTTACTTATCTCTTTCAAGATATCCATAATTTGTAAACTAGTAACACTATCAAGAGCGCCGGTTGGTTCGTCCGCTAATATGATTTCTGGATCATTAACTAAAGATCTAGCAATTGCAACTCTTTGCATTTGTCCACCAGATAATTGGTTTGGTTTTTTATTATAAAGACCTTCTAATCCCACGTCATCAAGAGCTTTTTTGGCTTTTTGAATTCTCTCATTAGCACTCATTCCACCAATTGTTAAAGATAAAACTACATTATCAAGAATAGTTAAATGTTGAACTAAGTTATAAGATTGGAAAACGAATCCAATTCGTTTATTACGATAATTATCCCAATCTTTATCGTTAAATGTCTTAGTAGATTTACCTTCGATAACTAAATCACCTTTAGTATATCTATCTAAACCACCAATTATATTTAATGTAGTTGTTTTTCCGCATCCAGAAGGACCTAAAATAGCGCAAAATTCGTTTTTAGGAAAAAATAAATTAATGTTTTTTAAAGCATGAAATGGTTTTTTATCAATGTAATAATCTTTATAAACATTAATTAATTCAAGCATCAAAAACCCTCCGTTTTTTATTATTTTTAGTATAGAGCATTAAGGCCTTATTTTCAAAGATTATAGACAGTGTAAAAAAATTATTTTTTATTGCGGTGTTTTTTGAAAAAATTTTGCAAAATTAAACGGCATTCTTCTTCTAAAACTCCACAAGTTACTTCGATATTAGTAGCTTCTAATTCACAAATATCATTATGAGAGCCAAATGATCCAGTGTTTGGTTCTTTAGCTCCGAATACAACTCTTTTAATACGCGCTTGAATAATAGCACTTGAACACATTAAACAGGGTTCAAGAGTGATATATAAAGTGTAATTATTTAAGCGCCAATTTTTAAGTTTTTTACCAGCTTTCTTAATGCAAAGAATTTCTGCATGAGCCGAAACATCATTTTTTTCTTCTTTTTCATTGTGTGCTTTTGCAATTATTATTCCGTTTTCGTCGACTAAAACACAGCCGATTGGGACTTCATCAGCTTTTAAAGCGAGTGCAGCTTCCTTTAAAGCGGCTTTCATGTAATATTCATCTGATCTTTGCATAAATTTTTAAAATAAAACCATCGCACATTTATAGATTTTCTTAAGGCTGCTATGTTCCCATCCTGACCTGGTTCGAAAGTATAAATTGCGATGGCTCTATTATTATAACAAATATTTAAATTGTTTCATTAATGACTTTTTGTAACATTTAGGTGTTGAATCTTTATGATCTATTTTTATTCATAATAATTATAATTTAAAAAAATAAGGGGGATTAGCAAGGGATTTTGAATAAATAAAGAAATAAATTGCTATAAAAAAGGGAGATGAATTTCCCTTTAAATTTAATTAATAAATATGTTTTATTTTTTAATTGGTTTTAAAACTTTAATTCCGCCCATATATTTTTGTAATACTTCAGGAACTAAAACACTTCCGTCTGCTTGTTGATATTGTTCAAGTATAGCTGGGAAAACGCGGCTTGTAGCTAATCCGCTTCCGTTTAATGTATGACAATAATGGACCTTTCCATCTTTGTCTTTATATCTCATCATACCTCTACGAGCTTGATAGTCACGAGCATTACTAACACTTGAAACTTCTTTATAAATATTTAATGAAGGAAGGAAGACTTCAATATCATAAGTTCTAGCCATTGAGTGAGAAACATCAGCAGCAGCAAGCTTAGAAACTCTAAAGTGTAAACCTAACATCTCGACTAATTTCTTTGCCTTTTCCACTAATTCTTCGAAACCTCTATCGCTATCGGTATCAGTTGTATATTCAACCATTTCAACTTTATTAAATTGGTAACCTCTAATCATTCCTCTTTCTTCAGCTCTATATGCACCAGCTTCTTTACGATAACATGGAGTATAAGCGAAAAATTTCTTTGGAAGATCTTCGACATCTAATATTTCGTTTCTATAGTAATTGACTAAAGCAGTTTCGGCTGTTGGGAGCATAAATTTAAATGGTTCAAGACCTTTTAAAGCAAAAACATCATCTTCAAATTTTGGAAATTGACCTGCAGTAAAGCCAGATTCATAATTCAAAATGTGTGGAGGTAACATAAAATTAAATCCATCAGCAAGGTGAGTATCAATAAAGAAATTTAATAATGCCCACTCTAAACGAGCACCTAAATTTGTATAGAACCATGTTCCGTGTCCACTAACTTTTGCAGCTCTTTCATAATCGATTAAACCAAGCGATTCTGCTAAATCCACGTGGGATTTGATAGGGAAATCAAATTTTGGTTGATCTTTATAGAAGAAAATTGGTTTGTTATTTTCTTTTCCGCCACCAAGTAAATCTGGATCAGGTAAATTTGGTAAAGCAAACCAAATAGTATCAATTTGTTTTTCTAATTCTTCAAGTTTACTTTCAAATTCTTTATTTGTTGATGCTAATTTTTTAACTTCAGCAAAAATAGCGTTAACATCTCCACCTTCTTTTTTAACTTGAGGAACTGATTTAGATAATTTGTTTTGTTGAGCTTTATTATCTTCGACTTGTTTTTGAATTTTTCTTTTTTCTAAAACTAAATCGCAAAGGCCATCGATATCAGCATCGAATTCTTTCTTTTTGAGCCCTTCTTTAACTAATTCCTTGTTATTTAATATAAAATTTAAATCGATCATGTAATATTTCCTCCGATTTCTTTATAAATATTAATTAATTCTTTTCCTGAATTATGAATACTGTATTTTGAAACATATTCAAACTCTACTTGAACCAATGATGGGAGAGTTTTATTTAAAAAACTATCAATTCCATTCAATAATGAAGCAAAATCATTATAAACATACCCGGTTTTTTTATCAATTGTAATATCACTAAAAGTTGATTGATATAAGCTAAAAACTTGGGTAAAACTTGCCATTGCTTCGTAAGTTTGTAAGATTGCTCCATAAGATGAGCCTAAATTCACAAATAATTCAGCATTATACATAATAGAACAATAAACATCATTTTCTAAAATTTCATAAACCATAAGGTTGTTTGGACCTTTTTTAAGAATCTTTTTCATTTTTTTAGTAATATTTTGTGTTAAAGCAATGACTTTAAATGTTTGAAATCTATTAGCTAATGCAATAGCTCTAGCAAGCGCTTCGTCATCATCGTGCTTTAATACAGTTACCATTAACCTTGTGCCTTCATTGAAGCCAAGATAACGAAAACATATATTTTTTGTTAAACTCTTACGCAAATCAAATTTTGTCATTTTAATTCCGCCATTATAAACATAAATTGGCACAACGATTCCACTGCTTTCTAAATACTTTTTCGCTTCTAAACTTGGAGCAATAATCGCATCGTATGCATTGATGTTTTTTATAAAATTAGTGGGGATTGCATAGGAATATTGGGTTTTATTCATATTTTGTTTTAGAATAATTTCTCCGGAACTATCATCTTCTTGATAAAGTAAAGCGATAACGTATTTGATTTTTTTATCTTTCTTTTCAAGTTCAAACATACTGACTTCATCAAGTGAAAAGAATTGAGCAAGCGAACAAAAAGAAGCTTTAAAATGCGTCGAAAATAATTCGTTTTGCATTTCTAGAGCTCCTTTAAAATTCTTTCTTAATCTATCGACTTCGAAAGTGTTTTTTACAGAAAGATCAGTATTAATTAAAACCTTCATTTATTCCTTATCTAAAGAATCATCTGAAGAATCAACAACTTCTTCGTCTGGTTCTGTTTCTACTGGAGTGTCATTCAATGTTTCAGGCTCTACTTCTTGTTCATGAGGTAAAACTGTGAAACTAGTAACGCTTTCTTTATCACGCAAATTAATCATTTTAACACCAATTGAATTACGGCCACATTCTCTAACTTGAGAAATTTCACTTCTAACAATTGTTCCGGCATTAGTAATGGCTAAATAATCTTCATCACCATTTACAACTCTCATACTAACTAAAGAACCAGTCTTTTCAGTAATTTTTATAGTCTTAACACCGCTTGAACCTCTATGAGTTAAACGATAATTTTCGGTAGCTGACAATTTACCAAGACCTAATTCAGAAAGAACTAAAACTTTATCTCCTTCTAATGTAGTAGCAACGCCAACAACTTGTCCGCCTTTAAGATTCATACCTTTAACACCAGCAGCAGTTCTCCCCATTACTCTAACTTCATTCTCTTCAAACATACATAATTGACCAACGTTTGAGGCAATTAAAATTTTGGCTGTTCCATCAGTAACTTTGACATCAAATAAGTTATCATTTTCTTTAAATGTAATAGCATATTTACCATTACAATTAATTCTTACAAATTCTTCAAGTTTTGTTCTTTTAGTAATAGCGTTTTTAGTGACAAATAATAGATATTTATCCTTATAATTTTTAACACTAATCATGGCAACGATGGTTTCGTTTTTATCAAGATTAAGTAAGTTCAAAGCTGGAATTCCCTTGCCAATCCTTGTTGATTCTGGAATTTCAAAACCTTTCTTACGATAAATTCTTCCTAAATTTGAGAAGAATAAAACATCATCGTGAGTTGAAACATAGACGATTTTATTAACTTCATCTTCGTTATAAATCGTCATTCCTTTAACACCAATTCCGCCTCTATTTTGAGTCTTAAATTCTGATGTCGAAACTCTCTTTATATAACCGTTTTGAGTTAAGGTAATAACAATATCATCAACTGGAATTAAATCAGCATCTTCAACACTTGAAATTGAATTATCAATTGTTGTTCTTCTTTCGTCGCCGAATTTTCTTCCAATTTCTTGAAGTTCAGAAATAACGATTTCAAGTTGATTTTCTTTCGAACTTAAAATTCTATTATATTCAGCAATATTGGCTAACAATACGGCTTTTTCATCTAATAATCTTTGTGTTTCTAGACCAGTTAATCTTGAGATAGTCATTGCAGCAATTGCTTTTGCTTGTTCTTCATTTAATGAGAACCTTGACATTAATTGTTCAATTAAATCTTGAGCATTTTTACTTGCTTTCGCTAAAGCAATAACTTCATCAATATGATCGTGAGCTAACAATAAACCTTCGACAATATTAATTCTTGCTTCATCTTTATTTTTTAAGAAAATTGTTCTTCTTTTTATGACATCAATTTGGAAATTAAGATAATATTCAATCATTTGTTTAAGTGAAAGAATTTTTGGAGCTCCATCAACAATACAAAGATTGATGCATCCAAAACTAATCTCTAATTGAGTATTCTTAAATAATTGATTAAGAATAACTGATGGAACTACATCTCTTCTTAATTCAATTTCTATATGAACATCAGCTTTAGAATAATCTTTAATTGATGTGATACCATCAATAACTTTATCTCTAGCTAATTCACCAATTTTTGAAACTAAATCGGCTTTTCTAACTTGATAAGGAATTTCAGTTACAACGATCTTACTTTTTCCGTTAGCTTCTTCTTCAATACTGCATCTTGATCTAATTCTAAAAGTACCTCTACCAGTGGTATAAGCATCTCTTATTCCGCCTAATCCATAAATGATTCCGCCAGTTGCAAAATCAGGAGCTTTTATATATTTCATAAGCTCTTCAACAGAGATTTCAGGATTTTTACTATAAGCAATAATTCCATTAATTACTTCATTAAGATTATGACTTGGAAGTTTTGTTGCCATACCAACAGCGATTCCATCACTACCATTAACAAGTAAATTTGGGAATCTTGAAGGAAGAACTTGAGGTTCTTCTAAAGATCCATCATAGTTAGGAACAAAAGGAACAGTATCGGAATTAATATCTCTTACCATTTCAAAAGCCATTTTATTCAAACGACATTCAGTGTAACGATAAGCAGCCGCTCCATCTCCATCCATGTTTCCAAAGTTTCCGTGTCCATCAACTAATGGATATCTCATTGAGAAAGGTTGAGCTAATCTAACTAAAGTATCATAAATTGCTGAGTCACCATGTGGGTGATATTTACCCATAACATCTCCAACAACCTTAGCACATTTTACATAAGGTTTATCGTTGGTATATCCTGCTTCATACATTCCGTAAACAACTCTTCTATGAACAGGTTTAAATCCATCTTTAACATCAGGAATTGCACGAGAAACAATAACTGACATTGCATAATCAAGGAAAGAATCTCTCACTTGACCAACAATTTCTGTATCGACTGTCTCTGCTCTAATACCAGCTTCTAAAGAAGCGTTTTCTTGATTGATTTCATCTTGTTCGGCATCGTTATTTACGATACCATTATTCTTTTTTTCTTCGTTTTCCATTGCCAATCCCCCTTCTTTTTATATATCAAGGTTCTTAACGAACTTTGCATTATTTTTAATGAACTCACTTCTTGGTTCAACATCTTCACCCATTAAATCATTAAATACTTCATCAGCAGCTGCTGCATCATCTACAGTAACTCTAAGCATTTTTCTAACTTTTGGATCCATTGTTGTTTCTTCAAGTTGATCTGGATCCATTTCACCCAATCCTTTATAACGTTGATATGGATAACCAGATTTAAGATTTAAAGTTTTTCTGATTATTTCAAGTTGATCATCAGAATAGGCGTAATATGATTTGCCTTTATATTCAACTTTATAAAGTGGAGGTTGAGCAACATAAACATATCCGTGTTCAATTAAAGGCTTCATAAATCTATTAAAGAAAGTTAAAAGTAAAATTCTAATATGAGAACCATCAACATCAGCATCGGTCATAATAACAACTTTATGATATCTGGCCTTTGAAATATCAAATTCATCAGCATATCCTGCTCCAATTGCATTTATCATGTTGCCAATTTCAGCATTATCAAAAATACGATGCATTTGTGCTTTTTGAACATTAAGAATTTTTCCTCTTAAAGGTAAAATAGCTTGTGTTCTACTATCTCTTCCTTGTTTTGCACTACCACCTGCAGAATTACCTTCAACAATAAATAATTCGCATTCTTCAGGATTATTTGATATACAATCAGCTAATTTTCCAGGAAGAGTGGTCATTTCAATACCATTCTTACGTCTAACATTTTCTTTAGCAGCACGAGCAGCAAGTCTAGCATCATAAGAGGCTTTAATCTTATTCATAATAGTTAAAGCTTCTGGTTTATGTTCTAAAACATATCTTTCAAGTTGTTCGCCAAAAACATTAGAAACAATCTTCTTAACTTCAAGATTTCCTAACTTACCTTTGGTTTGTCCTTCGTATTGAGGATTTGGGTGTTTAACAGAAATAACAGCTGTCAATCCTTCATAACAATCATCACAATTAAATCTCTCTTTATCGTTGTCTTTAAGAACCTTGCTATCACGAGCATAATTGTTAAAAACCCTTGTTAAAGCTAGGTTAAATCCTTCAACATGCATTCCGCCGTTACCAGTAGAAACGTTGTTACAGAATGATAAAACACTATCTCCATAACCAGTGTTATATTGCAATGCAACTTCAACAATAATATCTTCAATTTTCCCATTATCATCAAAACGTTGAGCACCTTCACAATAAACAATATCGTTTGTTAATTTATTGGCATTACGATTCATATAAGCAACATATTCTTTAATACCACCATCAAATTTGAATGTATCTTGTAAATTTGGTTCTGTACGTTTATCAGTAAGAGTAATACGAATGCCTTTATTCAAGAAAGCCATTTGTCTTAATCTATTTTTTACAGTTTCATAACTATATACAGTTGTCTCTTTAAAAATTGTTGGATCAGGTAAAAATGTAACAGTTGTTCCATGATCATTACAATCTCCAATTCTTTCAAGACTACCTTCTGGTTTACCACCATCAACAAAACGGATGTGATATATTCCACCATCCTTATGAACAGTTACATCGAGCCAACTAGATAATGCGTTAACGACAGAGGCACCAACACCATGTAATCCACCACTAACTTTATATCCGCCACCTTGACCAAATTTTCCGCCTGCATGTAATTTTGTGTAAACAGTTTCAACACCAGATCTACCAGTTTTAGCAACAATATCAACAGGAATTCCTCTACCATTATCCTTAACAGTAATGGTGTTGTCATTGTTGATACTTACATTTATTTCATCACAGAATCCAGCTAAAGCTTCATCGATACCATTATCGACAATTTCCCAAATAAGGTGATGTAAACCAACGCTGCTTGTAGTACCAATGTACATACCAGGTCTTAATCTAACAGCTTGTAAGCCTTCCAAAACATCAAGGTCACTAGCGTTATACTTCTCGTTCCCTTTTTCCATTTCACGTTCGTTAATGTTAGTAATAATTTCGGAACCGATCTTATTATCAACATTATTTTCTTGTGCCTCGAATCCTTCATCTTTAGAAACTTTTAAATCAACTTCTTGTGTTTCTGATTCAACGACTTTTTTCTTTTCTTCTTCCATTTTTTAGGCTCCTTTTATAATTCTTCCGTCACATACCTGGTAATAAGTGGCGTTATTAATCTCATATTTTTTTGTAGATGTCACAAACACTTGATTGATGTTATTTAAGAAATTAAGTAACATTTTTTCATGAGTTTTATCCAATTCACTAAGGACATCATCTAAAATCACAACCGGTTTTAACTTTTCATCATCAATTAAGAAATAAGGGCAGATTTTCAAAGCAAGAACTGCCATTCTATTTTCACCTTGAGAACCAAATTTAGCTAAATTCTTACCATTCATTACAACAAAGAAATCTTCTTTATGTATGCCAATCCCCGTTATTTTGTTCTTTAAATCGTTTTCTAGACTATTTTTATAAGCTGTCTTTGCAAGAGACTCATAATCATCACTTTCTTTAATAAAGGGCAAATAAATCACTTTAACATTGTTTGCATTTCCAGAAATTTTATTGTAAATATCTTTGAACTTAACATTTAATTTATCGATATAACTTTTTCTTTTATAGTAAATATTTTTAGACAAACTAATCATTTGATTTGTTACGACATCAAGTAAATTTAGATTTACTTTCTCACTTTTTAAAAGATTATTTCTTTCTTTTAGTAATTTTTCATAACTTGCCATTTCTTCTAAATAAGCAGAATTTTCTTTTGAAACATTGACATTTAAGAAGAATCTTCGTTCTTTAGGTGAATCCCTTAATAGATCAACATCTTTTGGAATAAAATAGATACAATTCGTAATTTTATTTAATTCGCTCA
>Ga0172377_10001702_pt1 | contig 22346 bp, 18 predicted proteins | sample Pumphouse3metaG_FD_119749 | JGI IMG/M metagenome (GOLD analysis project Ga0172377, IMG submission 119749) | Leachate microbial communities from a municipal landfill in Southern Ontario, Canada - Pumphouse #3 metaG | ecosystem: Engineered > Solid waste > Landfill > Unclassified | place: Canada... | reverse complement strand
CCGACTCCCACCATGATCGCCTGCGCCACGACCGCCGGATCATAGATTCCTTGATAACAGAGCGGAGGATCCAGCTTGGACAAATTCGCATCGGCAATGATCATCTTCAGGAAATTGGTGACATCCTGGGAGGAACCCGCCGTGGGATTGTCCCCGCTATCGGAAATGACCACAGGCCACACACCGTCACACACACTGTCCCACGCAGCCTCCAAAGCCTGTTCCGGTTCATGAGTCTCGTTGTAGAAACGAAAATCGTGGCGAGTATCCCAGAACAACCGGGCAAGATCCATCGCGGCATCGTTTGCCAACCGTTGGTCTCCATCGGTCACGACAAGCGCCGTCACCCCGTTTTCCGCGGTATCGGCCCAGGGGAAGCCGAGAAGATAGGAAGCTGCCATCACGCCGGGACGTTTTTCATACTCCCTGAGCACGGGAATCAAGCGATTCATCGGCTCCACACTGGTCTCGGACTGCTCACCCGCGATCAAGATCGGCACATGGACTGCGGACATTTTCGGAGAAAGACCACGCTCCAACGCCTCGATCGTCATCTTCGCCGCATGGACTCCCGTCTCATACGTATCGGTATGCGGAGCGCATTTATACCCGACGAAGCCATCGCAGTTGGCCAGCATCCTGCGCGTCATCGTGGCATGCATGTCCAGAGAGCTGAAGATAGGAACATCAGGGCAAATATCCCTGATGGACTGTAGCAGATCCCCCTCCGCCTCCCCCAGATCCTTGACCCGCATAGAACCATGGAGCGACAGGCAGATTGCATCGACAGGCAGCGCGGCACGCAAAGCGTCGAGCAACTCATCCTTCAAGGACAGATAGAACGCCTTGTCCCATTCACCGTTCGGAACCGCCCGTGCGATCAGCGTAGGAACGACATCGTACCCGGCGCTTCTCAGTGTCGCGATCGCCCCGCTGAGGGAATCCTCGCGCTCGGCACACAACAACTCGTCGCCCCTGCGCACCCAGACATCCCGCTCCCCGGTGACGATCGGATTGAACGTATCCGACTCATGGTGCATTCCACCGACTAAAACCCGCTTCGGCATATTTCCATTCCTCCGTAGTACAAATTTTAACAGATGAGGCCGGACGCACCGACTTCGGCAAAACCGTCCGACGATTAATCAGCGATATCGGCAAGTAGCACGGCAAGCCGTCGCCGATCTTTTTCCGACTCTCCGACCCGAGGCACTTGATACAGCCAGTCCAGCAACGCGTCAGCGGCTCCTTCGGACGCGTCGAACTGAGCGTCCTGCACCATCACCACCCCGCCTTTCCAGCTGAAATCCAACCATCTGTCCCGCAGTTCATTCTCCATGACATCGAAAACGATATCCCTGAACGGATGCTCGGCGAAGAATCCGCCTATGAACAACGCCCTGGGATCTATGATACTGATCGAACAGAAAATATCGGCGAGAACTTCCACGATCAAATGTCTGGACAGCGTAGGATTCGAATCAAGATCGAGCAGTTCCTTCGCCGAGACATCCACCTGGCCGGTGGCATCGCTGCCCATGAGCATCGAGGCCCGGTACTCTCCGCTTCTACTCGCACTTCCGCGATACAGCTTGCCATCCACCACCAGACCAAGACCGATGCCGATCGTAGGAATCCCTTCGGGGACCACGAGCGGAGCATGCTTTCTCCCGAGCAGATACATGAAACTGTCCCGCTCATACCCATCTCCCCAGAGATACTTTTCCGCACAACAGTTCGCATCGTTCTCAAAAAAAACGGGAACATCGAACGAAGCCAGGAACTCGGAAAAATCGACATGCTTCAGACCATGCGTCCAGCATTCCTCGATGCAGGTATTGCCGTCAAGCACGATCCCGGGAACGGCGAGACACACGCCGAGCATCGGGATCGTACCACAGAGCGACCGGGCTTGCGCAACGACCTCCCGCACCAACGATTCAAATATTGGCACGGAGTCTCCATCGCCACGCGACGTGCTTTGGTACGACAATGCCGCCTGATAGACGATGACACCGGCGATATTGCAGATGGTGATCCGATAGAAGCCGGACATCAGCTCCACTCCGACGACCCGGCCGAAATCCTGGTTCAGCCCGACCAAGTTCCGCTTGCGGCCTGCCCCTCCGCCGCCAGGGCCCTCCACATCCTGCAATTCCCTCACGGTACCGTTCTCCAGCAGTCGGTTGACACTGTAGGTGACCGTAGACGGCTGGAGCCCGAGAATCTGAGCGATCTCAATCCTGCTGTACGACTTGCGCCTGAGCAAGTTCAGAATCAACAGACCGTTGGCCAGTTTCTGATACTGGCTGTTCCCCACGACTTTCATACCATCGACCTGACATCCTTCACCCGTGCGGCGTCGGTGTGGGAAACGGTGAATTCGCTTTGGCGCAGAACGCCCCCCATATAGATATGGTCGGGATGGAACTCCATCCTGGAACGATATTCACGGGGAAGGAAGATATGGTATTCCTTCGCTTGTATCTTTGCATGCAACGATGGAAAATTCCGTTCGCTGATACCGCTGCCCGGCATGACGACGATGCGATTCCCAGCTTGACGAACCAATGCCGCCAGAGTATCGGCTCCTTCCGGAACCGTAGGCTCCATACCACTGGTCAACACTCGCTCGACACCAAGCTTGATCAGTTTCTCCAACGAACGCGAAGCGTCCCGCGTCATGTCGAACGCCCGATGGAACGTCACGGAAAGCGGACGGGCGATCTCGATCAACGCTTCGGTCCGCTCCATATCGATCTCACCGTCGGGGGTGAGGATACCGAATACCAATGCATTCGCACCTTCCTCCCGGAAGATCCGCGCATCCTCTTTCATCACTTCGAATTCTTCGTCGCTATAGCAGAAATCACCGCCCCGGGGACGGATCATCACATTCAAGGGAATCGAGGCAAGCCGTCTGGCGGTCCTGAACGAGCCCAAGGACGGCGTGCACCCTCCTTCGAATAGATCGGAACAGAACTCCACCCTGTCGGCGCCGCCTTGCTGGGCTGCGACGACGGACAAAACCGATTCCAGACATATTTCTATCAACACCTTGTCAGGCTCAGGCATGACATCCTCCCTGATGACTTTCAGTATGTAGCAGTCCAAAACGGAACCATGGCGTATCGTACCATGACACGGCAGAATGAGCCATCGGTTCCATGACGCAGATCCCAAGACGACGGATCATTCTTTGATCGCACCTTCGCCGAACCCCTGCACCAGCGCATTATGTGCGATAATATAGAAAATGAACATAGGAATCGTCCCGATGACCAAGGCCGCGAACTGAAGTCCGTAATCCTGGTTCAGACGACCAGCGAACGAATTGATCGTCACGGGAAGGCTGCGCATGTTCTCCCCGCTCGTCAAGGTGAACACCAGCAGGAACTCGTTCCAGTTGTTCAGAAAATTCAGTACTGCAATCGTCGCCACCACCGGCGTGGACAAAATCAGAATGATCTTCCAGAATATGTACTGGTACCCTGCACCGTCTATCACTGCGGCCTCGATCAACGCATCGGGAATGCCCTTGATGAACGAGGAGGCGATCAGGATCGCCATGGGAAGCCCGAACGCGATATACGGCAGTATCACTCCCAGACGCGTGTTGTACAAACCGACGGAAGTTTCCATGATGAACAGCGGCGTAATGACCGAGTTCACCGTAATCAGCAGCCCCAGCGTGAAGAAACCGCTATAAACCTTGGAACTGCGATAGCCGAACTTCGTCAGGGCGAATCCGGCGCATAAGGACAGCAGTACCGTTGAAGCCGTCGAGATCAGTGAATAGAACAAGCTGTTGAAAAACGCATTGAACATATTGCCGAATTCGAAGGCTTTCCGATAGTTCGCCAACGTCGGCTCCTTGGGCAGCGACATAGGATACAGCAATATCTCTCCGTTGAGCTTGAACGAAGAATAGAGCATCCACACCATGGGCACGAGAGTGACTACGGTGAAGAGGATCAGGAACGCATAGGAAAAAACGGTCCATCCGCTGGAGATCCGTTTCGTTCTCAGATTCGTTTTCGACATGCGGCGACCTCCGTCCTACTCATATTTCCGCTGAGCTCTGGCGTACAGCCCACGGGACAGCGATATCAGCCCGACGCTGAGGATCACGATGATAATGGACACGGCGCTGCCGTAGCCGTAGTTGCTGAACGTAAACGTCTGCTTGTACAGATACAAAGCCATGATAGACGTATAATCCACAGGGCCGCCTCCCGTCATGGCGAACACAAGGTCGAAGCTCTTCAAGCTCCCGCTGATCGCAAGGACGGAACACGTGAAAATGACGTTCGCCAACGCCGGCAGAACGATCTTCATGATGATCGTCGATTCCTTCGCACCATCGATGACGGCGGCCTCGAACACCGATTCGGGGAGCCGCTGCAAATTTGCGAGGAAAATGACCATATAGAGACTCGTATGCTGCCAGAGCAGTACGATCAGGATCGGAATCATGGCGAACCGACTGCTTTCGAATATCTTCACCACATAATCCGGGTTGTGCGTGATGGAGCGTACGAGCGCGGTATAGATGCCGACAGGAGAGAACACACGGTTCCAAAGCAACGCCACGACGACGGAAGAAATCGTAATCGGCATGAAAATCATCATTTCGAAGAACTTCGCTCCCCTGACCCATTTTCTGTAGAGCAGGTATGCGAGGATCACACCCAGCGGAATCTGGCCGAGGACCGATATCAGCATGATCTGCACGTTGTTCCATAACGATTTCTGGAACGACGGATCTTTGAGGATGCTGACATAGTTTTCAAGTCCGACGACCCCAACCATCTGGTAGTGCCGCCATTTGGTGAACGACAGCCCGAAACTCATCACGATCGGGAAAATGATGATGGACAGGTAGATGATGAAAGCGGGCATCAGCAAGGTGTAGAAACTGATTTTCTTGTTTCGATTGCGGATCATGGCTCCCCCGGAGGATAACGGATGCCCGGGACGGCATAAGCCGTCCCGATGCATGGAAATAAGACTACCGCTCGTTTGCGGCGACGAATTTCTCGTACTTCTCGGCGATTGCCTTGGGAGAACCGTTTCCGAGCATCATGGCCTGGATGTCGGTATTCAGCATGTTGACACCCTCGGCGCCCATCACGGCGTCAAAGACATAGCCCATCGGATGCTCAGCCTGGAAGGCCGCGTACTTCGCCTGCATCGGCTTGAGGTCGACTTTGGAGAGATCAAGCTTGTATGAGGGGACTTCCCCGTACGAAGCACGGATCGCCGCACCTTCAGCGCCATTGTAGAACTGTATGAACTTCCATGCCGCATCGGCCTTCGCGGTTCCTTCCAGCTTGGCGGCGATTCCGAATCCTTCGGAAACCGTTGCAGTGGAAGTATTCGAAGTCACCTCTCCCTCGATATGCGGGAATACATGCATCTGGATGGCGTTCTTCATGGAATCAGGCAGGTCGCTGTCCATCCCGCTGGTCCGCCAGCCGGCATCGATCAAGTAGACGCTCTTGCCCTGGTAGAACTCCTGATCCGCCTCGGTGTTCGACATCTGGTTCACTCCGGGAGAGAACATGCCCTTATCCGTCATTTCCTTGATCATTTCCAACGACTTGACGAACGGTTCGTCAGTAAACGACGCTCCGTTCCTCCCGGTCGCCGCATCCATGAACCAGTTCGGTCCGCCGAGCCTATCGACCAGCAGGCTCAACAGCCAGGAGTTGACCACCCACGGATCCTTGTTCCCCATCGAAACAGGATAGTACCCGGCGGCCCTGATGACGGGAATCTGCTCCAGCCATTGCCCATACGTTTTCGGGAACTCGAGTCCGAGCTTGTCGAGGAGATCGTGGTTTGCATAGACCGTATGGCAGACAGCAAGCGACGGCGGAATAATCCAATATTCGCCATTCTTACCCTGCGCGGCCCATGTCGCGCTGGAATACCGGGCCTTCACCTCATCGGTCAAGTACTGCTTTCCAAGATCCAATACCTGACCGGTTTCGTTGACGTACGCAGACCTTGCGCCGCCGTAGCAAGTGAAGATATCGGGGATCTGCTTCGATGCCGCCATAGCTTGGAACTTCTGATGGAACGCTTCACCGCTGGCGTATTCCGGATCGATCACGATATCCGGGTACTTTTCCGCAAAAGCGGCCATGATCGCATTATGGCCCGCATACTGCGACAGCGTCGGGTCGATCTGCATGTACGCCTTCAAGACGATTTTACCGTCACTCGAGGCGGATTCCTTCGTTCCCGAGGCGAACAGCCCGGTACCGGCAACCAAGGACACGATGAGAATCAGAGCAATCAGCTTCTTCATGTTTCAGTCCTCCATGTATTTTTTCATTCAATGAATTAATTCATATGGACAACAAGAACACTTTGTCAATCTTTTTTTTCAACTGAAGCTGTAGAAAAGGGAGTCGGACCTGGAAGTCGGACCTGATCGAACGCTAGGAAGCTTTTCCGTTCTCCGGCCAGACAAGTTGCACGATTATTTTTCCCGAAGTTCCTTCCATCGCTTCAAGCGACCGAATCGATGCCACACCCCCATGCTGACGCATCACCTGCCCTACGATGGAAAGGCCGAGACCGCTACCGCCCGAGGCAGTCCGGGAGGCATCGCCCCTCGTCCAAGGCTCAAAGAAGTCGACTTTCGACGTATCGATGACACCGTCATTGACGAAATCCATTTCGAACGAACGGCTATGGGACGCCCCACCTCCGCCCTTCCCCGCCGCGATGGCCTGGAGTTTCCACAGCACCGTGCCCTCTGTAGCCGCCAGCGCATTGTCTACCAGCTCCTTGCATGCGAGCTGCATCATCGAGGCATCGCAGGAGAGTCTCGGAACATCGACTTGGACATCCACTCTCTCCGCTTGATCAGGCGGCAACTGGCGCAGGACGGAGTCGATCAATTCCAGAGAATCCACATCGACGAACGTTGCAACGGTGTCCGGAGATTGCAACGTAGAATACGTAACGACAGACTGGATGCGTCTCTGGAGCAGTGCGTTTTCTTTTCCGACCATCCGTACGTGCTGTTCATCTATCGGGAAAATGCCGTCCTCCATTCCATCGAGCAGCAGCTTCATGGATGTTACGGGCGTATTCAGATCATGCGAGATACCGCACAACCAAGCCTGGCGTGCCCGTTCATGGTCCTGTAGCCGCTGATCCAAGTGGGAGATCGAGGAAAGCATCCGCTTGTAGTCGGGCAGTCGTGTGGTTGGAAGCGAAACATTCCGCTTCCCTTCGGCGAGGCCGAGCAACGCCTGGGAGATCGATTCGGAGAAACGCACGTTCCGTCGTGAAATGAAAAAACCAAGAATCAACGAAACGATCAATGCGATGGGGATCGTCAATAGGAACGTGGCAAGATAGTTCCTTACAAGATCAGAAGTGAACTTGTACGTCATAGGGGTGAACGTCAGGACATCGACAGACCCGATCTTCTTCCCGCTATAGAAGAGTTCGACTGTCCCCGTGACATCCTGTGCCCTGATATCCGGAGGGGGGCCCGAAGACGGAGCCTTCCCTTTGTCGATGACGGTAATCTTCACATTCGTCAACGGGACGACAACGCTCTTGTCGGATGATGGTGCGGCAGCTTCTTCAGAGGACCCGACATCGATATCCTGGCTGAAAGCAGCCGTATTGTGGATGTTCGGCATCTGCAGGATATCTTCCCCCGCACTTCCATCTTTTCCCGCCGGAACCGGAAGAAGCGCGCCTCGGGACGTCTTGCCGAACGAAGCCACGAGCTCCCCGTCGTTGTTACGGATCAGCAACCCGCTGATCCTATCGTCCGCCGCTTTGAGCAAGGCGGCCCAGATATTGTCTATCGTCCATCCTTCGGGGGGAACCTCCTCCTGGACGATCTGCTTGATACGCTCCAGATACGTCTGATAGACTTCCTGACTCCAGTTCCGACGCATCTGGTTTGTCGTGGTCATCACCAGCACAGTCTGGATGCATAGAATGATCAAGGTGATCGACACGATGCTCAAAAAGAGTCTGAGAAAGACATTTCTCATTCGATTGCGGACTCCTTGCGCTTGCGGCCGATGAACCGGTAGCCGTAGCCGCGGACGGTCTCGATCCAAGCGATATCCGGCCCTATCTTTGCACGGATGTTCTTGATATGGGTATCCACGATCCGTTCGTAGGACTCGAAACTGTAGTCGAAGCATTCCTCAAGAATCTTCGCGCGAGTGACCAGGATTCCCGCATTTCGGATCAGATGGGCAAGAATCCGCCATTCCGCAGCAGTCAACACCACTTCCTGTCCATCTACGGATAGTTTATGCTCCTGTTCGTCGAAATCCATCACGTGATCTGCGGCGGTCCAGGTAACGGACACCGGAACGCTGGTCGCGACAGTATCGATTCGTCGGAACAACGCCTGGACGCGAAGCACAAGCTCTTTCGGTGAAAACGGCTTGGTGATATAGTCGTCCGCCCCCAGTTCGAAACCGAGTATCCGATCGCTTTCCGCGATGCGTGCGGTCATGAAGATGACAGGACAGTCGCAAGTCTGACGAATCTGCTTGACGAAAGCGAAACCGTCACCGTCAGGGAGCATGACGTCCTGGATCAGCAGATCAGGCACGATACGGGAGAATCCTTCCCTAGCGGCATGGAGGTCGGCGAACGTCTGCACTTTGTAGCCGGACAGTTCCAGATACTGCCGCACCCCTTCACGAATCACTTCGTGATCTTCAACGATATATATGAGCTTCATATATTCCATAATCATGGGGACCTCGCACACAAGGCAAGCGATATTCATGCTTTATGAAGTAAAATTCACCAAATCTACATAATTCCGGCATCCAAACCACGCTGTTTCTCTTTCGTTCCCTCGTTCTGTGGGGAAGAAAACGGAGAAGCCATCGTAACCTTTCCCTCTGGGTCGACATCCTCTGGCTCTCCGCCGGACCGCGGACCGCCGCTTCCGTCGGTCGGATGTCCGGCGAACCGATAGCCGTACCCCCGCACTGTTTCGATCCACTGGGCGCCCAAAGGTCCGAGCTTGGCACGAATATTCTTCACATGCGTATCGACGATCCGATCATAGGACTCGAAACTATAGTCGAAACAATGCTCGAGAATCTGTGCCCTCGTGATCAGAATGCCGGAATTGCTCACCAGATAGGACATGATGCGCCATTCGGCGGCGGTAAGAGGAATATGGCGTCCATCGATGGTGAACAGATGGGAAACCTCGTCCAGCAAGAGAATCGAACCATCAAGCACCCAGCTCGATCCGCTGCGATGCAACTGGGACGCGCCATCGAGCCGACGGAAGATCGCCTGAACCCGCAGAACAAGCTCCTTTGCGGAGAACGGCTTTGTGATATAGTCGTCGGCGCCCAGTTCAAAACCGAGTATCCGATCGCTTTCCGCATTCCGAGCCGTCATGAACACGACCGGAAAACTGTAACTCATACGCAGTTTCTTCACGAAAGAAAACCCATCGCCATCAGGAAGCATGACATCCTGGATGATCATATCAGGGACCTGTCGCGCTATCGCAGCCTGAGCCGAATGCAAATCACCAAAACCTGACACCTCGTATCCGGAAAGCTCAAGGTACTGCTTGACGCCATCGCGGATAGACTCATGGTCTTCAATAATATATATGAGTTTCATGCTTACACTATTTCTACGTTTACAGCCTGTTGACAAGGCAAAAAAAATAGAAGACATCAAAGTACACCTAACGCATATACTTGCTCGACATAACAAACACAAAGCGCAAAAAACATTCATTTATCATCAAAACTACACGCCATAGGGATTCACCGCGCCTACAAAAACGCGATCCCAATCTCCATCAACTCTCCGCATTCGGTTCACTGCTTCAACATAAAGCAGGACTAACTTCAAGCTATCGACCGACAGGACACGGTCGCTGACGGGAGTTTCCCGTAGAAAATGAATGTCGTACGAATGACTGTAGAAACAGTCGAGGAGCAATCATGAGAAACAAGAAAACGATCACATTGGCGATGGTACTTGTCATCGCATCCGCCGCGCTCTTTGCAAGCGGTGCGTCTGAAACCGACAAGCTATGGTTCCATGCGGATGAAGCCGCAGACGCTTCCTCCGTATTCCTTCCCGGGACACGGATCATAGAGATGACTACATTCGACGCTTCCGGCGCAGCGCTGGAAACATCCGGTGCCACGGTATATCAGACGCCGGTCAACTACGGTCGGTATCTGGAAAACCGCATCGTCGGAGACGGCTCCATAGTGGATCTGCTCGGCCGATTCTTCGACGGCGGAGTCATCACACCATTCGAAGACAATCTCTATGACATCGATTATTCTGTAGCAGGGACGGAAATCTTGGACGGCAGGGTCTGTACGGTCTATGAAGTCGAACTCGCCATGGACAAAGCGTTGCTGACGTATGACCCGAACTACCAGGCCAGCGGGGACATCATCGGCTGGGACTCCTCCAACGAGGACTTCGACGATACCCTTCTCGCCACCGTCTGGATCGACCAGGATACAAAAGCGATCGTCAAACTGGTCAATGAATGGAAAATCGACGACGGAATATCGAGTGGCAAACTGGCTATCACCCAGACGGTCGATTATACGGTATCGACCGTGGATGGAACGGTGGTCAGCCTCCCCTCATCCATCGCTACTGACGGTCGGCTGACCCAGCGGCAGGACGGAAGCGGCTACTATACCATCACCGACTTCTCGATCAAGGAGACGCAAAGCGATTTCTTCCACGATGCGAAATTCGCCAGAGGTGAAAGCGTGGACTAAGCCTACCGATGGGTAACAGTCGCAAAGACAAACGATAGAAACAGTTTCAGAAAGGACGGTTCCGACAGTCGACAGACAGTTGGAGCCGTCTTTTCGCAGATCAAAGGATGGATGCGCAACCAATATGAAACGACCTGAATGGAACGGGGAGAGCGCGGGGCTTGCAGGTATTGCATGCCTCGATCGCCCCTGCTACACTGCATTCATGGCTGGTTCATCGGGGAAACTCCACATCGGCGACGCGTTGGTCGTCGCGCTCTCGGCGATCCTGGTGGTTCTCCTGTCCATCAGAGCATACGGAGGCGCCGCATATCGGCCGTATGCGCTGGTGAGCAACGGGACGCGAACCTGGCGATATCCGCTGGACACGGAGATCCATGCAGCTATCGCCGGTCTGAACGGTGATACCATCATCCATATCTCCGACGGCGCCATTTCCATCGAAGATTCCCCTTGCCCGACAAAAAGCTGTGTCGCCATGGGGAGCATCTCGCACAAGGGGCAGTGGCTCGTATGCATGCCCAATGGCATTTTCATTACGATCGAAGGATCGACGGAAAGCGGACAGGAGGTGGACGATGTCTCGGGATGACGAACGCGGGCGAGATCTGGAGCTGACCGCTTTTTTCGCCGCCATCGCCTTGTTCTGCTCGACGCTCGAATATCTGATCCCCAAGCCGCTGCCGTTCATCAGGCTCGGGCTCGCGAACTTGCCGCTGATGCTGTCGTTCCCCGTACTGGGATGGGGTGAGTATCTTTGGCTGCTGACGCTGAAGATCATCGGACAGGGACTGGTCAACGGCACGCTGTTTTCATTCGTCTTCGTGCTTTCGTTGGCCGGAACGATAGCTTCAGGACTGTTGATGCGATTGCTTTGGGAAGCGGGGATACGTGGAAAACGACCGTTCTTCTCCTATATCGGCATCAGTGTCGTCGGAGCGCTGTCAAGCAACTGTGCGCAGATACTGACCGCTCAGACGTTGTTCTTCGGCGCAGGGATATGGGTCATCGCGGCTCCGATGCTTGCGGTCGGGCTCGTTTCCTCCACGTTTCTCGGATGGATGGCCAACGGATATGCGGCGCATAGCCGCTGGTATGCCCGGATCGTGGAGCATCAGGCCTCCCCAGCTCGATTCAGGGCGATCTTCGCGACAAAGCGACGATGGACGGCGGACGAACGTATCGTTCCTATCGTGATCGGCATGGCCACGCTACCGGCTATTTTCTTCCAGCCTTCCGTTCCGTTTCTGGTCGCGGACGCCATAGTAGCCATACTACTGGCGGTGTCAAGCGGACGGAAGTTCAAAGTCGCGCCAAGTCTCGCGCTCCTATGCGCCATGCTCCTAGCCCACCTGTTCCAGCCTTCGGGAAGAATTCTGCTGCAAATCGGAAGATTCGCCATCACGGAAGGAGCCTTGCAAGAAGGGTTGAAGAAATCCATGGTATTGATCGCGATGGTGTATGTGAGCCAGTACATGACCAGCGGCAGACCGAATCTGCCCGGGGTACTCGGCAAACTGCTCTCGATCCAGCTGGCCTACTTCGGTGAATTCTCACGGCACTGGAAGCGGCAGGGAGCATCTGATTCCGGATCGCATACCGTTATGGAGCGAATCGACGCATTGCTTGCACGGATCGGGTCGGAGGAGGAACCGGAATCAGATGCAAAAGAAACCGGCAGCAAGTCGTGCCGGAGCGCCATCATTGCAGGCTGTTGCGCTCTCATCGCTATGTACGGGCTTCTCATCGGAAAAATTCTTACATAAGCTTCTGCCGTTTTATGTAATTCATTTCACATATTATCTGCAACACAGAACATAAAACCTTTTATTAGCAGAGTTTTATCACGTATTAACGACAAACCACGCATATAGATTACATTTTGTAGTAAAAAATGAAGCAATTGCATGTAATAGCATTGACCTAATCGATAATTTTTTATACATTCAGGGTCGAAGAGTATCGCGGTCATCGAAAACCATAGCTCCGACGGATCGTCCCGGCAAGAGAAGCGATTCCGGTCGCAACGTGAAACTAGAAGATCCGGCCGCGAGAAGGAGAATTGCATGGCGGAAAAAAAGACTACACCCATTGAAGTGAAAGCGGAGGCTTTCGCGGGCGAGCAGGAACTGCAGGAATTGATCGAACGGGTCAAGCGAGCTCAGTACAAGTATGCGACATATTCGCAGGAACAGGTCGACGCGATTTTCCGCGCGGCTGCGGTCGCAGCAAACGATGCTCGTATTTCCTTGGCGCAGGATGCCGTCGCTGAAACCGGCATGGGGATCGTCGAGGACAAAGTGATCAAGAATCACTTCGCGGCTGAGTATATCTTCCATAAATATAAGGACGACAAGACGTGCGGAATCCTCGAAAACGACGCGGCGTTCGGCATCAAGAAGATCGCCGAGCCGATCGGCGTCGTCTGCGGCATCATTCCGACGACGAACCCGACGTCCACCGCCATCTTCAAATCTCTCATTGCGCTGAAGACTCGCAACGCCATCATCTTCAGCCCCCACCCGCGGGCCAAGAAATGCACGTGCGACGCGGCTCGGATCATCCGCGACGCGGCTGTCGCGGCGGGAGCTCCGGAGGATATCATCGGATGGATCGAGGAGCCGACGCTGGAAAAGACCGATTTTCTGATGAAGCATCCGCTGGTGAATATCATTCTCGCCACCGGCGGTCCGGGCATGGTCAAGAGTGCCTATTCGTCCGGCAAGCCCGCTATTGGAGTTGGTGCGGGAAACACTCCGGCATTGATCGACAAGAGCGCCAATATCAAGATGGCGGTCAGTTCCATCCTGATGTCCAAGACGTTCGATAACGGTGTCGTATGCGCTTCAGAACAATCGATCATCTGCCACAAGGATATCTACGATGAAGTAAAGGCCGAGCTGATAGCCCGCGGCGCTGCATTCCTGACCAAAGAGCAGGAGGACAAGCTCCGTGCGGTGATCATCGATCCCAAGCGAGGCACGGTCAATCCGGCGATCGTCGGACAGCCGGCTCCGAAAGTGGCGAAGATCGCAGGGTTCGAGGTCTCCCCTTCCGCGAAAGTGTTGATCGGCGAAGTCACCGAGATCGCCCAGGAGGAGCCGTTCGCACATGAGAAGCTCTCGCCCGTCCTTGCCATGTACAAGTGCGAGAATTTCGGCGATGGTACGGCGAAAGCCGCTCAGTTGGTCGCCCTCGGAGGGTTCGGGCATACCTCGGTATTGTATATCGATGAAAACGAGCAAGAAAAGATCGATACGTTCGGCAAAACGGTCAAGACGAGCCGCGTGCTGATCAACATGCCTTCCAGCCAAGGTGCCATCGGCGATATCTATAATTTCCGACTGGAGCCGTCCCTGACGTTGGGATGCGGAAGCTGGGGCAACAACTCGATCAGCGAGAACGTCGGTCCGAAGCATCTGCTCAACATCAAGACCGTGGCGGAAAGGAGAGAGAACATGTTGTGGTTCAAGCTGCCCCCGAAGGTATATTTCAAATATGGCTGTCTGCCGGTGGCGTTGCAGGAACTGCAGGGCAAGAAGCGGGTATTCATCATCACCGACTCGTTCCTGTTCTCCAGCGGCATGGTGGACAAGGTCACGGGGCCGTTGGAGCAGATGGGTCTGGAATGCGAGTGTTTTCATCAAGTCAAGCCTGACCCGACGCTCGGGACGATCACCATGGGCATGGAGATGATGAATTCCTTCAAGCCCGACGTGATCATCGGGCTGGGTGGCGGTTCTCCGATGGATGCGGCGAAGATCATGTGGCTGCTGTACGAGCATCCGGAAGTGAAGTTCGAGGGGCTCGCTCTCCGGTTCATGGATATCCGAAAGCGTATTTATGCGTTCCCGAACATGGGGAAGAAGGCGGAGTTGGTCTGTATTCCGACCACCAGCGGTACGGGAAGCGAGGTAACTCCGTTCGCCATCATCACCGATGAAAAGACGAGTATGAAGTGGGCGATCGCCGACTACGAGCTGACTCCGTCGATGGCGATCGTCGACAGCGAGCTGGCGATGGGGCAGCCGAAGGGGTTGACGGCGGCGTGCGGTCTGGATGTCCTGACTCATGCGCTGGAGGCGCTTGCGTCTTCGATGTCCACCGACTATACCAACGGTCTGGCCCTCGAGGCGGCTCGGGTGATCTTCAAGTATCTGCCTGCGGCGTACAACAATGGTGCCGAGGACAAGCGGGCTCGAGAAAAGGTTCATAATGCTTCGACGATAGCGGGCATGGCGTTTGCCAATGCGTTCCTCGGGCTGTGTCACTCGATGGCGCATAAGCTCGGGGCTGCGTTCCACGTTCCTCATGGAATGGCCAATGCGTTGTTGCTGACCAATATCATCCGTTTCAACGCTACCGATGTGCCGACGAAGCAGGCGTCGTTTCCGCAGTATGAGTTCCCGTCTACCATTAGTCGGTATGCTCGCGCAGCGGACTATATCAACATGATTGTCAACGATACGAAGAATACTCCGTATATCGAGATCAAGCAGAATGCGACGATGGAGGAGAAGGTCGAGGCTCTCATCGTGGCGATCGAGAAGTTGAAGGACGAATTGAATGTCCCCCACTCTATCAAGGAATGGGGTGTTCCGGAGGCGGAGTTCCTTGCTGCCGTCGATGAATTGGCGGTGAAGGCGTTCGATGATCAGTGCACGGGTACGAATCCTCGTTATCCGCTGATCAGTCAGATCAAGCAGTTGTATCTCGACTGCTACTACGGTCGCAAATGGACCGAATGAGGGTGGTGGTAGGGTCATTGCGCGGTGTGTGATGCTGTGCGTCGTGTGATGCTGTGCGTCGTGTGATGCTGTGCGTCGTCGTGGAACCGTCGGGCATGTCGCTCGGCGGTTTCATGTTTTCGAGTGTTCGCAGGGGAGCAGGATGTATTCCTAGCCCCATGTGACATGGCATGCGAGGGACATACTGGCGCATCATGACACGCACCGGAAAACCATGCTATCATGGGCCCACTGCCGCCGACAGAAAGAATGTCGTCCGGTGGAAAATCTACAAGCTGGAATCTGCCATGTTCAACGATTGCAAGCTGATCTGTTCCGATGTCGACGGAACGCTATTGGACTCCGAGCACAAACTGCCCGCCCGGAATGTTGAGGCGATCCGCAGAGTTGTTGCGAAGGGGATTCCTTTCGTACTGGCTTCAGGGCGGATCGCAGGCTCGTTGGAGCATCTCCAGCGCGAAGCCGGATTCCGAGGCCCCTTGATCTGTCTCAACGGCGCATATATCATCGATGGACAGACATTGATATTCGAACGGACACTTCCTCCCGACGTAGCGAGAACTCTCGTTCCTTTCGCACGAAGCGAGGGGATGCAGGTTTTCCTCTACAAGGGCACTCGCTGGTTCGTAGACGAAATAGACGAATGGGTTGCCTATGAACGGCGAGTTTCTACCGTTGAAGGGGAATGCAGGAGTTTCGAGGAATTGCTGGCATCCTGGGAGCGAAGCGGAGAAGGATTTCATAAACTTCTCTTCATGAGCGAGAATCCCCACACGGTCGAGCATTGCATGAGGTTGCTGACAGATCGCTTTTCCGATATGCTGACGATTTATCAGTCCTCACCGAGATATATCGAGATACTGGCCAAAGACATGGACAAAGGAGTCGGTGTCGAAAAGTTGGCGGAATATCTTGGTATCGGGTTGAACCAGGTTCTGGCGATCGGAGATTTCTACAACGACATCCCGATGCTCAAAGCCGCCGGAAGAGGGATAGCGATGGGCAATGCGCCGGAACCTGTCAGGGAGGTCGCCGACTATAGCACCGATACCAACGACGAAGCTGGGCTGGCCTCGGCTCTCGAACGGGAGATACTCGGAACGGAAGGAGACCTCGACGCGCGCAGATGGCCGCAAAGACCTTACAATGACCCCCATACGAGAGGGGGTAACCGTTGATCAGCAGGTTCGGCAATCGCCGGAAGGAATACAAGATGGATTCATCCGTCCTTTCCGTATACAGGGGGCTCCCCGCTCCAATCTATGTTATGTTCTGTGCGACGCTGATCAACGGCGTCGGAGCCTTCGTACATCCATTTCTCGTCCTATTCCTGACTCAGAAGCTTGGGTACGGAGATGCCTATGCAGGTATGTTCATGACGGTCGCCACGACTTTATATGTACCGGGCGCTTTCCTGGGCAGCAAACTCGCCGATCGGTTCGGCCGCAAGCGGATCATGCTGGCAGGCCAGGCATTGGCCAGTTCGATGTTCGTCGTCTGCGGTTTTCTGGGAGAATCGAAACTAGTTCCGCTATTCATTATGCTGAATCTGCTGTTCGACGGAGTCTGCGATCCTGCCCGGAACGCATTGCAGACCGACGTGACCGACAAAGACAACAGACAGGCATCCTTCTCCCTGACCTATCTCGGGCATAACCTCGGATACGTGATCGGACCGCTGCTCGCAGGGTTTCTGTTCTACCGGGCTTCCCAGTGGCTGTTCTGGGGCAACGCGATAGCGGGTTTCATCGCTGTAGCCTTGGTGATATGGAAAGTTCCCGAATCGAAACCGGATGCGGAAACGATCGAACGGAGCATGGAATCGAACGCCCAGGACAAAGCGGAACGCGGCGGCGTATTCAAGGCGTTGCTGTCCCGCCCGCACCTGCTGGTCTTCGCATTTTGTCAGATGTTCCTGTATTTCGCATATGCGCAGACACTTTTTGCGCTGCCGTTGTATACTTCTCGCCTGTTCGGCGAATATGGCGCCACACTCTATGGAACGATCATGTCGCTCAACGCCACGGTCGTGGTCGTTCTGACACCATTCGTGGTCACAATGCTTCGTCGATTCAATCCGTTGGCGAACATCGTGGTAGCAGGCATCTTCTATACCGTGGGATTCTCCCTGTTCGGCATCGCATTCACTCCATGGGTCTTCTATGTCCTGGCGGTGATATTCACTACGGGCGAAGTGATCTCCGCGACGAACGTGAACTTCTATATCGCGAACAATACGCCGATCAGCCACCGAGCGCGTTTTTCCGCAGTCATGCCGATCATCATGGGAACAGGGCAGGCGATCGCACCGCTGATCGGAGGGGCGATCAGCGAAGCATATGGTATCGGATGGCTGTGGATCATCGTCGGAATCACTGCGGCGCTCGGAACATCGGGGATCTGCCTGCTGTATGTTTCGGATCGGCGGAAGAGACGACGGGAAACGTCGAAAAAGGATAGAAGCACAAAAACGCTCCACAACAGTCGATATTAATAAACATAATATGTTGAATATGTATAATAAATAGAAAAAATCCATGCTGTATAGAACATTTTTATCCTCCGTATGATCGTTCAAGGTCGCGCAAGGACTCAAACTTTCCATATAGGCGAAGGAATCTTCTCTTTTTCCGTCCTCCATGCCGTTTTCTGCACGTTTGTAGGAATATGTTCCGTTCTTATGAAGCCAATACGGTTTTCCAACCGTTCCTTCGATTTTACCGGTAGGATTGCGAAGCATGAGGAGAAAGGCATACGGCAGGACGATCAGACTATTGCGGAGATCTCGAAGGCTCACACAAGAGCAACTCGAAGAACGGACCGGCATAGGCAGAAGCCAGATATACTATCTGGAATCGGGGAAACGGCTGCCCCGGCTCGAGACGCTGGAAAAGCTCTGCTTGGCATTGGACTGCTCTATGGCCCGTTTCATGATGATCGCCGAACAGATCGCCGAACGGATGAGCGATCCTGACGACAGAGTCTGCGGAAGGAACTACAACGCTCCTTCCAGTTTCAGCAGTTCTTCCTTGACCGACAGACCTCCGCGGTAGCCGATCAACGATCCGTTCGAGCCGATCACCCGATGACAGGGAATTACGATGATGATCGGATTCCTGTTGTTGGCAAGCCCCACGGCGCGGTATCCATGCGGACAATCGATGGCCTGGGCAATTTCTTTGTAGGTCCGCGTCTGCCCGTACGGGATGTTGCGCAAGGCCGCCCACACCTGTTTCTGGAATACCGTCCCCTCGGGATCGAGCGGAAGATCGAACGTGGTACGGGTCTTGGAGAAATACTGGTCCAGCTGCCGGATCGTCTCATCGATCAGTGGAGTTGGTTTTGAAAACGATTCCGGCGCAATCTGGACATCGACGGATTTCTGCCGTTCTTCCAATGTAATTGAACGGATGGCGATATCGTCGGCGACGATCCTCAGTGTCCCGATGGGGCTTTCGTACAGGTGTTCCTGCTTTCTGTCGTGATTCATTCGCATCCTCCGAGCCGGCGGTTCCGGACATGCTCGATTCTATCATGAAGAGATGACTTACGATACCTGCAAACGGGAGGATTATGCGAGAACCTCCTGCAGCAGGGAGCCACGGGACGGGTCTACAATATACGGGAAAGGCCGTTCTGGGTGATGTATCCGGAACGGCTCTCCACATACTTGTTTTTCCATCGTTCCCCTTCGGCGAGCAATCCCGTAGAGAAAGGTGGCGAAAACTACGGCCTGCGAATGGATACGCAGGCTACAGAATTCTACGAATCCAGCCTTCCGGAGCGGGCAACTTGCCCATCTGGATACCGGTAAGGGTATCATAGAGCCGTTGCGTGACAGGCCCCATGTGCTCCATTCCGCTGGGGAAGTAAATGTCCTTGTCCGTGCAATGGATCATTCCGACCGGAGAAATGACGGCTGCGGTACCGCAAAGCCCGCATTCGGCGAAATCGGCCACCTCCGAGAACGGAATAGGGCGCTCCTCCACATCAAGTCCGAGATATTCCTTTGCCACGTGCATCAACGAACGTCGGGTGATGGAAGGAAGAATCGACGACGATTTGGGTGTCACGACTTTGTTATCCTTCGTCACGAAGAGGAAGTTCGCTCCACCGGTCTCCTCCACATAGGTACGGGTCGCCGCATCGAGATACATGTTCTCGGCGTAGCCGGCATGCTTTGCGGTATATCCTGCATAGAGACTCATGGCATAGTTCAAGCCGGCCTTGATATGTCCGGTCCCATGCGGGGCGGCTCGGTCGTAGTCGCTGAGCATCAACTTCAACGGCTTGACACCTCCTTTGAAATAGGGGCCTACGGGAGTACAGAACATCCTGAACTGGTATTCAGGAGCCGGCGCCACACCGATCACCGGACCGGAACCGAACAGGAAAGGACGGATATAGAGCGTCGCTCCAGAACCGAACGGGGGAACAAATGCGGCATTGGCTTTGACCACGTCGTCCAGAGCGGAAAGGAACCGTTCCTGAGGGAAGACCGGCATCATCAACCGATTGCAGGAATCTTCGAGGCGCCGGGCGTTCAGATCGGGGCGGAACGCTACGATGCTATTGTCTTCCGTCGTATAGACCTTCAACCCTTCAAAACATGTCTGGGCGTACTGCAGCACGCCAGCGGATTCGCTGATCGAAACCTGATCGTCGGCCGTCAGCCCGCCTTCGTCCCACTGTCCGTCCCGCCATGTCGATACATATCGGCTGTCAGTCTTGATGTAGGAGAAGCCGAGACTTCCCCAATCGATGTCTTTCTTTTCCATGCTTGTACCTTCTTCTTCGATGCGATGGTCTACGACCTCGCGATTTCATTGATATATTCGCTCTCCCAGAGATCAAGTCCGGCGCTGCGCACGAGGACGACGGACCGGACAAGATGGCAGGAAGGTTACTTCACGGCATGCCGCTTCATACGTCGGCTTCGACCACTCCGAGCATATCTTCGATCGGCGCTCCGGGAGCCACCATCGGATACACCTTGTCGTCGATCGGAATCTCGCATTCGACGACCACCGGCTGGCCGAGATCCAACGCAGCCTTCAGCACCACAGCAGGATCATCGTCAACGGTCAGACGCATTCCATGGACGCCATACGCCTCGGCCAGCTTGATCCAGTCAAGCGGAGTATCGAGCGTCGTTTCGGAATAATGCTTGTCGTAGAACAGCGTCTGCCACTGGCGGACCATGCCGAGGCAGTGGTTGTTCATCAACACAATCACCACAGGGAGCTGATAGCGAGCCAAGGTAGCCAGTTCGTTGCAGTTCATCCGGAACGAGCCGTCCCCAGCGATGTTGACGACACGTTTCGACGGATTGCCGAACTGCGCTCCGATCGAAGCTCCGGTACCGTATCCCATCGTCCCCAGCCCGCCGCTCGTCAGAAAATGTCCGGGGACTTCATGCTTGAAATACTGAGCGGCCCACATCTGGTGCTGGCCGACTTCTGTCACGATGAACGCATCCTTCGGAAGGACCTTCTGGAGCGTGCGGATGATCTCGCGAGGCCGTCGGCTTTCTTCGGTGACTCGAATCGGATAACGTTGCTTCCACTGCCGTATCTGATCCATCCACTGCTCATGCTTCATCGGTTCTCCGATCATCTTCGACAGGCGCTGGAGAACGACTTTCACGTCACCCACCACATGGCAGCACGAGGTGATGTTCTTGTCGATCTCCGCAGGATCGACATCGATGTGGATGATCTTCGCATTGCGGGCGAATGCGCTCGACTTGCTGACGACCCGGTCGCTGAACCTGGCGCCGACGACGATCAGCAGGTCGCACATGGAAACGCTCATGTTCGATACCTTCGTTCCATGCATGCCGAGCATGCCGGTAAAGCGATCGCTTGAAGAAGACACGGCACCGAGCCCCATCAACGACGCCGCGGCAGGAGCATCGACCAGTTCAAGAAAATTCCGGAAATCCTGTGCAGCGTGCGAACGGATCACGCCGCCTCCGACATAGAACATCGGCTTGGTGGCGTTCCTCAGCAACTCGACGGCCTGGCGCAGCGAGGCCTCGCGAAGCCGGGAAGCCTTCGGCTCGATCGGCCAAGGCTTTTCCGGCATATATTCGCACTTGCCGATCTGCATATCCTTCGGAAGATCGATCAAGACGGGGCCCGGCCTTCCCTCTTTCGCGATATAGAACGCCTCGCGCACGGTATTGGCAAGATCCGCGATGTCCTTGACAATGTAGTTGTGCTTGGTGATGGGCATCGTGATTCCGGTGATGTCGACTTCCTGGAAGCTATCTCTGCCAAGCAGCGACAGCGGCACGTTGCCTGTCAAGGCAACCACGGGGACCGAATCCATATATGCGGTGGCAAGACCGGTCACGAGGTTCGTCGCTCCTGGTCCGCTGGTGGCGATGCACACCCCTACGGAACCGGTGGAGCGAGCATATCCATCCGCAGCATGGGCCGCGCCTTGCTCGTGGGCGGTCAGGATATGGCGGATGCTGTCCCGATTCGCATACAACGCATCGTACAGCGGCAGTACCGATCCCCCGGGAAAGCCGAACACAGTGGTCACTCCCTGCTCTTTCAGGCATTCAATGATAATCTGGGCTCCAGTCAGTTCCATAAGCGTGTACTCCTATTGAGAATGAAAATCGTCGCTTGGCTTCAGTCCTTGAAAACCGCTCCGGTCGAAGCGCTCGTCACTTGTTTCGCATATCGTCCGAGATACCCGGTGGTGATGGGTGCCTTCCGGGGTTTCCAGTTCGCCCGTCGTCGGGAAAGTTCCGCATCATCGACCAGTAACTCCAGCTTGCCGGCAGGGATGTCGATGG
>Ga0172377_10001701_pt1 | contig 22367 bp, 23 predicted proteins | sample Pumphouse3metaG_FD_119749 | JGI IMG/M metagenome (GOLD analysis project Ga0172377, IMG submission 119749) | Leachate microbial communities from a municipal landfill in Southern Ontario, Canada - Pumphouse #3 metaG | ecosystem: Engineered > Solid waste > Landfill > Unclassified | place: Canada... | reverse complement strand
CAAAAAATGTGGGATTAGATAATAAAGAACTTTTATCTATCTCTACATCAGTTTTTAAAAGATGGCAAAATGGAACTATTGAAATTAAATATCTAAAAGAAAAAAAAGATATAAATGAGGGTGCTATGAATTTTCCAAAAATGAAAAACTTAACAAAAAGTGAATATGACGCAGAAACAAAATCAAGACAAAAAATTTCAGCTTATAGAACTGTATGTATTAGAGATAAAGAAAAAAACAAAAGCCAACTTTTAGAAGCTAAACAAAATTACATTATTAAGCTTCAAGAGAAAAAAGAGCTTGAAGTCCAAACAGCTATTATTGAGCTTCAAAATCTAAATGAAAAAATCACTATTTCGGCTATTAGTAAGCTTAAAAAAATAGATAGAAAAACGGTTAGGAAGTATTTAAGTTGTATTGAAATATAATCCTTTTAAGAATAAAAAAATGGGACACCAAATGGGACACCAAATGGGACACCAAATGGGACACCAAATGGGACACCAGTTTGGAAATGAAGTTTAAGAATACCGATAAAATGGGCTTTTAAAATTTCATTAAAAGATTACCATATTGAAACTAAAATCTATTAAAAGGTCTATTTTATGGGCATTAAGAAAGCTTACTTCGGTGCGGGGTGCTTCTGGGGAGTTGAATATCATTTTGAAAAATTAAAAGGTGTAATATCTGCAATATCAGGTTATATGGGTGGACACATAGAAAATCCAAATTATAAAATGGTATGTACTGGATTTTCTGGACATTTAGAAGTTGTAGAAGTAGCTTATGATGAAACTATTGTTTCTTTTGAAACATTAACAAAATTATTTTTCGAAATTCATGATTTTACTCAAATAAATGGTCAAGGTCCAGATATTGGAAGTCAATATTTATCTGCAATATTTTATGTAGATATTGAGCAAAAAAATATAAGTGAAAAGTTGATTAAAGAGTTAAGTGAAAAAGGTTTTAAAGTTGCTACTTCTTTACATGAGTTAGTGCCATTTTACGAAGCAGAAGAGTATCATCAAGATTACTATGAAAGGCACAAAAAAGCGCCTTATTGTCATAGTTATAGAAAAATATTTTAAAGAGTTCCTAAAATATAATAGATATGTTTATTATCTAATCTTTCAAGTTTTATATTGTATTTTTCAGCCCAATGTGAAACTTCTTGATGAAATTCTTCTAAGATTTCAGTCGAATCATTTTCATCACATTTGATTTTTAAATGATTAGTTTTGTTAGATAGTCCTACATAAGCATTCATTTTTTTTAGGTGATCATTTAGTGTAAAAATATGTTTTGCAAATTTGTCAAAATTTGTTGTTGACTCCATCATTTTTTCAGCTTGTTTTAGTGATGCTTCACTTTTTGAATATCCTAATTGAGATAATATAACTTCAGCAGATACTTCTAATTGCATTTTAATCCTTTTGTTTAATTATAATATATGTTATCAAAATTAGTTTGAATTATAAGTAAAAAAGCAATTAAAATAAACCTTTTTGAGTTCCAGTATTTTCTTCACTTAAAGCTTTTAACCTAAAAGTATATCTGTGTTCACTACTTCTTCCAAATTGTTTTATAGCTTCAACATGAGCCTTTGTTCCATAACCTTTATGCTTATGAAAATCATAATTTGGGAAATCTTTTGAGATATTTAACATATATCTATCTCGACTTACTTTTGCCAAAATTGAAGCAGCACTAACTTGTGGAACTGTTGCATCTGCTTTTATTTTACAAGTCAAATCTACTATTCCAAAGGTTGTATTTCCATCCATTAAAAAAGTATTACAATCATTTTTAAGATTCTTCATAATTTCCATAATAGAATTTTTAAGACAAAAACTCAAGCCTTTTTCATCAATTATTTTTGCATTTGTAAAAACTATATGATATTTTGATTCTTTTATTATCTCTTCAAAAAGTTTTTCTCTTTTTTTTTCACTTAAAACTTTTGAATCATTTAACCCAACTATCTCTTTTTTTAATACTACACCTGCCACAACCAAAGGTCCTGCGAGTGGTCCTCTTCCTGCTTCATCAATTCCACATAACATTCAAAATCCTCTAAAAATAATTATTATTTAAATTATAACATTTATATAAAAAGATTATATAATAAGATACGAAACTATTAAATTGGAATTTTTATGAAAAAGCTTTATATCCTTCTTGCGATAGTTATATTATTGATAGTTTATTTTTTATATATTTTTAAAGAATCAAAAGAACTTGTAAAAATAGGTTTTGTAGGGGCTTTAACTGCAAAATATTCTGATTTGGGAAATCCCATGATGAATGGAATAATCTTAGCTTTTGAAGAAGAAAAATATGAAATCAATGGAAAAAGAATTGAACTAATTTTTAAAGATGATAAAAAAGATGAAGAAGTAAACAGACGAATCGTAAATGATTTTATAAGTCAAGGAATAAAAATTGTTATGGGAAATGTGACTAGTAGTATGTCAAAAATTTCCATGTCAATAATAAATGAACATAAAGATATGTTTATGATTTCAGCAGCATCTGCTAGTAATGAATTTTCAGGAATTGATGATCAGTTTTTCAGGGTTCATGTGGCAAACAATGAACAAAGATTTTCAACATTTACTAAATATATAAAAGATAATAATTTCAAAAAAATATATGGAATTTATGACCCTGGAAATATAACTTATAGTAAGGATTATTTAGAAAATTTTGAAAAAAGTTTTATTTCTCATGGTGGTGAAAATTTTATAAAATATGCAAAAACAGATGAAAATTTAGATGATTTAGTTTCTGACATAAATAGTTCAAATCCTGATTTGGTATTACTTTGTGCAAATTCTGTTGATGCTGCAAGAGTTGTTCAATATCTAAGGATAAAAGGTATTGAAACTCAAATTGCATCTTCTGAATGGGGAATGACTCCTGCATTTATTGAAAATACGGGGAAATATAGTGAAGGTATTATTTTTAATATTGATTATGATGAAGATTCAAAGAATGAAGATTTTATTCAATTTTCAAATAATTTTAAAAAGAAATACAATATTGAACCCTCTTTATATGCTTCAAAAGGGTATGAATTAGCACGAGTTATAATTGAACTTCTTAAAATGGGAGACCAAACAGAACTTAAAAAAAATTTATTAATAAAAAAAGAGTTTAAAGGTTTGCAAGATATTATTATTTTTGATAAATATGGCGATGTGATTAGGAAATTCAACACATTTAAAGTAATAAATGGAAAGTTTGAAAAAGTAGAATGAAAAAAGAAAAAAGTTTAAAAAAACAGATTTTAGTAATTTTAATATCCTTTTCTATTTTTATAGCAATTAGCGTTGGTTTTATTGCCATGGGAAGTTTTTACTTTTCAAAATTAAATATTATTGAACATAATCAAAAACAGATTTTATTTCAAATCGAATCTGAAATGGATAAATTTTTATTAAAAATCTATAAAATATCTTCTTATATTAAAGATAATTATCCTCAAGATAATAATTTATTAAAAAATATTGTTGATACTAATACAAATATTTCTAGTATTTTAGTCTTAAATAAAGATGGAATTATAGAAGATTTTTATGCAGCAACAAATTTAAGAATTTATAAAGGTTTTGACTATTCAAATCAAGAATATTTTAAAAATATAAAAGAACATAATGATTATTGGTCAAATGTTTTTTTATCAACTATTGATGAAGAAGCCGCACTTTCTTATAGTTTTAAATTAGATGATAAAGTAGTTGTTTTATTGGTACAACTAAAAGAAATTTCAGATTTTATCTCAAGGTTTAAAAACCAAGATAATACTCATATGGTAAAAATCTTTGATAGTGGTGGAACAGTAATTATAAATCCAAGTAATCTAGATTTAGTTTTACAAAGAGTTAATGAAAAAAGTCAAAAAGTATTTACAGAACTTATTGATGTTTTAAAACCTTATGAATTTACAATGTTTTATTCTGATTCTTTTTCAGAAAAACAGTATGGAACTTATACCTCTATTGAAAAAACAGGTTGGAAAATTGTTATAAGAGAGAGTTATGAATTAATATTAAAATCTTTAAATAATATTATTCTTGGAATGATTTTTAGTATGGTTCTTTTTATTATTGTTGCAATAATCTTATCTTTAAAAATATCAAAAAGAATTTTTAAATCTTTTGATGATTTACAACAAACTACTACAGGTATTGCAAATGGAAATTATAATATTGATATTAAAAAATCATATTACAATGAGTTTAATATTTTATTAAATAGTTTTAATAAAATGAAAATTGAAATAGATAAAAGAGAAGATTCTTTAGAAGCTTCTTTGAGTAGTTTTAAATCTTTATTTAACTCAACAATGGAAGTTATTGTAATACATGATAGAGGAATATGCATAGATGCAAATAATGTTGCTGTAAGATTTTTAGAATTAAATAGTAAAAGTGACTTAATTGGAAAAAATTTATTAGAATTTATTGATGACAAATATAAAGAATTATTAGTAAAAAACTACAAAAAAAATACTTTACCTTATGAATTTGATATTGTTGTAAGAGGAGAAAAACATACTTGTTTAGGACAAGGAAAGTTTATTATGTTAAATAAAAAAATAGTAAAACTTTCAACAATTATTGATATAACAGAATTAAAAGCAAAGGATAGATTACTTTTCCAACAATCAAAAATGGCATCAATGGGAGAAATGATAGGAAATATTGCCCATCAATGGAGACAGCCTTTAAGTATGATTAGTACTTGTGCTAGTGGTATAAAACTTGAAAAAGAGATTAATGAAATTAGTGATGAAAGATTATATGAATCATTAGATTTAATAGTTGAAAATACTCAATATTTATCAAAAACTATTGATGATTTTAGGAATTTTTTTAAAGCTGATAAAGTTATAGAAAATTTTTGTGTAAACGATAGTTTTTTAAAAGTATTAAAACTTTTAAAATCAAGTTTACAAAATCATAATATTCAAGTTGAAACACACTTAAAAGGTGATTTAATAATAAATGGTTATCCAAATGAATTTTTGCAAGTGTTAGTAAATATAATAAATAATGCAAAAGATGCTTTACTAATGCAAGATGTAAATATAAGATTTATAAATATTAAAACTTGTATCAAAAAAAAGGAGTGCATTATCGAAATAAATGATAATGGTGGAGGAATTGATGAAACAATTATTTCAAAGATATTTGACCCATATTTTACAACAAAACACAAATCACAAGGAACAGGAATAGGACTATATATGTCGCATCAAATAGTAGCTGAACATATGAAAGGAAGTATTTATGCCAAAAATATTGAATTTAAAAAAGATAAAGAAAATTATAAAGGTTGTTCTTTAATAATTGTTTTACCAATCGTTGAAAGTTAAAATTTAGAGGATTATATTATATATCTTGACAAGCATTGACTCAAGTGCTATAATTTTTATTAGCAATTAAAACCAAGGAGTGCTAATTATGGATAAAATTTTTGAAAAACTTACAAACCAATTAACTGAAACTATTGATTCAGGTGTAGCTTTGGCTTTACATAACAAAAACCAAGAGGTTGAAGTTATACATTTAATTTGGGCATTATTATCAAATACAAATTCTGTTTTAAATCAATTATTAAATAAAATGAATGTAAATAAAATAGCTGTTGAACTAGAAGCAAAATCTTATGCAGCAAAACTTCCAAGTGTTTCTAGTGTAACAAAAGAGAGTATAAAACTTTCAAGAAATCTTGTTTCTTCACTACAAAATGCAGAAGGATTGATGACTAGTTTTGGTGATAAATTTATTGCTGTTGATACTTGGCTTATATCTAATTTTGACTCTGTAGTAATAAAAGATGTATTGGGAAAATATATAGATTTAAGAGAAGCAAAAAAAGAATTAGAAGCTATGAGAGCTGGGAAAACTATTGATAGTAATAGTGGTGATGAAAATTTAGAAGCTTTAAATAAATATGGAATAGATTTAAATAAAAAAGCAATAGATGGACTTCTTGACCCGGTTATTGGAAGAGACGAACAAATCAGTAGAATGATGCAAATACTAATTAGAAAAACAAAAAATAATCCTATTTTAATAGGAGAACCGGGGACTGGAAAAACTGCAATTGCAGAGGGTTTAGCTCAAAAAATAGTAAATAAAGATGTCCCAACTTCATTATTAAATAAAAGAGTTATAACACTTGATATGAGTTCAATGATTGCAGGTGCAAAATATAGAGGTGAATTTGAAGATAGATTAAAATCAGTTATTGATGAAGTTAAAAAAGCTGGAAATATCATTTTATTCATAGATGAAATTCATACAATTATTGGAGCAGGCGCAAGTGAAGGTTCAATGGATGCAGCAAATATCCTAAAACCTAGTCTTGCAAGGGGAGAATTACATACAATTGGAGCAACAACTCTTAAAGAATATAGAAAGTATTTTGAAAAAGATACAGCAATGCAAAGAAGATTTCAACCAATAAATGTAAATGAACCAAGTGTTAATGAAGCTTTGCAAATATTAAGAGGTATAAAAGAAAAACTAGAAACTCACCATAATGTTACTATTAATGATAGTGCATTAGTTGCAGCTGCAAAATTATCAAATAGATATATAACAGATAGATTTTTACCTGATAAAGCAATAGATTTAATAGATGAAGCAGCGGCTGAACTTAAAATGCAAATTGAGAGTGAACCAAATGCACTTTCTTCAATTAAAAGGGAAATTCAAACTTTAAATGTAGAAAAAGAAGCTCTTAAAATGGAAGAGGGCAAAAAAAATGATGAGAGAATAGTTCAAATAGAAAAAGAACTAGCAGATAAAAATGAAGAAAAACAAAATTTAGAAGCAAGATTTGCAAATGAAAAAGAGACTTTTAATGTAACAAGTGAATTAAAAATAAAAATTGATGAGCTAAAAAATAGAGCAAATATTGCAAAACGAGAATCAAATTTTGAAAAAGCAGCACAAATTGAGTATGGAGAAATCCCAACTTTAGAAGCTAAAATAAAAGAAAATGAAGAAAAATGGAAAAGAATGCAAAAAGAGGGAACTCTTTTACGAAATTCTGTGGATGAAGAAGCAATTGCAAGTATTGTTTCAAGATGGACTGGAATTCCAGTTAATAAAATGATGGACTCAGAAAAACAAAAAATTTTAATGGTAGAAGAAGTTCTAAAAAAAGATGTAATAGGACAAGATGAAGCATTAAAAGCAATAAGCCGAGCAATTAAAAGAAATAAAGCAGGACTTAGTGAAGCAAATAGACCAATTGGATCTTTCTTATTTTTAGGACCAACAGGAGTTGGAAAAACTGAAAGTGCAAAAACTTTAGCAAAATTCTTATTTGATGACCCAAAATCACTTATTAGATTTGATATGAGTGAATATATGGAAAAACACGCAGTTTCAAGACTTGTAGGAGCAGCTCCTGGATATGTTGGATACGAAGAGGGTGGACAATTAACAGAAGCAGTTCGACGAAAACCTTATAGTGTAATTTTATTTGATGAGGTTGAAAAAGCACATCCTGATGTATTTAATATTTTATTGCAAGTTTTAGATGATGGAAGATTAACTGATAACAAAGGTGTTACTGTTGATTTTAAAAATACAATTATAATTTTAACTTCAAATATAGGAAGTGCAAGAATAATTGAAATAAGTGATAAAGAAGAAAGAAGAAAAGCAGTTTTAGATGAATTAAAATCTCATTTTAGACCGGAATTTTTAAATAGACTTGACGATATTGTGATTTTTGAACAATTAAATTTAGCTGCAATTACAAATATTGTAGATATTTTATTTAATAATATTAAGAAAAAAGTTGAAGAAAAAGATATAAATATTTCTTTAACAAAAAATGCAAAAGAGTATATTGCAAAAATTGGATTTGACCCAGTTTATGGTGCAAGACCTCTAAAAAGAGCCATTTATGAGATAGTTGAAGATAAATTAGCTGATTTAATTTTAGAAGATAAAATAGGTGAGGGAAGTAATATTGAGTTTGATGTTGTGAATAATGAAGTAATAGTTAAAATAAACTAAAGAATATTTAAGCAAAATTTAACTATAATCCCCAACTTATTTAGTGAATATAGAGGAAATCTAAGATGAAAAGAACGTATCAACCGCACAATACTCCAAGAAAAAGAACTCATGGGTTCAGAGTAAGAATGGCTACAAAAAATGGTAGAAGAGTTATTAACAGAAGAAGAGCTAAAGGTAGACATAAATTAGCTGTTTAAATAAAGAACATCGACTTAACAGCTCGAGAGACTTTAACAAACTATATAAAAGCGGCAAAAGATGGCACACCACCAGCTTTGTCGCTTTTTTTAGTTCTAGCCCTACATTAAAAGCTGCTTTTGTTACTTCAAAAAAAGTAGGAAATGCGGTAAATAGAAATAAAGCAAGAAGAAGAATGCGTGCTTTATTTGCTTCTTATGAACAACAATTATTTATTGGTAATTATATATTTGTTGCTAAAATAACCTTACATGATAAAACCTTTTTAGAATTAAAAAAAGATTTTGACTTTGCTTTGAAAAGATTAGAAGTTTTAAAATGAAAATGATTCTTAAATATTTGATAAGATTTTATCAGAGATATTTAACAATTTTATCTTTTGGATCATGTAGATATTATCCCACTTGTTCTCAATATGCATTGTGGCAATTGGACAACAATACTTTTTTTAAGGCGATTTATTTTACAATAACACGAATATTAAAATGTAATCAACTTTTTGCAGGTGGATTTGATTATCCAACCATCAAGTTAAACGCAAATCAAAATATCAATTTTGAAAAAATCAAAATAAAATATTGGTATATTCCATTGAAAAATGGTAAGTATTTAGTAGTAAAGAATCGGGAGTGGAAAAAAAAGAATGAACAACATGAATCAAAATAACGGTATGCAAAAACGAATGTTAATTATGACATTGGTAGTTTTTGTATTTTTCATAGCTTACGAGTTTTTGGTTTTAAAACCACAACAAGAAGCTAAAGCAGCTCTTGTTAAGCAAGAACAAAAGCAAAATAATGTTGCACCAGATGTAAAAACAGTAATAACAGATGCTAATGGTAGTCCAGCTAATGCATTTAACTCTGCTGATACTTTATCATCAAAGTCAATAGGAAATGTACAGACTGTTTCTACAATTAAAACAGCTAAAAGCACTATAGAAATTGATACTTTAGGTAGAATTGCTCAAGTTACATTAGTTGAAGAGAAATATAAAGACGAAAATGGTAATCAAATTAAATTATTTGAAGCAAACCAATTAAGACCACTTGAAGTTAGATTTGCAGATGTAAATATTAATGCAGAAGCATTTAAAGTTTCTGTCGTTGCAAATTTTGCAAATATTGATGCAACAACATCCGCACAAGAATTAGTTTTAACTCAAACTTTAAATGGAACAGTTTTAACTAAAAAATTAACTTTTTATCCTGATGGACATTATGATTTAAAGGTTAGTACTACAAATGATAAAGAGTTTTTTATTACAAATGGATTTAGACCAAATGTTTTAGCTGATATGTATGCTGTTCATGGATTTATTTCAAAATTAAATGATAATGGATTAAAAACAATTGAAGATGGAAAATTAGATAAAAATCATGATATTGTTGGAGCAAAATTTATTTCTAGTTTTGATAGATACTATACAACTGTAATTTATAATTTTGAAAAATCATTAAGTGTTTCTGTTATGCCAGATCCAAATGGGAAAGAAAATCCTCAAGCATTTATTCATGCTGGAAGTGATATTACTTTTTCAGGTTTTATTGGACCAAAAAATCATAAAGATTTATCAGCTTTAAATCCTGAATTAATTGATGTAATTGATTATGGTTGGTTTACATTTATTGCAAAACCTATGTTCTTATTACTTCAATTTATTCAAGATTATGTTGGAAACTGGGGTTGGACAATTGTTATTTTAACAGTTTTAATCAAATTAGTTCTTTTCCCGTTATCATTCAAAGGAATGGTATCGATGCAAAAACTAAAAGATTTAGCTCCTAAAATGAAAGAAATTCAAGCTAAATATAAAGATGACAAACAAAAACAATCAATGCATATGATGGAACTTTATAAAAAACATGGTGCAAACCCAATGGGTGGATGTTTACCATTAATTTTACAAATTCCAGTATTCTTTGCAATATATAGAGTTTTATTAAATGCTATTGAATTAAAAGGTGCTCCTTGGATGTTCTGGGTACATGACTTAGCTGAAATGGATCCATATTTTGTTTTACCTATTTTAATGGGTGCTACAATGTTTTTACAACAAAAAATTACACCAAATACAATGCAAGATGAAATGCAAAAGAAAATATTCCAATTTTTACCAGTTATTTTCACATTCTTCTTCTTATGGTTCCCAGCTGGGCTTACATTATATTGGTTTATAAATAATCTATTTACAATCGGTCAACAATACTATATTAATAGTGTATTTGAAAGAAAAAGAGCTGAGAAAAATTAGGAACTTAATATGAAAAAGTTTGAATCGGATTGTCTAGAAAAGGTTTATGAATTAGCTACTGCGGAGTTTAATTGCTCTATTACTGAATTAGAAATAGAAGTTATCCAACAACCAAGTAAAGGATTTCTTGGTTTTGGCAAAAAAAATGCGATTATAGAAGTATGTTTTAAAGATAATTGTAAAAAATATGTTCAAGAAACTAAATCATTTAGAAATAAAGATGTAAGAATTCAAGAAATTTCAGAAAGAATTGAATACTCAAATCAAAAAGAAGAAAGAAACTTTTCTCAGCATCAACATGAAGATGAGATTGAATCTTCATGTTGTGTTCCAAAAGCTGGGGTAAAAGATAAAATCTTTGATAAATTTTATCATGAAGAATCACAAGGTGAGATTTCAAAAATAATTATTAAAAAAGATAAAGAAAAGATTTTAAAAGAAGTACAAGAAGGTATTCATTTATTATTTGATAATACTTGTTATTCTCTTGAGAAAATTAATGTAGAATTTTATGATGAAGAAACTTTATATATAGAGTTTTTAGGTGAAGATTCTGCATTATTAATAGGGAAAGAAGGATACAGATACAAAGCATTGTCTTATATCTTATTTAACTGGATAAATGAAAAATATGGTTTAATGTTAAGACTAGAAGTTGCACAATTTTTGAAAAATCAAGAAGAAGCAATTTATACATATCTTGAACCAATTATTGAAATAATAAAAGAAAAAGGTACTTTTAAAACAAAACCCTTAGATGGTATTTTAGTTCATATTGCATTAAAAAAATTAAGAGATGAATTTCCTGATAAATATGTTGCAGTAAAAACAAATATCAGAGGCGATAAATATGTACTTGTAAATGAGTATAGAGCAAGAGAAATTTAATCTTGTTTGATGATGCTACAATAGTTGCAATTGCAACGGCCAATGGAATTGGTTCTATTTCAATAGTTAGAATTTCTGGAGCAAATGCTCTTGAAATTGCTACTAAAATTTCAAAAAAAACAATTTTTTTACCAAGACTTGCAACTCTTTCTTCTTTATATGATATTAATAATGAAGTAATAGATGAAGCTTTGGTGATATATTTTAAAGCACCTTTTTCTTTTACAGGTGAAGATGTAATTGAATTTCAATGTCATGGTGGAGTTGCTATTGCTAATATGCTTGTAAATGAAGCATTAAAAAGAGGTGCTAGAATTGCAAACCCAGGTGAGTTTTCTAAACGAGCTTTTTTTAATAATAAAATGGATTTAACTAAAGCAGAGGCAATTTCGAAAATTATCGAGGCAAGAAGTGAAGATGCAGTAAAATTATTAGCTAGACAATTAAAAGGTGAATTAACTAGTTTTGTAAATCAAATTAGAGAAGATTTACTTTTTATGTTGGCTTACACAGAAGTTTCTATTGATTATGCTGAAGATGATTTACCAAGTGATATTTTTGTTCAAATCAAAAATAAAATGGAAAAAATAGTTGTTAAACTTTCAAATACATTGGATGCAAGTAAAAGACGAGAAGGAATGATTGAAGGTTTTAAAGTTGCAATTATTGGAAAACCAAATGTTGGGAAATCTTCACTTTTAAATAAACTTCTTAATTATGATAGAGCGATAATTTCAGATATTGCAGGAACTACAAGAGATACTATTGAAGAGTCTGTGAAAATTGGAACACATATTATAAAAATAGTTGATACAGCTGGAATTAGAGATGCAAGTGATATTATAGAAAAAATTGGGATTGAAAAATCTATTCAAGCTATAGATGAAGCTGATATTGTGATTGCATTATTTGATAATGGAAAAGTTTGTGATGAAGAAGATAAGAAAATAATCGAATTAATAGAAGAAAATTCACATAAAGAGATTATAAAAGTTTTAAATAAATCAGATTTACAAAATAAATTTGATAAAACAAAAATAGATAATTTTATTGAATTATCAACAAAAGATGATATAAATCCATTAGTAAAAAAAATCGAGATAATTTTAGATTCTAATACACATAGTGATGAAATGACATTGATTTCTAAAAGACAAATACTATCTGTTGAAAATACGCTTTATAGTATAAATTTATCTAAAAATCCACTTGAAACTGGAGAATTGGAATTTTTTGCCCATTATATAACAGAAGCATTGGAGCAAATTTCATCAATTACTAGACCTTATGAAAATGATCAAATGTTAGATGTAATGTTTGGTGAATTTTGTTTAGGTAAATAATTTAGAAGGAATGATAATGAAAAAATATTTTGTATTAATTTTAATAGTTATAAGTTTTGGTATTACAAATTTATTAGCAGATCAATGGGATGGCTTTTTTAAAGCAACAGGATTCCCTCGAAAAGTAGTTGATAATGGTTCGATTGTAACTGGAAAAATTTATGATGCAGCTGTTACATATCAAATTTCTAATAATGATGGAATTAAAGGAAATTTTGAAAATAGTGATAGTGCAAAAGTTACAATTACTAATAAAAAAGGGAAAGTGATTTCTACAAAGAAATTTATGACAGTAGTTGAATTAAGAACTTGGGCAAGAGAAAACTTTACGGATATTTTTAGTTCTATAATTGGAGACAATCCTCAAATAACATCAGAAAATATAAAAGAATTAACTCAATTAGCTTCAGTAGTACTTTTAAATAAAAATTTAGATTAAATAATAAAGTTTAAAAACTTTATTATTTATTTGGATAATCATAGCAAACTAATTTTGCATTCTCTTTACAAATATCAATCCATGAATTACAATCAAACTCTATTTCCATAATTGCACCCATTTGAAATTTTTCCTTAAATCCCACAAGTGTAATTGCAAGTGCTGTTAATGATGGATTATGTCCTACTAAAAGTACTGAATCAACAGTATCAAAAGTATAACTTATGGTTTCTAATAACTCATTAACAAAAGCCATATATAAAACTTCATTTAACATAATTGTTTTGTTATATTTTAATGCTTCTGCAAATATATCAGCAGTTTTTTTTGTTCTTGCTGCGGGACTTGCAACTATTAAATCAATGGGTAAATTTTTTAATGCAAAATTTTTTGCCATATTTTGTGCCTGTTGAATTCCCTCAGGACTTAATTCCCTATCGTAATCATCTTGTTCTAATAGTTCATTTTCTTTTTGTGCATGTCTAACAATATAAAGCTTTTTCATTTTTCCTCTAAATTTATAAATAATAAGTTATTTTAAGTTATTTTTACTTTTCTTTATATAAAATTTATATAAATTTAGTTATTTTGTGAATATATGAGTAATATTATTTATTAAAAAAATATAAGGTAAAAAATTTTGGGATACGATTTAAACAAAAAACTAGTAATTGCAATTTCTTCAAGAGCATTATTTAATCTTGAAGATGAAAATAAAATTTTTGAAGAAAAAGGTCTTGACGAATATTATAAATATCAAATAGAGAATGAAGATTTATTACCAAAAAAGGGAACAGGTTTTAGACTTGTGAAAAATCTTTTACGAATTAATGATGATTTTCCTAATGATAAACAAGTTGAAGTAATAATTATGTCAAGGAACAATTCTGCCACGAGTCTACGAATTACAAAATCAATAGAAAAATATAAACTTGATATTCAAAGATCTGCTTGGAGTGGAGGAAATGAAATATCTAAGTATTTAAAACCTTTTAAAGTTGATTTATTTTTATCAGCAAATGAGCAAGATGTTCAAAATGCTATTAATGAGGGAATTGCAGCTGCTAGAATTTTACCTTATGATGAAAATGATGATGAAAATTCAAATCAAGTTAGAATTGCTTTTGATGGTGATGCTGTACTATTCTCAGAAGAATCAGAAATCATTTATAAAACTCAAGGTTTGGAAGCATTTCTAAAATATGAAAAACAAAACGCATTAAATGCCATGAAAAGTGGACCTTTTGCACAACTTCTAAAACTTATTTCAAATATTCAAGAAAAATATCCACAAGAGCAAACTCCAATTAGAACAGCTTTAATAACTGCTAGAAATTCACCTGCTCATGAAAGAGTAATTAGAACTCTTTCTGGCTGGAATGTACGGCTTGATGAAGCTTTTTTCTTAGGTGGAGTTGATAAATATGAAGTTGTAAAAGCTTTTGGTGCTGATATATTTTTTGATGATCAAGATGTACATTTGGAAAGTACATCAAAAGTTACTCCTAGTGCTAAAGTTCCATATAAAAAAGAATCTATTTTAAACAATATTTAGTTTAATTTTTATTAACTAATGTTTGTTAAAATACAAAAAAATTTAGGAGGATTAAATGGAACAAATTAAAACAGTTTTTTTACTTACATTCCTTACGGTTTTATTTGTATTTATAGGTTACTCTTTTGGTGGAACAACAGGAATGTTAATTGCATTTTTAATAGCAACAGGAATGAATTTTTATGCCTATTATTATTCAGATCAACAAGTCTTAAAACATTATGATGCAACACTTCTTGAAGATTCAAGGCATCCTGTTTACAAAATTACTCAAAAGTTAACTTTAAAAGCAGGGCTTCCTATGCCAAAAATTTATTTGATTCCTGATAATACTCCAAATGCTTTTGCAACAGGAAGAAACTATGAACACGCAGCTGTGGCTGTAACTATGGGTTTATATGAAATGTTAAATGAAAAAGAACTTGAGGGAGTTATTGCCCATGAGTTATCTCACATAAAACATTATGATATTTTAATTGGCACAATTGCAGCTGTTTTTGCAGGTGCAATTGCAATGATTGCAAATATGATGCAATTTGGAGCTATGTTTGGTGGAAATAATAATAGACAAGGATCAAACCCGATTATGATGATTGTTATGGCTATTTTATTACCACTTGCAGCTTCAATTATTCAAATGACTGTAAGTAGAAGTAGAGAATATATGGCCGATGAGGGATCTGCTAGAATGACAGGAAATCCAGCTGGTTTACAATCTGCTCTAGCAAAATTAGAAAACTATGCAAAAAGTGGACATCAAATTCATAATGCAACAGAACAAACAGCTCATATGTTTATTATTAATCCATTCTCAGGTTTTAAGTCAACTCTTGGAAATTTATTTAGAACACATCCTACTACAGAAGATAGGATTTTAAGGCTTGAAGAATTAAAAAAAGAGATTTGAAGATGTAGGAATAATGTATTATTTGATATAATATATAAAATTGAACTCGATATAAAATATAAAGGAAATTAGATATGATAAAAATTATTTCATCAGTAGTAGCAGTAGGATTTTTAATTGCTGGATGTGCTTCAAAACAGGTAGATACAGGACCAAAATATAGTATTGATATAATCAAAAAAAATAGTGAATATATTATAAAACCTTTACAATATACATCTGCAAAATTAATTTCAGGTATTAAAAGTTTAAATACTGATTCAACACCTATTATTTTAGGAACAGATAATTGTAGAATTTTAGGTGAAGCAAAATCAGTAGATAAATATGTTGCAAATACAAAAATTCTAAAAGTTAATTGTACTATTGATGGTGAAGAGTATGAATCAAGAGATATAAAAGCTTGGTTAATGAAAGATAATTATGTTGGAATTGATTTATCTAAAAAAGAAGTTGATAAAAGAGATGATCAAAAAATAAATGAAACAGATAATAAACAAAGTTTATATGGCTTAAATCCTGGTCAAGAAGTAAAGATTTTTATTGAAGAAGGTTCTTTAACAAAAATTTAATATTAGTTTTAGTTATTGTAAAATTGTAACAGTAAGTTATAAGATATTTTTTAACATTTTTTTATCAAATGTAATTTTCAAATTAGGTTGTATTATGAGATTTTTTTTAGCAGTTTTATGTTTTATGTTTATTCCAACTTTGGTATTTTCTGATAGTTCAGAAGTTTTTCATAAAATTGAAAAAGATTTAGATTCCATAATTATTAAAGATTTAAATAAAAAAAGATTGATATTTACAAAAGGTGAAAATCAAAGATTAAGTCCAGCTAGTTTAACTAAAATTATGACTACAATACTTGCAATTGAAAGTGGAAATATGAACAGTGTTGTTACAATTACACCTGAAATGAAAAAAGTTGAACCTACTATTGCAAATTTTCAAGTTGGTGAAAAATTTTATTTAAAAGATTTAGTACATGCTGCTTTGATTAGATCTGCTAATGATGCAGCAAATTCTATTGCAATTTATTTAGGAAAAGGAAATAAACAATTATTTGTAAATATGATGAATATTAAAGCAAAACAATTAGGTATGACAAATACAAATTTTACAAATCCTTGTGGTTTTGATGCGGGAAATCATAGATCTACAGCTAGAGATTTATTGGTTCTTACCGAATATGCAATAAAAAATCCAACTTTTAATTCTATTGTAAAACTAGATAAATATTCTTTTTCTGCATTAAATACAAATAAAAAATATTTTTTCACAACAAGTAATAAACTTTTAAAAGATGAGCCATATATTATTGGTGTTAAAACAGGATATACAAATAAAGCTGGAGCTTGTTTAATTGCTAGAGCTAAAAAAGGTAATCAAGATATTTTAATGGTTATGTTAAATGCTCATAATAGATGGCCAAATGCTAAAAAAGCTTTAGATTCAATTATGGATCAATAGAAATAAAAAAAGCAACCCTTGACCAAAGAGTTGCTTTTAAGTTGAAAGTATATATAAAAAACTTTAAATGAATCTTTATTTAGCGTAAACTTTTTTAACATTTTCCATTTTAGATGACATATTTAGTAAAACCATATCTGCAAGTACTAAAGCCATCATAGATTCAGCAACAACACTTCCTCTTACAGCCACACAAGGGTCATGTCGTCCTTTTAATTGACAATTTACTTCATCGTTGTGTATATCTATTGTTTCTTGTTCTATGAAGATAGAAGGTGTAGCTTTGAAATAAACTTTTACATTTATATCATCCCCATTTGAAATTCCACCTAATATTCCTCCACTGTGATTTGTCTTAAATCCATCTTTTCTTATTTGGTCATTATTGTTATAACCTTTTACTTTTGATGCTAGAATACCATCACCAATTTCTACAGCTTTTACAGCATTTATACTCATCATTGCATTTGCTATTTGAGAATCTAGTTTAAAATATAATGGTTCACCAAGCCCAATTGGAGCATTTTGAACATTTATTAAAGCAACTCCTCCTACACTATTGTGAGAGTTTTTTGCTTGTAAAATTGCATCTTTTTGAGCTTGTTCATTTTCAAAATCTAATGCAAAAATTTCAGATTCACTAACTTTTGAAAAATCATAATTAGTTGCTTTTATTCCATCTATTTCACATATACCACTTTGAACAGTTATTCCAAGTTCGTTAAGCATTAATTTTGCAATTGCACCAGCTGCAACTCTTGCTGCTGTTTCTCTGGCAGAACTTCTTCCTCCACCTCTATAATCTCTAATTCCATATTTATTAAAATAAGTAAAATCAGCATGACCAGGACGGAATAAATCTTTCACATTTGAATAATCGCTACTTTTTTGATTCTCATTAAAAATAATCATTGAAATTGAAGTTCCCGTTGTAAATCCCTCAAAAACTCCTGAAAGAATTTCAACTACATCACCTTCTTTTCTAGATGTTGCATATTTATTTTGTCCAGGTTTTCTTCTATTCATTTCATTTTGAATAAACTCTTCATCTATTTTTATACCAGCTGGAACTCCATCAACAACACATCCAAGGGCTTTCCCATGTGATTCACCAAAAGTTGTAAACCTAAATCTATGTCCAAATGTATTCATATAATTACTCTGCTTTTAATTTTTCTATCGCTATTTTTGCAACTGCTTGTTGTGCTAATTTTTTACTTTTCCCATTTGCGCTACCATAATTAACACCATCAATCCAGATTGATACTTCAAACTCTTTTTTATGATCAGGTCCATAAGAACCTTCAATTTTATACTCAGGAATTGAAGCAAACTGCGCTTGAGTTATCTCTTGTAGTGCTGTTTTGTAATCACTAAATAAAACATCAAGATTTATTTTGTCATAAGACCTTTCTAATAAATCTAACATAATTGGTTTTAAAATTTCAAGTCCAGATTCAAGATAAATTGCACCCATAATTGCTTCAAAAGCATCTGATAAAATAGAAGCTTTTGTTCTTCCTTTATTTCTTTCTTCTGCTGTTGAAATATAAATAAAATCACCAAGTTTTATCTCATTTGCCAGTCTAGTAAATCCTGTTTCATTTACTAATGATGCTCTGATTTTTGATAGTTCACCTTCATTTGATTTTGGAAATTGTAAAAATAAATATTCCCCAACAATCAAGTTTAAAACAGCATCTCCTAAAAATTCCAATCTTTCATTATTATAAGGTTTCTTATAACTTTTATGTGTAAGTGCTTCGATTATCAGGTCTTTGTCTTTAAACTGATAATCCAAACACTTTTCTAATTTTGAATAATCACTCATATATTTCCTTTTTTAATTTTTTAAAGTCTTGCAAGTATATCACATCTTTTATTATGAAAGTGTTGTTGAACTATTGTAAAGATTGATTAGAGGTATAAAATGATTTAGTTAGTCTATGTTTTACATCTAGAGTTAAAATATTATGACAATGTGGACATCTTGTATCAAAAATAGGATAAGAATGTTTACACATCGTACAAACAAATTCAAAATCTAAAGAAGCTTTTATTTTATGTTCATGGGTATTTATTAAAATTAAAATATCAAAATCAAAATCACTACTATGTTTTAAAGTATCTAAATATCCTTTGGCATTATATAGCTCAACTAAAAATTCATTTTGTGAAACTTTATCAAAATCAATATCGTCAAAATTCAAATACCACATCAAATCAATATATTTTGCACAGTTGAATTCTTTTATATGTTCCCAAAAAAATGCTTTATTAAATTGGATTAAAAAAGAGGCAAAAATTCTTTCGATTATTTTGTTTTCTTTGAAGATTTCATATAAAAGTTCAGTTCTTTTTTCATAAGAAAGAATAGAATCATTTAAAATAATTAATGAATCTAAATATATTGTATCAATACTTACATCCTTATCTAGTTCTTCTAAACAAGCTGTTATTTCTTTTGCTTTTTGGAAATCTTTTAATTTTTCATAAACTAATAAAAGATGATTTAATGCATTTTTATTTCTTGGAGAGAATTTTAAAATTCTTAAAAATATCTCTTTAGATCTTTGTAAAAAACCACCTTTAAAATAAGTAGTTCCCAAAAGTTCAAGCAATTCTTCTTTTTTTACTCTATCATTTACATGTTCAAGAAGTGTTAAATAAACTGAAATAGCTTTGTTATAATCACCTTTATGTAAAAATGATGAAGCTAAAAGTAAAATTGAATCAAATGGTAAATTGTAAGTTTTGTATAAATGAACATAATCTTCTTCTTTTAACTTTCCAAGTTCAAATCGCAAAGATAGTTTTCTATAATCTTCTCTTGCTAATCTTTCTTTATAAATGCTAAATGAATAAGTAACAAAAGATATTAAAAAAATTAGTGCAACAAGTAAGATGATTCCAAACAATGGATCTCTATATTCTAAAATTATATTATCCAAATAAAAACCTCAATTATTTATATCGTAAGAGTTGAATACTAACATAAAAGTTCATATAAAATAATAAAAAGATATAATAGATTTATGATAAAAAAAGAATCAATCGAAAATCTAAAAAACCATCTTGATGTTGTAGATGTAGTATCTCAATTTTTAGAATTAAAAAAATCTGGCGCAAATTTTAAAGCTTGTTGTCCTTTTCATGGAGAAACAACACCTTCTTTTGTTGTAAGTCCTGCAAAACAAATATATCATTGTTTTGGATGTGGTGCAGGTGGTGATTCTATAAAATTTGTTATGGAATATGAAAAGTTATCATATCCTGAAACAATAGAAAAATTAGCCTCAATGTATAATTTTAATTTAGATTATGAAAATACAGATGAAAAAAAACAAGATACAAAAATCTTAGAAGAAGTAAATAAATATTATCAAAAACTCTTTGTTTATAATGAAAATGTAAAAGAATATATTTTAAAAAGAGGAATATCAGAGTTCTCAATTGAAAAATTTGAAATAGGTTACGCTCCTGTTTCAATTGATACTATAAATTTTTTAAAATCAAATCATTATAATTTAAATGATGCTATTGAATTAGGTGTAATTGATAATGGAACAAATGGTTTATATTCAAGATTTATAGAAAGAATAACATTTCCTATTTATTCAATAACAGCAAAACTCGTAGGTTTTGGTGGTAGAACAATAACGGGACATAACGCAAAATATGTTAACTCTCCACAAACTAAACTATTTAATAAATCAAGACTTTTATATGGTTATCATTTAGCAAAAGAGCAAATATATAAAAAAAATCAAATTATAGTTTGTGAAGGTTATTTAGATGTAATAATGCTTCATCAAGCCGGATTTAATACAGCAGTTGCGACTCTTGGAACTGCACTTACGGCTGAGCATTTGCCACTTCTTAGACGAGGTGAACCAAAAGTAATTTTAGCTTATGATGGAGATAAAGCAGGACTAACCGCAGCATTTAAAGCATCTGTAATGTTAAGTCAAGGTGAATTTGAAGGTGGTGTTATTATTTTTGAAAATGGTATGGATCCTGCGGATATGGTACACAATGGGAAAATAAATGAATTAAATGAAATTTTTTCAAATCCAATCTCTTATATTCCTTATTCAATTAATTATATAGTCTCGAAATATGATATAAATGATCCAAATCAAAAACAAAAAGCATTAAGTGAAGCAAATGAATATTTGAAAACATTGAGTTTATTAAACCAAGATGAATATAAAAGATATTTAGCTCAAAAATTAAATATTAGAGAAAATTTAGTAAAAATAAGTTCAAATAAACAAAGAATGTATGAACCTAATCTAACAAAAATAGATATTGCTGAACTTTGTATAATAAAATCAATTTTAGAAAAACCAAAAAGATTAGATTGCGTTTTGGATATTGTTGATGCTTCTATGTTTGAAGCTCATAAAAATGAGTTTGAATTACTTTTAAGAGATATTGAAAATATCTCTTTAAATTCTATAGTTTTAAATGAAAAACTTGAAAATTACGATGATGAAAGACTAAATCAAGAGTTATTAACATTGGTTTATAAATTTTATACAAATAAATTAACAGCAATTTCATACGATAATACTTTAGATTTTAAACAAAAAGCAAATTTAATTAGAAAAATTAAAGATAATATTTATCAGTTAAAATTGGGGAAATTAGTAAGTTATAATTTATAATTAATTGTTTAAATTTATTTAATTTGCAGTTTGTTTTTTGTAAAATTCAACAAACTATAAAAGATAAGGATAATCAATGAAATTTATTGCAAGTGATAATTTACCTTTGGCAATAGGTCCATATTCGCCTGCTGTAAAAGTGAATGGAATTATTTATACATCAGGACAAGTACCTATTTCCTTAGATGGCACGATATTAGAAAGAGATATAAAAGTTCAAACTAGACAAGTACTGTCTAATTTAAGAACATTATTAGAAGATGCTAATAGTAGTATGGAAAAAGTTGTAAAAGTATCTGTATATTTAGAAAATATTGAAGATTTTGGGGTTGTTAATGTATTGTTTGCTGAAGCTTTTGGGGAACATAAACCTGCAAGAAGTACAATTTCAGTAAAAGCATTACCCATAAATTCGATGATAATGATAGATGCCATAGCAATAGCTAATGATTATCATTAAAAAGCTAAGGCTTAAAGAAAGTTTAAACTAAAATAAGATACTATTCCGGTTCGAAAAATAGAGTTATATGTGAATATATCAACTTGGCATATTGAATTGAATTAGAGGAAGAAAAATGTACGCAATTAT
>Ga0172377_10001696_pt1 | contig 22389 bp, 18 predicted proteins | sample Pumphouse3metaG_FD_119749 | JGI IMG/M metagenome (GOLD analysis project Ga0172377, IMG submission 119749) | Leachate microbial communities from a municipal landfill in Southern Ontario, Canada - Pumphouse #3 metaG | ecosystem: Engineered > Solid waste > Landfill > Unclassified | place: Canada... | reverse complement strand
GAGCTCTGTTTTACCTACGCCACTAGGACCAATAAATAGAAAGGATCCAATTGGCTTTTTCTCTTCATTAATACCAGCTCGCGAGCGCCTAATAGCTTTAACTACTGAATCAATAGCTTCATCTTGCCCAACAACTCTTTCTTTTAAAATAGCTTCAGCATCAGCTAAACGTTTTAAGTCATCAGATAGCATTTTATTAACTGGTATGCCGGTCCAGCGCGCTACTACTTTAGCAATATCTTCTTCGTCAACTTCTTCTTTTAGAATGCGTTGGCCTTTTTTTTGTATTTTGATTAGATCTGCCTGCAGTTTATTTATTTTATCTTCTAATTCAGGGATTAAAGCATATTTTATTTTAGCGACTTCAGTTAAGTCGCTCCCTTGTCTTTGACCAATTTCAGCTTTTATTTTTAATTCATCAATCTCTTTCTTATGGGACCTAATATCAGCGATAATATTTTTTTCATTATTCCAATGAAGCTCTATTTGCGTCGTTCTTTCCTTTAACTGGCTTAAATCTTTATTAATACTTTTTAATTTACTTGGTTTGTCATTACTGGCTAATAGGGCTGCTTTATTAATTTCTAATTGTTTAATTTGTCTTTTTAGTTGGTCTAATTCATCAGGCATAGAATCAATTTCCATTCTTAGTGAAGAAGTCGCCTCATCAATTAAATCTACTGCTTTGTCAGGCAGGAAACGATCACTAATATAACGGTTAGACAACTTAGCAGCGGCAATTAGAGCATCATCAGTTATTCGGACACCATGATGAACTTCATATTTTTCTTTAATTCCACGTAACATATTAACGGTATCTTCAATATTAGGTTCATTAACCATAATTGGTTGGAAACGTCTTTCAAGGGCAGCGTCTTTCTCAATATACCTTTGATATTCTTTAGTGGTTGTAGCCCCGATAGTCCTAAGTTCACCACGAGCTAAAGCTGGTTTTAACATGTTAGCAGCATCAACTGCCCCCTCTGACCCCCCAGCCCCAATTAGAGTATGAAGTTCATCGATAAATAGAATAATTTTACCAGATTGTTTTTTTATTTCTTTAAGTACGGCTTTAAGACGATCTTCAAATTCTCCTCTAAACTTAGCACCTGCGACTAAGGCTCCTAAATCTAAGCTAACAATGTCTTTATCTTTTAAGTTCTCTGGTACATCGCCAGCTATTATTCTTTGGGCTAGTCCTTCGACTATTGCTGTTTTTCCAGTCCCTGCTTCACCGATAAGGACTGGATTATTTTTTGTTCTTCTTAGTAAGACTTGCATTAGTCGTCTAACTTCAGTATCCCTGCCAATTACTGGGTCTAGCTTTTCTTGACGAGCAAGCTCAGTGAGATTACTTGTATATTTTTCTAAAACTTTAAATTTATTTTCAGGACTAGGATCGGTGATTTTTTCATCTCCTCGTATCTCTTTCAAAATAGCTGAAACTTTTTGATATTCAACTTTAAAATTTAAGAGCACCATTTGAGCAGGGGAGCTAACACCAATTAAGGCTAGTAGAATATGTTCGGTTGAGATGAATTCATCATCCATACCGTCAGCTTCTTTGCGGGCTCTTTCTAAAATAGTGGCTGTTTCATTAGTGCCAGAAACAGCTTGAATTGGGCCAGTGCTTAAATTGACTTTTGTTTTAGGAAGTTTATTAAGTTCATTAATAGCGTATGTCTCTAGAATATCTGGATCAACTTTTAATTTCTCGAGCACTGGTTTCACCAAGCTATCTGTTTGTTGCAGTAGAGCCAAAAGGATGTGTAGGGACTCAATATTAGATTGACCAAAATCAGTAGCAATTGCTTGAGCAGTTATAATAACTTCTTGTGATTTTTCAGTAAATTTATTGAACATATAATAAGTTTATTTTAATTTTAATTTAGCACTCTCACTTTGTGACTGCTAAAATATATAATAATATATCATGCGAATAATGTCAATTATGTTATGTAGCTCGGAACATTAGTCAGATTTATTTTTAGATCTATTCTTTTATTGCCTTTTGGGTCATTGTTTGGTGTTTATCCTTATTTGTCATTAATTCTTTTTTAATGCTATAATTAAAATAATTATATGCTTAAATCAAATTTTTTTACTTTATTTTTACAAATAATTATCCGTTTTTTTAATGGTATTATTTTTTTTCCTTTTTGGTGGTACAGTAAGGGTTTTATCCATTTTGTTAAGAAAGTTTTTCTTTTTTTACAAGAGGAACAAAAAATACTTGGTGTTAGTGTTTGGTTACAGAATATTTTTGTGCCAATGTATGGTCAATATGATTTAGCTGGTCGGGCGATTAGTTTTTTTGTTCGCTTGTTTCAGATTATTGTCCGTAGTATAGTTTTATTTATCTGGGCATTAATTTCTTTAGCTTCTGTTATAGTTTGGCTAGCACTACCATTCTTATTACTATTTACTATTGTATATCAATTATCTTAAAGTACTTATGCAGATAAGTGAATTAAAAATAGAGAAGAATGAAAAATACGGAGTCGGCCTTTGGTGGAAGGGGCACTTTTTTTATTGGCGTCAGACAACTAATCGTTCAGCCATTTTTTTAAATCGTTTAAAAAAAAGGGCTGATCAAATTCTTAATTTTACAGCTACTTTTATTGTTGTCTTAGGATTTATTTCTTTATTCTACTGGTTTTATATTAATCTGGATGCTATTTTGGATGAGCCGTTGAAAATACTTCAATTTTGGGCTCATAAAAGTATTTATATTTTATTTTTCTTAGTCTCAGTTTGTTTCCTTTTATTTTTAATTTATCGTAAAACTGAAGCCAAGTTACTTGAGAATAGGATTAGTCGTCGCCACTTTAAAGAAGACTCTAAAAGCCAAGATGTCTATCATAATGCGTCTATTTTACTAAATGATAAATTGGATTATATTATTGATGAAGCTTTTCTTATCGCCCATAAATTCAATCAGGGAGAAGTTTCTATTTTACATTTTTTTAGAGCTTCCTTGTCAGAGCAACAAGTGCAAAATGTTTTTATTAGATTAGGTGTTGACGCAGAGGCTTTCATTACTAAATTAGATCGTAATATATTGACAGCTGAACAAGAGGGGCAAATAAATTTGTCGCCAAATTTGCAAAAAACTTTATTAATGGCCACTTTAGATGCGGTAGAAAGAAGGCAAGAAGAGGTAGAGCCAATAAATGTTTTGCTGTATTGTTACAAAAATGATGAGTTGCTAGCAGAAATTTTATATGATTTAAATATTGATGAAGATAAGCTAAAGAACGCTTGTGAATGGATGCATATTAACGAGTGGATTTCACGCCGCTATCGTTTATATCGTAAGGCGGCTGCTTTTAAACCTGGTAGTAATATGGACAGAGCTTATACTGCTATTGCCACCCCAACGCTTGATCATTTTGGCCATGATCTTACTCTTAATGCAAAGTATGGCCGTTTAGAATTATGTGTCGGTAGGGAAGCTGAAATTAATAATATTTTTGAATTAATGGAAGGTGGTAATACTGGCGTCCTATTAATTGGTGCGAGTGGAGCTGGTAAGTCAATTATTATTAATGGACTAGCTCAGTTAATGGTGGAGGAAAAGGTTCCAATTTTTTTACAAGATAAACGTTTAGTAGAGGTTGATGTAGCTCGTTTAGTTTCTGGAGCCTCTCCTGAAGACGCTAAAGCTCGACTTCTAGCTTGTATTAATGAAACAGCGAAAGCGCGTAATATTGTTTTACATATTGCTAATATTGAGAACTTAGTTGCTGGTGGATTTTCTGGTGGTGATAGTTTAGACTTATCCGAAGTATTGGCTGAGGCTTTAGATCGTAAATTAATTTTTTGCATCGCTACAGTAAATAGTGAAAATTATTCTAATTTTTTAGAAAACTCGGCCTTAGGAGAAGTTATGAGCAATGTATTAATTAAAGAGCCAGATGTTAATCAGGCTATTTTAATGCTAGAGAGCAAGGTGGCCGCTTTAGAATCTAGGTATCAGGTCTTTATCAATTATAACGCTATCGAACAGGCGGTTAAAATGTCAAGTCGCTATATTCATGATCAATTTTTGCCTAAAAAAGCAGTTAATTTATTACAATTAGCGGTGATAGACGCTCGCAAGAAGTCAAGAGGAAAGAAGATAGCGGTCTGCAATGATGAAAATATTGCAACAGCAATTAGTGAACTAACAGGAGTTCCTTTAACTCAATTAACAGCGGATGAGAGCCAGAAGCTTTTAAGTCTAGAAAAGAAGATTCATGAGCGTATGATTGGCCAGGAAGAGGCAGTAATAGCTGTCTCAGCTAGTTTACGCCGATCTAGAGCGGCCTTACGAGATTCTTCAAGGCCAATATCTAGTTTTTTGTTTCTTGGCCCAACTGGTGTAGGGAAGACCGAATTAGCGAAAACAGTATCAGATGTATATTTTGGAGATGAAGATTATATGGTGCGCCTTGATATGAGTGAGTATCAGCATGCTGATAGTGTGAAAAAAATGATTGGCGATGTCGATGGTACTCAGGGCTATTTAACTGAAGCAGTAAGAAAAAAACCGTTTTCTTTAATTCTGTTAGATGAAATAGAAAAGGCTCATCCAGATATTTTAAATTTATTTCTTCAACTTTTAGATGATGGTCGGTTGACAGATGGAAAGGGTAGGACTATTAAGTTTAGCGAATCAATTATTATTGCAACCTCTAATATAGGTGCTTTATATATTCAAAAAGAAATAAAAGCGGGTGCCGGTATTGAACATATTAAAAAAGAGTTAGTTGATAATTATTTAAATAAACACATGAGACCGGAGTTGATTAACCGTTTTGATGGTATTGTGGTGTTTAAGCCTTTAAGTGAGGATCACATCTATTCTATTGCGACTATTATGTTGAAAAAGATAAAGAAACGTTTGGAGATTAAGGGCATCGGACTACAAGCTGACAAAGCTGGTGTTTTAAAGTTAGCTCAAGAAGGATATGATCCTCAGTTCGGGGCTCGACCACTTCGCCGTTTATTGCAAGAGAAGGTTGAGGATGAAATAGCTAATTTAATTTTAGCTTCTAAATTAAAAAGACGGGATACAGTTATTATTAATCGTGATGCTAGTATTAATGTTTTACGAGCTAAAAAGTTATAATGTTTATGCTTTTTTGGCAATATTTACTAATTTTTATAATATTTACTTTAATCTCTTGGGGTTTAAGTTTTTTAGTAATCAAACTAGCGACTTATTACCAAATATTTGATTATCCAGATAATAAACGTAAATTTCATCAAAAAGCCATGCCACTTGGTGGAGGAATGGCAATTTATTTAAGTTTTTTTTTAGCAATTTTTTTACTTCTACCTTATTTACTAGCTGGAGGTTTAAAGCTTTCTCATTGGCTTTTTTTTGCTTTTGGAGGTTTAGTTTTGATGATCGGGGGATTTCTGGATGATAGATTTAATTTGCCAGCACGACTACAGATATTTTTCCCTATTATTGCTTCCATCCTACCGATTATTGGTGGCGTTAAGATTGAATACATGTCTAGCCCTGGTGGAAGTATTTTAACAATTCCATCCTTACTTAGCATGGCCTTAATAATTATTTGGCTATTAGCGATGATGTATGCTACTAAACTTTTAGACGGGGTTGATGGCTTGGTCTCAGGCTTAGGTTTAATAGGAGCTCTGGTAATATTTATATTTACTTCAAGTAATCAATATTTTCAGCCAGATATAGCTCTAGCTGCTTTTATTTTATCAGCTTCTATCTTAGGGTTTCTAATTTTAAACTTTCATCCAGCTAAATTATTCTTAGGTGAGGGAGGATCATTATTAATTGGTTATGCCTTAGGTGTCCTAGCAATTATTTCTGGAGCTAAAATAGCTATTGCTTTGTTAATTATGGCTCTCCCGATGATGGATTTAGTTTGGACAATTATTCGACGCTTATGTCGAGGTCAGAATCCTTTTAGTTTTTCTGATCGTGATCATTTGCATCATCGTTTGTTAAAAATCGGTTTCTCAGTGAGACAGACAGTATTTATCTTTTACTTTTTTGCCTTAGTTTTTGGTCTAGCTGCGTTATTCTTACAGAGTCAAGGCAAATTCATAGCGTTAGTTCTTTTAATAATTATTATGTTAAGTTTGATAATCTTTTTCAATTTCTGGGAAAAGAATAATAGGCCAAAATTACTTTTACATATCTGTTGTGCTCCTTGTGCAGCTTATATTACTAAGCACTCTTTAATGCCTCGTTTTAAAGTTGTTTGGTATTTTTACAACCCTAACCTTTCATCATTAGCAGAGTACGACCGTCGCTTAGAAGCTGCTAAAAGAGCTGCTAAGATTATTGGTGTAGAGTTAATCGCTGCGCCCTATCATCATGATGATTGGCGCGACATGGTTGAAGGCAGAGAATCAGACCCAGAAGGATCTAAGCGTTGTTATCTTTGTTATCGTGAACGTTTAGAATCAGTTTTTCGTCTAGCAGTTAAAAGAAAGTCTACTTATTTTAGTACCAGTTTATTATCTAGTCCTTATAAAAACAAAGAGGCTATTTTTAGCATCTGCCAAGATTTAGAGCAGAAAGGCCAGGTACGTTTTTTAGCGGAAGATTTTCAAGTTGATAGGGCTTTCTATAAATCGTTAGCCTGGTCTAAAGAGAATGGTATCTATCTCCAAAAATATTGTGGTTGTGAATTTAGTTTGCGTAAGTAATTTTCTTATTTATCATTAATTTTATAGTTTCTCATCTAGTTAAGTATATCTACAATCTTTTTTGATTGTTAAAAGCTCTATTTTGTATTATGATATAGATATTGAGTTTTTAAATTTTTTTGATATTATGAACAGAAAAAATATAATTTTAGGCAGTATTTTAGTCTTAAGTCTTGTCCTTGGAGCTTGTAGCTTACCTTGGCAATCTAAGGAGGTGGCAGAGGATTTGCGGACTGAGCTAGATGACAATCAGCCAGATTTAGTTAATGAAACAGATGCCCCTGTTTTAAGTAGCGCAAATTTTAAGAAGTTTAAAAATTATGAAGAATTTCAAGATTTTTTAAAAGAGATTAATTCAGACCTTAATCCAGAAGACTTAAATACTGATAGTAGTCAAAATAAATCGACAAGTAGTTTGCCAGTTTTATCGGAAAACATAGCTTTAACGGGGCCAGATATTATTAGGAGTGATGGTAAATATATCTATGCCTTAGTCTATAATGACGTTTTTCTAATTAATACAAGTGCGATAGAACAGACACAGGCTTTAATTAAACTTAATTTTCCTGATCGCCCTAAAGCTATTTATGTTAGTAATAATAAATTGCTTGTTATTGGGACAGATAAGCAGATAGTATCATCTAGTATTTATCGTCAATTTAAAAGAAAATCGCCTTATACTTTTGTAAAAATATTTGATATTAGTAATCCCGATGAGCCTAGTCAAATTCGTGATTTAAGTTTTGAAGGGGACTATTTTGATTCTCGTCTCATAAATGGTCATCTGTCTTTATTTATTAACAACTACAGTGAACATTCTATTTTAGAGCTTCCTATCCCTCGCTTAATTGATAATGGTAAAATATTAAGTAATTCTTGCGAGGATAATAAGAAATGTTTTGCTCCAGATATTTATTACTTTGATGGACCTTATAATTCTTATCGGTTATTTTCTGTTAATACTATAAACTTGTCCATTGATGATGGAGCCGTTGCTAGCCAGTCTTATCTATTAAATAATGCTCAAAATATATATTTAGCGGCAAATAATTTTTACATAAGTTATGCCCAAAGTCTAAATGAGTTAGAAATAAAAGTTGCTGTTTTAAGAGATATATTTTTTGATCGTTTAAGTAGCTTAGAAAAAAAGACTATTTTGAGTTTAGATAATTTAGCTGAAGCTTTGCTTAATAAATCAGAGAAAAGAGAAAAAATATTTAAGCTGTTTAATAATTTCATCGATAAGCACAATAGTACTGAGAAAGATTTATTGAATAAAGAGTTGGTGCAGGCATTGGCTGATAAGTATCGGGCTGAGGTTAATAATATAGAAAAAACTACTTTATATCGTTTCGATTTTAATAAAGGTGAGCCTATTTTTCGAGCTCAAGGATCAATTAAGGGTTTAGCTTTAGATAACTTCTCTTTACATGAAGGATCAAATAATAATTTACAAGTAATAGCGGAAATCAGTGCTAGCCCGGAAATATTAACTCAGCAAAAACCATCATCCTATAATTTATATAATTTAGATAGTAATCTGAAGACATTGGGAGTCCTGGAAAATCTATTTCCTAATGAGAAGATTGATTTAGTTCGTTTTTTTGGTGCAAAAGCCTATTTGTTTGGCCAGGATAGAACTGAGATTTCAGTTTATGATATACAAAATTCACCAATACCTAAGTATTTAGGAAGGTTTAAAACGCCTAATACTTATGCTTTTCTTCATCCTTATAATGATGACACCTTAATTGCTTTAGACTTAGCCACTGAGTTAGACCATTATAATAATTTATATAATAATGGTTTAAAATTATCCTTGTTAGATTTTAAGAATATGGCGAGCCCTCGTGAAATAGACAATTATATTTTTGGTGCAAATAATACTAAATCTCTACTTTTCAATAGCGATGAGCCATTTTCCTTTGATCGTAAGAGTAATATTATTAGTGTTCCAGCTGCTATTACTAGTGCAGTAAATGACCTTTATCCTTATTTTTCTGGAGTGATTTTACTTAAAGTTGATGGTATGAAATTTAATCTATTGGGATGGATTGACCATTCAGATGGTGGTAAGTATCGAGTGACGGATCCTTGGTGTGGCAAAGATTGTTATGATAATTCAGTCAGGAGATCATTTTATCTTAACGAAAAAATTTATACTTTTTCTAATAAATATTTGAAGATTAATAATTTGAAAGATTTAAGCCAAGTCCAATCTATTAAGCTGATTCCTGATACTGAAGTGGATTTAAGTTTTAGTCCAATAGTTGAAGAAGAAAATTTGCTTGAAATAGATTTTAGTCCTGATGATCAATTGCCAATCGGACCTATATATTTAGAGGATCAGATGATCGATTCTATCTCTGAGCAAGATGCTAATAGTGATAATGGTGATGAAGCGGAAATGGATCATCATGAAGATGAGATGAAAAATTCGGAGATGCCAATTATTGACCTTCCTTTTAATGATGAAATTGACATCAAAATAGATGACCTTCAATTGCAAGAATAGTTAATTGTTTTGTTAATAATTATGATGAAAAAATACCTACAATTTTTAACCTCTACTCTATTTTGGATTTTCCCTTTATTGGTTTGGTTGTTTTGGCAGTTAGTTATGCATGAACCTCATGATTTTTTTATTTATTTAATTATTAGTATTGCGATTATTCCTTTAGTTGCTTATGAAGCTGTTAATCATAACTTAAAGCAGTCTTTAGTCTTGGTGTCGGTAGATTTATTAATATTTTTAAGTGCAATTTATTTTTTTTCATCTTTAATTAAGATGGGTCAGGGCTTAAACTTAATCTGGATTTATTTTGTTTGGCATTTATATCGTTATCTATTATCTGCTCGTAATTACTATTCAGGTAAGAAAAAGGATTTTGTCGATTTTATTTTTTATCATTCTTTAGTTAATTTATTCCTATTAAGCTCATTAATTTTTGGACTTCAAGTTTCTTTAAGCCTATCTATTTGGCCACTGTTAGCGATTGGAGCCCCTTTAATCTTGATCTCAATTGTTTCTTTGGCAATTAGACAGCAATGGCTTAAGCTCGCGTCATGGCAGTTCTGGTTATTTTTAACTATATTAGAACTAGAAATATTAATAGCATTAAGCTTTTTGCCTTTAAGTTATTTGGTATTGGGGATTTTATCTACTTTATTCTATTATTCTGTCTTAAATTTTTCGCGCCTTTATTTTGAAGATCGTTTGACCCGTAAGAAAATAAAAAATTACACTTTATTCACAATTATTTCTTTAATTATAATTTTTTTGACTGCCAGATGGCTTTAAATTTATGAAAAATAACTTATTTGTTTTAATTATTATTGGTTTATTAATTTCTATCTCAACTGGCGCTTTGGTCTCTTTTTTGATGAGCAGGCAATCGCTGACACCATATAATTATTTAGGTTTTGGTCAAGAATTAAATTTAAATGATTTAGATTATTTATCATCTTCCTTAGTTATTCAAGACCCTAAAAAAGTTATAGTTAATCAAGATCTAAAGATAGATGAGACTATTAGTTCGCTTCGTTCTAGTATTCTAGGAGTTTTTCCTAAAAATTTAGCTAGCAGTTCTCCATACTATTTGCCTGATCCTTTTGCTCAGGCCTTAGTTGCGACGACAGATGGGTGGGTAATGGCCACCTGGCCTAAAGAAGTAAAAGATTTGAAAGTAGATAAGCTAATTAAAGATTATGTACTAATTGATTCTAATAAAAAATTGTATAATATCGAACAGGCATTAATTGCTCCTCCTGATGTTGGTTGGTTTATATTCTTTAAATTAAAAGACGCTAACTCGCTAAATATTAGAAATTTGGTTAATGATCGGGAGATAAAAGCAGGGCAGTCAGTTCTGTTTGTTAGCGCCTATGATTCTGCTAATTTAAAAATAATTAGTGATAAAAAAATATCTAGCAAATTTAGTTCTAGTGATAATTATCCTTTTGATTTAAAGTTTAATAGTGATAGGCTTAATGGGCCAGAATTTGTTTTTAATTTATCTGGTGATCTTATTGGCATTTTTGATGCTGAGAATAAGTGGTTATCATCAGTAGCTGTTGATTCATATTGGCGATCTCTTTTCAAGTATAAAAAAATTGAGAGAGCTTATTTAGGTGTCAATTATCTTGATCTTTCAAAGGTTTTAGCTAGTTCTGGTTTAGAAAAAGGAGCCCTATTAGAGTCAGCCTCATCTTCACTGGCAGTCATGCCTGAAAGTCCAGCGGCTATTGCGGGTCTTGAGCCTGGAGATATTATTATTAAGATAAATGGCCAAGAAATTAATGATGAAAATAATTTGTCTTTAATTATTAGCAGTTATAATGTTTCTGATCGTTTAGTTGTTGATTATATTCGTCAAGGCGAAGAAAAAAAAGTCACTATTATTTTAGATGCTTTATAAAATAATATGAAATTAAAAAGAATAAAAAATAAAAGAAAATGGCAGGGCTTAAAAGTTATTTTACGGGTTGATTTTAATATTCCTAGAATAGGAAAAAAACTAGGAGAAGATTATCGCCTCCTTGCCTCTTTACCTAGTATTAATTATCTATTAGATAAAGGAGCGTCAATTATAATTATAAGTCACTGGGGCAATCCTGATGGGACTGATATGAATTTTTCAACTAAAGTTTTGGCAAAACGTTTAGCTAAATTGTCTGGCCATAAAATAAGATTTGTTCCTGACCTTATTGGCCCTAAAGCAAAAAAAGCAGCTAGTGCTTTAAAACCGGGAGAAATAATTTTTTTAGAAAATTTACGTTTTAATCCCGGTGAGAAAAAGAATGATAGCAATTTTGCTGAAGGCTTGGCTGATCTAGCTGATATTTATGTAAATGATGCTTTTTCTGTTTGTCATCGTGAACAAGCATCTGTTAGCGCCTTAAGTAATCTTTTGCCAGCTTTTGCTGGCTTACAGTTAGAGCAAGAGTTAAAGCATTTGGATAAGGCCTCTAAACCGGTAAAACCACTAGTTTTAGTAATGGGTGGTGCTAAAATAAGTACTAAGGCACCCATGATAGAAAATTTAGCTGGGTCTGCGAATAAGATAATTATTGGAGGTGCTCTTGCTAATAATTTTTTGAAATATTATAAATATGAAGTTGGTAATTCTTTCTATGACGAGAAGTCGAATTCAATCATTGCTTCACTCCTGAAGAATAAAAAGATTGCTAATAAAATTGTTTTGCCAATTGACGTGATTGTTAAGAATTATAAAGGAAGTCCTTGTCGGCGATTAATTTCTGATCTGAAAAAAACGGATACAATCTTAGATATTGGGCCAGATACGATTATTATTTTTAGTGCATTGATTAGGAAAGCGCAGACAATAATTTGGAATGGACCAATGGGAAAGTTTGAAGAGATTCATTATAAGCATGGTAGTCTGGCTTTAGCTTCAGTCATTGCCGCTAGGTCAACTGGACGAGCTTACGGCTTAGTAGGGGGTGGAGAAACTGTTTCTGCCTTGAAGTTAACTAGAATGGAGAGTCATGTTGATTGGGTGTCTACTGCTGGCGGGGCGATGTTAGCCTATTTAGGTAAAGAGCCTATGCCAGGATTAAAAAATTTATTTGTTAAATAAGATATAAATTATGACTAAAAAGACTACTAATCAAATAAAGTTTTTAACTGCTCGAGAGATTTTAGACTCTCGCGGGTACCCAACGCTTGAGGTTTGTCTTATTTTAAACTCGGGACAAAAAGTTAAAGCTAGTGTACCAGTCGGGGTTTATGATCATGCGAAAGTACAAGATCTGCGTGACGGTGACCACCGACGCTATAATGGCCATGGAGTCTTGTTAGCTGCAAACCATATTAATGAATTAATAGCGCCACGAGTTATTGGGATGTCAGTTTTAGACCAAGAACAGATTGATCGCCTGTTAATTGAATTAGATGATACTTCTGATAAGAGACAATTGGGGGCTAATACGATGATGGTGGTTTCTATCGCTGTTGCGAGAGCAGCTGCTTTAAGTGAAGGGAGGGAATTATTTTCTTATTTAATTGACAACTTTAATTTATCTGGCACCTCTCTATTACCTGTTCCATTATTTAATTTATTCAATGGCGGGCCTCATGCTGATACAAATTTAGATTTTAAAGAATTTCTATTAATACCTAATATAAAATCTAAGCGGTTTAATGCGAGCAGTAAAGAGGGATCGATGCAAAGAATCGTGAGGGCAGGGGCAGAAATATATCACGCTTTAGGAAAAATATTAATAAATTCTGGCTATGATTCAGACACTGGCCTAGAAGGAGGTTATGCTCCTGATATGGATTCATCAATACAAGCTTTAGAATTTATGATGGCGGCAATAATAAAAGCTGGCTATAAAGCAACTGAGGATTTTTCTCTAGGTTTAGATATTGGTTCAGCTCAATTATATGATGAGCCATCTAAACAGTATGTTTTTGCTCTTGATAATTTATATTTTAATTCTTCTAATTTAGTTAGCTTATATGAAGAGTGGTTACAAAAGTTTCCAATCACATATTTAGAAGATGGGCTATCTTCTGAAGACTGGCCAGCATGGCGTGAAGCAACATCTCTCTTAGGTGATAAATTAGTTTTAGCTGGAGATGACCTATTTCTTAGCAATTTAGAAAGGATTAGAAGAGGGATAGCGGAACAAGCAGCTAACGCCGTGGTAATCAAACCGAACCAAATTGGGACCTTGACAGAAACAATAGAATGTGCAAAATTAGCTAAACGACAAAACTATCAATTAATCATTTCTCATCGTAGTGGTGAGACTAATGATGACTTTATTGTTGATTTAGCTGTAGCACTAGGAGCTCAGTTTCTTAAGGCAGGATCCTTATCTCGTGGTGAAAGAGTGGCAAAGTATAATCGGCTAACAGAAATTTCTGCCATCTTAAATAATTCATAAATTTAATTATGTCTGAAACTGATGATATTAAGCAAGAATCTAGAAAGGCTGAGCAAAAAAAAAGATTAGTCTGTCTTTTTTTAGATGGCTTGGGTGTAGCCGCTGATAGCGAAGTTAACGCGGTAAGAATGGCTAAAATGCCAAATTTAGCTAAGTATGTAAAAAATTATCCTGTGAGTCTATTATCCAGTATTACCAAAGATGAGCGACGTCGCTATTGGGCTTTAGGATCTGGAATGAGTGCAGATAATGATTTATTTCCTCAAGCTAAAACTGCCTTGAGTTCAATTTTAAGTGATAATGGTTATCGGCAATTAAAAATCTGTGCTAGCGAACAATCTTTATTATTAAATCTATTTTTTAATAATTATAAAGAAATACCCTATCTTAATGAAGATAGAATTTGTCTAAATACTCCAGGAATTGACGAATCTTTAGTTGATTTTACTAAGAATTTAATAAAGTTAGTTAAAAAACAATACAAGAATAATAGTTATGATACAATTTTTGCTAGCTTGCCTTCAATTCATGAAGCTGCTACACGTGGAGGATTTACTGAAACAGTGAAGAATCTTGAGTTGATGGATAAATTATTACCTAAAATAATTGATTTAGTTTTAGTTAATGACGATTTATTAGTGTTATGTTCCCCTTACGGTAATGCTGAGCGAACTAAAGACTTAGCAGCAGATTGGGAAGACAAAACAGCTACTAATAATCCAGTGCCTCTTGTTATCATAGGTAATGCTTATGAAGGAAAAACTATTGGACTAGCTGATCCACTAGAAGGTGATTTAAGCGTTCTTGCGCCGAGTGGTATTTTAGCTGATTTTGCACCAACTATTCTAAGTCTCTTGAATCTAGATCAAAGTACGGAGATGGAAGGAGAGAGTTTAATTTAAAAATTTTTTTTAATAAATATAAAAGGAGGAAAGATGAAAAATAATGTAAATAGGACGAGAAAAATACACGCTATTTCTCATGGGCAAAAAGAGCTTGAAGGAAAAGTCAAGCAAAACAAAGGAAAAACAATAAAACCAGTCCCTTTTGAGGAAATTGGCCCAGGTTATAGCGTGGGGTCACTTGGTTTAGGTCGAATATCTTAAAATTTAATACAAAAAAATTTAAATTTTAAGGAAAATAATAAGGTCACTCGAAATAAGTGACCTTTTTTAATAGTATTAAATTACTTTCTAAAATCCAAGTTGCCAGCCTAGAGTACTTACAACTATGCCAATTATGGCGCCGATAATAACTTGTATGGGGGTGTGCCCAATTCTTTCAAGCAGATTAGGATAATAGTCATCTAGAAAATCATCTTCTTTTAGGTCTTTTACTAAAATATTTAAAGTTTTACCATGTTGTCCAAGATAATTACGCAAGCCAATTGCGTCGGTAACAATAATTAGCATAAAGACAAAGGCAATAGCAAAAGAAGCAGAGTATAAGCCATCGCGCAGCAAGACTATTGTAGATAGAGAGGTTACAGTTGCAGTATGACCACTTGGCATATCAGAGTAGGCAAAAATATCGTGCCAGTGGAATGATCTATTACGGATTATTTTGATAATTATTTTTGTTCCTTGAGCGATAATAAAGGCAATAATGGGATAAATTAGATAAGGTAGCATATGTTTAGAAATCTAAATTTATAACCTTTTTAGCATGAGTTTGGATAAAGTGTTTACGCGGCGCAACATTATCACCCATTAACATGTCAAAAATTTGATCAGCCCTAGCAGCATCTGCAATAGTCACCTTCTTAATAATTCTTTTCTCAGGGTCCATTGTAGTAGCCCAAAGTTGTTCTGGGTTCATTTCGCCTAAACCTTTGTAACGTTGGATCATAATTTTTTGATTTGTTTTAGTTTTTAGGTCTTTGCTTTCTTCAATCTCAATTATTTCTTTCTCAGTGTCATTATCATTTTCTTCAGTATTCTCGGTTTCTTCTATAATCCCTCCAAAATCTAAAATAATTTTATCTTTTTCATCGTCACTGTAAGCGTAGGCTATACTATTGCCTTTTTTAATTTGATATAGCGGTGGCTGGGCGATATAGACATGACCTTTATCAATGAGAGCAGTGAAATATCGGAAGAAAAGAGTCAGGAGTAGGGTGCGTATATGGGCTCCATCAACATCAGCATCAGTCATGATAATTATTCGATGATAGCGTAATTTATTTAAATCAAGTTGTTCATCAATGTTGGTTCCCAGAGCAATAACCAAATTTTTAATTTCTATATTAACGAGCATCTTATCAAGCCGAGCTCGTTCAACATTTAAAATTTTACCTCTTAAAGGCAAGATAGCTTGAAACTTTCGATTTCTACCTTGTTTAGCACTTCCTCCAGCTGAATCACCCTCAACAATATATAATTCGCAGTCTTCAGCTTTGCGACTAGAACAATCGGCTAATTTACCTGGCAGGGTCATTCCTTCCAGGGCTCCTTTTCTTAAAATTGTTGCCCTAGCTGTTCTCGCAGCTAAGCGAGCTTGGGATGAAAGAACGCACTTTCCTAGAATTGATTCAGCTTCTTTAGGATGCTCTTCTAAGAAAGTATTAAAAGCATCACCCATAATCTGCTCTACATAACCTTTCATTTCAGCATTGCCTAGCTTGCCTTTAGTCTGCCCTTCAAATTGAGGTTCTTTTAATTTGACGCTGATAATCGCTGTTAGACCTTCGCGCACATCTTCTCCGCTAAGATTTTCTTGTTTTTCTTTTAAGATATTTTTCGTTCGACCATAATTATTTAACGTCCTAGTAAGTGCGCTTTTGAAGCCTATTAAATGGGTTCCGCCTTCAAGATTATAGATGTTATTAGCAAAGGGAAGGACGGTTTCATTGTATTCGTCATTATATTGTAGAGCTATTTCAATCCTGTTTTCGTTTATTTCTTTATCAACATAAAAAATAGTTTCATTTTTTACACTCTTACCGCGGTGTAGGGATTTAATGTATGATTTAATTCCACCCTCAAAGTGGAAACGATAGTGTTTTTTTCGATGATCTGTTCTCTCATCAATAACATCGATACTAATATTTTTTGTTAAATATGATTGCTGGCGGATACGATCTAAGATTTTCCCCCAGTTGAATTCTAGTTCAGTAAAAATGCTAGAATCAGGTTTAAAAGTAATAGTGGTGCCTGTTTTGTCGCTTTTTCCAACAGTCTTAATAGCATGCTGGGGTTTTCCAGCTCTATATTCCTGACTCCAGGTCTTACCATCTCGAAATATCTCTGCTTTTAAATATTCACTTAAGGCATTAACTACCGAAACCCCGACTCCATGGAGCCCACCAGAAACTTTATAACCATTACCGCCGAATTTACCGCCAGCATGTAATTTGGTCAAGACGGTTTCTAGGGCGGAAAGACCTGTTACTTTATGGCGAGCGACAGGAATGCCTCGTCCATTATCCACGACCTTAACCATGCCATCTGACAATAGAGTAACAGATATTTTGTCAGCATAACCGGCCATTGCTTCGTCAATTGAGTTGTCTACTACTTCCCAAATTAAATGATGAAGGCCATTGGCGGAGGTAGAGCCAATATACATGCCTGGACGTTTACGTACTGGGTCTAAGCCTTCTAGAACGGTAATATCATCAGCTCCATAATTATTATTTGTTTTATTTGTAGCCATAGAAAATAAAAAATTCCTGATTTTGGAATCACTATTTAAATATTATTTAACCTATTAACGCTTTTATTATAACAAAAATAATAATTTAAAGCAATCGGCATTTTATTTATTTTTTGTCTATCCTTGCTTTATATTTACCACTAATCATTAACTTATACAATCATTATAATAGTATTTCAAGTTTCTTTATTTGGCTTTTTTGGCTAATTAAGCTATTCTTTTAAAATATGATTAAAAATAAAAAAATATTTTTCTTATTCATAATATTTCTCGTCTTTATTGTTTCTACCGGTTTCTATTTATACAAACACTCCCAAGCAGGATATGCTGAGCAATTAAATATAAATAATATTGAGGAATCTGAGGATCTTAAGCCAGAATTTCGGTTTGAAAAGATTGAGATTATTCCTGGAGATACCTTTACAGCTCTTGCTAACCGGGCTGGCTTAAGTTCGGCTCAAGCTCAAGCTATTTATGATTGTGCTTACAAGGAATATGATTTAGCTAAAATTAAAGCTGGGAATTTTTTGGAATTGCTTTCAGATTATGAAACTGGAGAAATTAAAGAAATTATATATAAAATAGATAATGAAGAAGAGCTAGTGGTTATCCCTGATAGATTTGATGGTTATTCAGCTAGCTGTCGCTCCATTGCTTACGATGTCAAAATTGTTACTAAACAGGCAGAGATTAATAATTCATTATATTTATCTGCTCTAGAAATAGGGATGGATGAAAAAGCAGTGATTGAATTAGCAGAGGCTTTCCAGTGGACTATAGATTTTGCTATGGATCCCCGAGTAGGTGACACTTTTAAAGTTATTTATGAAGAAAAGTATATTAATGATGAATATGTTAGGCCAGGAAAAATTTTAGCTGCTCGTTATGTAAATAACGGTATTAGTCATGAGTTATATTATTTTTCAGAAAATGAAGATAATGAAGGCTACTTTGATGAAACTGGTAATTCAGTCCAAAAAATGTTCTTGAAAGCTCCTGTTGCCTTTAAGTATATTTCTTCAGGCTTTACTACTGGGTCTCGCTATATTGAAGCATTTAATGTTTCTACTGGCCATCGGGCAATTGATTATGCTGCGCCGATAGGCACGCCAATCAGGTCTGTGGGTGATGGAACTATCATCTCAGCTGCTTGGAGCGGGTCTTATGGTAATATGGTTAGTGTCAGGCATAATAGTACTTATACTACTAATTATGCTCACATGTCTAAAATGGTCGTTCGTTATGGGCAGAAAGTTAAACAAGGGGACATAATTGGTTACGTTGGCTCAACAGGTTTTTCTACTGGTCCCCATCTTCATTATGAGATGGTTCGCAATGGTATTAAAGTTAATCCATTAATTGAAATATTACCACCGGGTACAGCGATTAAGGAAGAAAATAAAGAACGATTTTTTGATAGTATTAGCAATTGGCAAGGCCAACTCCGAGATGAAGTTAATTAAAATAAAAGGCTCTAGAATAAAAGGCTCTAGAATTTTTTAGAAAAATAATCTATTATATAGTTAAGTTTAAATAATAATTTTTCTACTATGTCTAAAATATTAGTGACTGGTGGAGCTGGTTTTATTGGCTCAGTTCTAGTCGATCGTTTAATTCTAAATGGTCATAAAGTGACAATTTTAGATAACTTAATTTCTGGTTCTAAAGATTACTTAAATTCTCAAGCCACTTTTTGGGAATTAGATATTCTTGATAATGATTTAAGTGATCGTTTTAAGCAAGAAAATTTTGATTTAGTCTATCATTTAGCAGCTCAAATAGATGTGCGTGCTTCTGTCGTTGACCCTGCTTTTGATAATAGGGTTAATGTTCTTGGTGGACTCAATGTTTTAGAAGCTTCACGTCAAAGTGGTGTTAAAAAAATAATTTTTAGCTCAACTGGAGGAGCTATTTATGGTGAAACTGAAGATTTACCAACTACTGAGTACGCCGCTACCTATCCACTATCTCCTTATGGAATAAATAAACTAGCTTTAGAAAAATATATTAATTACTATTATCAGGTTTATGGTTTAAATTATACTATTTTGCGTTTTGCCAATGTATATGGGCCAAGACAGTATAAAGGGGGAGAGGCTGGTGTTATTGCCATTTTTACTGAAGCGGCTGCTAGTGATGGTTCTTGTACTCTTTTTGGTGATGGTTCACAGACTAGAGACTTTGTGTATGTTGATGATGTCGTCTCAGCATTAATTAAGGCAGGAATAATTGATTGTCGCTGCGAGATTAATATAGCCACCTCTAAAGAGATAAACATGCTGGAGATGATTGATGCAATTGAAAAGGCAGCTAATAGAAAATTAGATTTTAAAAAAGTAGCCGCTAAATCAGGAGAAGTGCTGCGTAGCTGTTTGTCTAATAAACGAGCTTTAGAAATTTTAGATTGGCGACCTCAGGTAGAATTTGCGGATGGAGTTAGACAGACTTATGCATGGGTTAAAAAACAAATAGAGGATAATAAGATTTAATCTATTTATTATGAAAAAAATAATTGTAGCAAATTGGAAAATGCAGCTTTTAAACAGCGAGGCTAAAGCTTTGGCCTTAAATTTTTTTGAAGAATTAAAGGATTCAAAAAATAATATTGTCATCTGTCCAGATTATTTAAGTCTAGTTGATATTGCTAGAATAATAAAAGAATCTCAATTCTTATTAGGTGCTCAGGACTTAGCTGCCTATGATAGGGGAGCTTATACGGGGGAAATTTCTGCAGAATCTTTGAAGGAGTTAGGGGTTTCTTATGTCATTATTGGCCACAGTGAACGTCGCTCATATTTACAAGAATCGGATAAATTAATTTCTGAAAAAATAAAAAAAGCGATTAAAAATAAATTAATCCCTATTCTTTGTGTGGGTGAAAACGCAGCTGAAAGGAAACAGGGAAGGGCTAATATGGTTATTCGTAGACAGCTTAAGGGGGCCCTATCATCCCTAAAATCTAGCGAATTAAGCAAGCTACATGTTGCTTATGAGCCAATTTGGGCTATTGGATCTGGTCGTTATTGTGATGCTGAGCAGGCAAGGTCTATTAAATCGTTAATCATTGATTGTTGTTTAAAGCTCGGTGTTAAAAAGGTAAAAGTTCTTTATGGCGGGAGTGCTAATATAGAAAATGCTAAATCTTTTTTATTCAAAGCTTCTTTTTCTGGCCTATTAGTTGGTGGCGCTAGTTTAGAGCTTGATAGTTTTAGGCAAATTGTAAATCTTTAATAGTTATGTTAGAAATTATTGCTTGGATATTATTAATTATATCGTTAATAGTAATCATTACTATAATATTGCGTCGTTTTCCAGCTTTAGCAATTCTAAATGTAGATAATATTCCTGGTCAAAAAGAGGCTAAATTTAAAGATAAAATATTAAAACAAAGAGTAGAGCGAGATTTTTTTTCAATATCAAGAAGAATAAATAAATTAAAAAGAAAAATTGGGACAGCGATTAGCCAATTTTTTAGTTTACGTTATAAAAAATTACAAAAGTTAAAAACAGATTTAAAGAAATATAAGAAGCTAAGTTATAGAGAGAAAAAAGCAAGAATTGAGAATCTTTTTGTTAAATCACTGGGTCATATTAATGATGAAGATTATGAAAAAGCTGAGGCTAGCTTAATTGAAATAATTAGTCTGGATCCTAAAAATATTAAATCCTTTTTAAAATTAGCTGAGTGTTATCGTCTTCGTAAAGTCTATAAAGAAGCAAGAGAAACATTAGAGCACGGCTTAAAGTTAACAAGACAATTAAAAAATGACCCTGAGCTTTTAGAGGGTTTAGTTATTCCGGAAATAATATTTTCCTTAGCCGAACTATGCCAAGAGGCAGAAATGTATCCTGAAGCACTTGAATATAGTCTACAAGCTATTGATATTGAGCCGATGAATCCGCGTTATCTTGATTTAATTTTAGATTTGAGTATAATTAAAAAAGATAAAAAATTAGCTTTAGAAACCTGGGAGAAACTATCAAACACTAATCCAGATAATAAAAAATTAAATCAATTGAAAGATAAAATTGATCTATTAATAGAATAGTATATTGCCGTTTTAGCTCAGCTGGTAGAGCATTTCCATGGTAAGGAAAAGGTCTCGGGTTCAAATCCCGAAAACGGCTCAGAGATTAAAAAAGAGTGTCTTAAAAAATTAGACAGCTTTTTATTTTATTCATATTATAACTTGGTGATAGAAAAGATAAAAAATTAATCAATTCTACTTTTTCCAAGCAGCTTCAAAGGCAGCGGCAGCAGCATCATCGCTTGCTTCAGGGTTTTTAAGCTTATAATCTTCGATCCATTTTTCCAAAGCTTCTAAATTCTCATCAAAGGCTTCTGGGCCATCTTTGTAGCTTTCTCTTTCTTTAATGTAGCGACTAAAGTTATCAAACTTTTTGTCAAAGGCTGCTCTGATGATAAGAAGAACCACAGCAATCCCAAGGATTATAACTAATGCCTTTTTTAATTTATTGTTCATAGAATCTTATTATAACATCTAGCTAGTGAGTATGAAATCTGTCTTGCTCAGCCAAAGATTAGATAATCAAAACATAAAAAAGAGACTGCCTATATTAATTAGGCAGTCTTTTATCATATTTTTTCGTTAATATCTCGTACATTTTGGATAATTGTAAAACTTATCTTTCCTTTTAAAATCTTTTCCACCACTGGGGTGGCGTAAATCTTAAGACTTCGATTTTGTGTCCTAATGTACTTTATTAGGCTTAGGAAAGCTTTTATTTTTGCTTCATCGATGGAGAAATCAGTTTCCCCATGAAGAAGGAGATAGTTGCTTTCATTTTTAAGCAACCTTTCAAACTCGACTGAACGCCCATTTAATGGCACGTTGAAAGGAATAAGTCCTATCTTACCGACAGAATCCTTCAATTCTTGATGGAAGCTGTCGCACGAATTGTATTTTGACAGCCTGACATCCAAACTGTCAAATAGGCAAAATACTAGAATTGGAGCAACTTCTTCAGTTCTCCATGGTTGACTTCTCCATTTACGGTCATTTTTTCTCGCCATGTTTTTATTTTTTTTGTAAGTACTATATTGATTAATTCAATTTTAAAATTAATATCACTACTTGTCAATCCTGAATTGGCTTGAACTTGACAAATACTAATTAT
>Ga0172377_10001695_pt1 | contig 22390 bp, 23 predicted proteins | sample Pumphouse3metaG_FD_119749 | JGI IMG/M metagenome (GOLD analysis project Ga0172377, IMG submission 119749) | Leachate microbial communities from a municipal landfill in Southern Ontario, Canada - Pumphouse #3 metaG | ecosystem: Engineered > Solid waste > Landfill > Unclassified | place: Canada... | reverse complement strand
GGCATATCTGAAAATCATTCGTACACAAATCGTCTTAATAAAAAAATGGCGGTCTTTCGACCGCAGGTCACATACGTGACACGTTAATCTTTTTCCCTTTCGTCGTGTTCGTATCGGCCGTTTTTACAACCGCAACAGCATTCGTTGCATCCCACACAACCTCCCTTCCGTGAATTCCTGATCACGGAATATACGGCAAGCATCAGTATGACCGCAACGGATATGCCCACGATCACCGTAGCAGTATTCAGCACGAGGTTTCACCTTTGTCCGAGACACCCGATCTGAACGGATCCTTGGATGCGAGCAGATAGATCAATCCTATAACCAGTATCGCCGCCACGACAGTACCTATTCCGAACGTCCCGTAGATGAACAGGCTTCCGAACTGGTATATTACCATGGCGATCACATATGCGAACACGCACTGGTACAGTACCGCGAAGCCCGTCGATCTCCAATCTCCGAGTTCTCTCTTCATCGCACCTATCGCCGCAAAGCAAGGGGCACATATGAGGTTGAACGCAAGGAACGAGAATCCTGCGATGGGCGTGATCATCGACGCGATTACAGTCCATATCTCATTGCCGTCCTCCGATACTTCGGCGAAGTCGAACAGTACACCGAACGTTCCGACAACGTTCTCCTTGGCCAGCAGACCTGTGAGGGTCGCCACCGAGAATTGCCAGTTGCCCCATCCGAGCGGTTCGAATATCCAGCATATGGAGTTGCCGATATCCGCGAGCATCGAGCTGTCTATGGATTCGACCATGGTGAGATTCCAGGAGAATGCCGAAAGGAACCACACCAAACTGCAGGCCAGTAATATGAACGTCCCCGCCTTCTTCACGAAGGCCCATCCCCTGTCGAGGGTGCTTTTGATGACCGTGATCATTCCGGGTACATGATACGGCGGAAGTTCCATGATGAACGGTGACGGTTCTCCTGAGAGGGACTTCCATTTCTTCAGGATGATACCTGACATCAGTATGCAGAGTATACCCAAGAAATATGCCGACAGGGCGATCCAGGCGGAGCCCATGAACAGCGCACCCGCTATCAATGCGATTATCGGAAGTTTGGCAGAGCACGGGATGAACGTTGTCGTCATAGCGGTGATCCTTCTGTCTCTTGTACTCTCGATGGTTCTGGATGCCATTATTCCCGGTACGCCGCACCCTGTGCCTATGAGCACGGGGATGAAGGATTTGCCGGAAAGGCCGAATCTTCTGAATATGCGGTCCATCACGAAGGCGATCCTGGCCATGTATCCGCAATCCTCCAATATCACCAGAAGTACGAATAATACGATCATCTGTGGAAGGAATCCCAGAACGGCACCCACTCCGCCGATTATCCCGTCGACAACAAGTCCGGTGAGAGCAGGATCGACATTTGCGTTCTCGAGCCATGCCCGCGCATCCGGTACGATGTATTCTCAGAACAGGGTATCGTTGACCCAATCCGTACCCCACGCTCCGACGGTGGATATCGAGATATAGTATACGAAGAACATAATACCGGCGAAGATAGGAAGTCCGAGCCATCGGTTCGTGACTATTCTGTCAACTTTATCGGAAGTGGACATTTTTCCAGAAGTGTCATTCCTTTTTACAGATGCGGCGACAATCCGTTCGATCTGTGAATATCTTTCCTCCGCTATGACGCATTCGGAATCGTCGTCGAATTCCCTTTCGAGTGACCGTATGATCGGCTCTATCTTTTCGGTCCAAACATGTTTGTCGAGTTCCACCATGACCGTTTGGTCTTTTTCCAGCAGTTTTATCGCATTCCATCTGATATTCTGTTCAGGAACGGTCCCTTCGATTGCCTTCGAGACACCCGATACATAATGCTCCATACGTTCTGAGAAAAGGATCGCGTGTATATCGTCGTCAGAGGCCCTTGTGTGTACTGCGGTCTCGATCAGTTCATCGAGACCCTCCCCCTTCAGTGCGGAGGTCTCGATAACCTTACATCCTAACGATCTGGACAATATGTCGGCATCTATCGAGGTCCCTTCCTTCCTTATACTATCGATCATGTTCAGTGCTATAACGACTGGGATGCCCAGATCAAGGATCTGCATGGTCAGATACAGATTCCTTTCGAGGTTGGTGGCATCCACGATGTCGATTATCACGTCCGGTCTCTCATCGATCAGAAAATTCCTCGATACGATCTCTTCGGGAGAGTAGGGCGAGAGCGAATAGATTCCGGGCAGGTCGATCACCGTCGCATCATGTCCTTTCAGTCTGCCCTCTTTCCTGTCGATGGTCACTCCTGGCCAATTGCCTACTCGTTGGGAACTTCCCGTCAGACGGTTGAACATCGTCGTCTTACCGCAATTCGGATTTCCTGCAAGTGCTATTCTCATAGTCATCTCAATCATCTCTTCTTTCCTGAATATCCATAGCTATCGCTGATGTCGTGTATATTTTTCAAATCAAACCCTCAGTTCACTTCGATCAATCCGGCTTCATCCTTCCTTATGCTCAGCTCATAGCCTCTGACGGTGATCTCGATGGGATCGCCCAACGGGGCCAGCTTACGTACCTTTATCTTGCATCCTTTTGTCAGACCCATATCTATGAGCCTCTTCCTGAGGGGGCCATCGCCGTGAAGTTTGACGATATTGACCGTTTCTCCGCATTTCACTTCTCTTAGCGTTTTCATCAGATCACTCCGGAGATAAGAAGATTCGAGATGCCAGCATCCTATCGATGGCGATCCTGGATCCCTTGATATCGAGGATCATATTTCCGGAGGTCTTGTTCACTACCGATATCCTTTCTCCGTTGACGAATCCGAGGTCCGTGAGGAATCTGTTCACGTTGCTCTTGCCAAGGACCCTTACTATCCTTCCCGAATCTCCCGGTCTAGTAGATGTCAACGGGATCGAACTTCCCATATCGATCGCGGACATCTCCTCGTCGGGATGTCTGCAGTTTCCACAACCGTTGCGACATCTGCAGCGGCCTGTTGTCATCTCGCAGTTACTCTCCATACTTTTAGGAATACCTAAACAGTATATATAATTTAGGTAGTCCTAAATTAATTTCGGAACCCATAACGTATAATTAGTTGAGAAACATCGGAACCGATGTATTCGCTGAATACGAAGGAATGATCGAATGGGAAAATATACCGGTAAATTCATGAGTGATACGTTCAAACTGTATCCGTGCTGTAAAGATATGGAAGAGGGCATCAAGGAACACGAGTTTTGGCAGGATGACGATCCTCTGTCCGCTTGTATGGGTATAGATTCAATCAGATTCGGGATCAGGATCCATGCCTGTCCTTTCTGCGGTGCGAAACTGGAGAAATACAACAAACCGGAGGAATGAACGGTTCTAAATTCTTGCAACAGAGATTCGTCTGTGTTCGCAGGTGTCGATCGAACAATCCTCTTGAACAGGGTTCCGCCGGAAGTCTGAATCCCATCGTTGACGGGCCGTGGCAATTCTTCAATTTCAAATTGGGCAACGGTCTCGTTCCATGGGAGTCCCTGAGTGTAACGGCGAAATATCACATGATATCGGCATATCGATGCGTATGCTTCAGATGCTCTCCGTTTTTATCCATGTCAATAGACGACGGTCATGAAGATCACACCGATAATGCAGATTATCAGGCCTATCAATCTCACGGTGATCGTGGTACTTCTTATGCTGAACGAATCGTAGGTCTCGGGAGTGGCGAACGGAAAGACGATCGCCGTCACCCCGATGAAGATGAGAGGCAGAGATACAACGTATCTATCAAACTCATCACCGAAAAATATCAACACCAACGGGGATAGTGAAAGGATGAAACAGACGATGAACGCCTTCCTGTATTTCTCCGCTCTTTCCGAGAATCCTGTGTAGGAGTTTTTGCATCCGTCATCACAGAACGAACCAAAGCATTCTTTTCCGCAATATTTGCATCGCATGATCCCGGTCATTCGTACAGTCATCCGTCTTCATTAGTTTTGTGCAGGTCGGTATCGTCAGATCGCAGAAAAGAGTCACACCCCGGGTCAAGTGAAAGCAACCAGTATCGCCGTCATGTGTAGAGGGAGACCGATGATGATACAGATCTAAGATTCAGAAACACAATGTGCGCGTAACATGATGTTCATGTAGAAATGTTCGGTATCGATGTGGGGTCTGCAATACGGTGAGAGACATCGATGTCGTACATTGTATGTGAAGGGCCGGGTCATTTTCAAGTTTGTGTCTCACGACGAAACGATAAGACAGTTGTGATGCGACTATGACATAAAGGCCAATATACAACTATGACCATGCACAGGCGCCGGGGGCGGGAGCCGATCCATCATGAAAAGACTGCTGGCCGATTGCATAAGGGCACTGAGTGACACATCCTATTCGGTCCCAGGTTATCCCATAACCGAATTCGCTGAATGTTCCGGATCCATCTTCGTCATAAATGAGAAGACGGCCATGGAATATGCGTTGGGCGATTCCCTGATGAGGAGAAGGTCCGTTGTGATAGTGAAGAATGTCGGAGTAAATGCACTTGCGGACCCATTGGTCAATGCGACCACACAGGGACTTATAGGCGGTGTCGTACTGATATCGGGCGATGATACATCTGCGGAGAATTCACAGAACCGCCAAGACACGAGACCGTATGCCGATGTCGCATCAATTCCGCTTGTGGAATTGGACACTAAAGACGTCTACGGCAGTCTCGAGAAGGCATTCGAGAGCTCGGAGACGTATTCCAGAGTGGCTCTCATGAGGGTGACCGATGTACAGTTACGTATGGTCATCGAGGGTCACATTCCAGCGGTATCGAAGGACCGTAGATACGGGAGACTTGCGGCCAGAGACCTCACCATGAAGGGTCGTGCTGAACAGGCGGACAATCTGTTCAAAGGAGAGGAGAACGAGCCGGAGACCGTAAAGAAGAAGGGCTACACGAAGACCTTCTGTAAGGACTGCCCCTACAAACCTCTGTTCGAATACATATCCGAAGAGAAGATAAGCGTCATATTGGATACCGGCTGTGCCATATTGGCCGCGAAAGATCCTTACAACATAGGGTCGGCCAATTACGGGTTGGGATCTTCAATTGCTGTCGCCGCACGTTCCACCGGCATAGCGATAACGGGAGATTACGCGCTATTGCACTCGGGCATGAATGCCCTGGCAGACGTTTACGAAAAGGGTCTGCCGCTTCTTACCGTGGTATTGAAGAACGACAGGATGGGAATGACGGGAGGGGACATCGCCGATGTCACGAAATATATACAGTGGGCGGACCCGCAGGTATTCGACGACATGAGCATCCTCAGGGAGACCGTCACAGAGCCGAAGACGTTCATATTCGAGACAAGATGTCCTGGAGACGAAATACATGAGACCATTAGATATTGAGATATGCGATGTGACGCTGAGAGACGGGGAACAGACCCCCGGGGTCTCATTCACATGTCAGGAAAAACTCGACATTGCCCATTGTCTCGACACGATAGGTGTCGAGGTCATCGAGGCTGGGTTCCCCAGTGTGAGTGAGAACGAGAAAAAGTGTATAAAAGAGATCACCAAGGCCGGTCTGGATGCCCGCATATGCTGTCTCTCGAGGGCGATGACATCCGATGTGGATGCGGCCATAGACTGTGATGTGGACCTGGTGAGTATCTTCTTCGCCACGTCCGATCTGCATCTAAGGGTCAAGTACAAGAAGACAAGAGAGGAGATGCTGGCACAAGCGTTGGATATGGTAGATTACGCCGTGGATCATGGATTGAAGGTTAGATTCTCGGCCGAAGACGGGTCCAGGACCGACGTCTCGTTTCTGATGGACATGTTCGAACAGGGGTATGAGCACAAGGCTGCGTACAGCAGTTTGGCGGATACCGTGGGCTGTATGACCCCACTGCAGACGGCCGATATCGTCTCGACCCTGACCAAGAATCTTAAGAACAGATTATGCGTGCATTTCCACAATGATATGGGATTGGCGACCGCGAACACATTCACTGCGGCCGAATGCGGTGCGTTCCAACTCCACACGACCGTCAACGGCATAGGCGAACGTGCAGGCAACGCAAGTCTGGAGGAGCTATTGGTGGCCCTCAGGATGAAGGGAGGGGTGGACCGATACGATCTGACGCAACTCACCGCGATATCCAAAATGGTCTCCGAGTACTCCGGTCTGTCCGTTCCCAAGACCAAGGCCGTGGTCGGGGAGAACGCTTTCTCCCATGAGAGCGGCATACATATCGCCGCTTTGCTGGTGGACAGGAACACATACGAATACTTCCAACCGGAAATGGTCGGCGGCGAACAGAGGTTCGTGCTCGGAAAACACACGGGACGGAAGGCCTTGGAGCACGTGGTCAGGACACTGGGATGCGAACTCGATGATGCCCAGATGGAAAGGGTCCTCCATGATGTGAAGGTGAGGAGCGAGGGAAAATGTGTCATAACCCCGAAACTCCTCAAGGAGATCATCCGCAATGTCAAGGAGACGGTATAGTTGAGAACCCTGTCCGAGACGATATTGAAAGGCGACGCAGGCAGTTTCGTCGATGTGACGGTGGACCGTGCATTGTCGCATGACGGGACAGGAATCCAAGCCCTGACGGCACTCAAAGAAATGGGCATGGACAGGGTGTTGCGGCCCGACAGGACTTCGATAGTGTACGATCATATCGTGCCAGCCAACAATTCCGTCACGGCGGATCTGCAGGCAGAACTGAGAAGGTTCGCCATCGATAACGGAATCGATTTCCACGATATAGGCGAGGGAATATGCCATCAGGTGATGAGCGAGGGCATAGTAACGCCCGGGGAGATCGTCGTGGGAGCCGACTCCCATACATGCACCATGGGTGCGTTCGGAGCCTTCGCCACGGGAGTGGGTGCGTCAGATATGGCGTCGATATGGGCCACGGGCGAGACCTGGCTCAAGGTTCCCGAGACAATAAACATAAGGCTCGAGGGCAAACTTCCAAGATACGTCGAAGCCAAGGATGTGGCCCTCCGCTATGTGGGGCTGCTGGGGGCTGGAGGTGCGAACTACAAGACGATAGAATTCACGGGCGACAACGACCTTGGTATGGACGACAGACTGACAATCTCCAACATGTCCGTGGAATCCGGTGCGAAGGCCGGTCTCTTCTACGCTGACGGTGTCACCTGCAGATACCTCAGGTCCTACGGGAAAGAAGTGGCTCCGCAGAAAAGGGAGGATTGCAGTTACATGAGGGAGGAAAGCATCCGTCTCGATGATATGGAACCTCTGCTCGCGGTACCTCACAGGGTGGATGATGTCAGACCCGTATCCGATTTCGAGGGGGTGCAGCTCGATCAGGTTTTCGTGGGCACGTGCACCAACGGCAGATATGGGGACCTGAAACGTTTTGCCGACATCGTGAGGGGGAGGAAGGTCAAGGTCAGGACGATAGTCGTCCCCGCATCGAGAACCGTTCTTCTCAAGGCAATGAGCACCGGCATCATAAGGGACATCATCGAATCCGGCGCTGTGCTCTGCAATCCAGGATGCGGACCGTGTCTCGGAGCGCACCAGGGTGTACTGGCCGATGGAGAGACGGGTCTATCGACCGCCAACAGGAATTTCAAGAACAGGATGGGTGTAGGCGCGAAATACTACCTCTCGTCGCCTACGACCGCGGCATTCTCTGCATTGAGAGGCGAGATAACTTCACCGGGGGATATGTCATGAAGGGCGTCGTCATAAGACTGGGTGACGATGTGGACACTGACCAGATAATCGCCGGAAGATATCTGAGGACCAAGGACAGAACCGTCTGGGCGGAACACGCGTTCGAGGATCTGGATCCGAGTCTGTCGTCCCGTCTCAGGGGCGGGGTCATCGTCGCCGGGAAGAACATGGGCTGCGGATCGTCACGTGAACAGGCGGCCATCGCTCTCAGGGAGGCAGGAGTGGTCGCAGTGGTCGCGGAGAGCTTTGCCAGGATATTCTTCAGGAATGCGATAAACAGGGGCATACCACTGTTCGAGGTTCTCGGGGGCATCACATGCGATGAGGGAGACGAGATCAACGTATCCTTGGAGCGGTCGTGTGTAGAGGTGGACGGACATACGTATCAGGCTCTGAGACTATCAGATAGGATGAAGGAGATCATAGATGCCGGCGGGCTCATCGAGCTAAGGAGGAGGGGCGTTTGAGGATCGCAGTGGTCAGAGGCGACGGTATCGGTGAAGAGGTGGTACCGGAGGCTGTCAGGGTACTCAGGCATTATGCACCCGGCGCCGAATACTTCGAAGTGGAGGTCGGATACGGCAAATGGAAGAGGTGCGGGGTCGGATGCGATGATGAGGATATAGAATCCCTGAGGGAAGCGGATTCCATCCTCTTCGGTGCCATAACGACACTTCCTGATCCGGGTTACAAGAGCATCATGCTTAGGATAAGGCATGACCTCGGTCTTTATGCCAACCTCAGACCGGTGTACGGTGACGGATTCAACATCATGGTGGTACGCGAGAATTCCGAGGGCCTGTATTCCGGCATAGAGGAGATAGGCGACACCAGATCCACCACCCTGAGGGTGGTGACGAAGAAGGCGAGCGAGCGCATAGCGAGATGCGCATGCGATATACTGCTGAAGGATTTCAAAGGCGGCACCCTTACGATAGGGAACAAGGCCAATGCCATAAAGTCGGATGTGCTCTTCCGGGACACGTGCATAAGGGTGGCGGACGAGATGGGTGTTCCCTACAGAACGTCGTATATCGACGCACTCACATTCGATGCCATACAGAATCCGCAGAAATATGACGTGATAGTCACGACGAACGTTTTCGGAGACATACTCAGTGACGCATTGGGGCATCTGGTGGGCGGCCTTGGTATGCTTCCGAGCGCGAACATAGGCGACGATTGTGCGCTTTTCGAACCTGTACACGGCAGTGCGCCCGACATCGCCGGAAAAGGTCTGGCCAATCCGATAGCGGCCATAAGGAGCGCCGGCATGCTGCTCGAGTACAACGGTATACGCTGTGGTGTCGAGATAGAGGATGCGATAAGAGAGGTCATATCGTCCGGCATAAGGACCAGGGACCTCGGAGGGACCGCGGATACGGCATCGTTCTGCGATGCATTGATGGACAGACTTGACTGAGGAGGTTTCAACATGGATGTTATTAACCCGGCTGACAACAGGAAGATCGGAACGGCGAGGGATTTCACGGAAGAGATGGTGCATGACACCATCGGGACCCTGGAAAAAGGATTCACGGAGTGGTCCTCACGCAATCCCACGGCACGCGGCGGGATACTGTTCAGGGCCGCAGAGACGATAAGACGGGACCAGGACAGGCTCGCATCGATACTCACTACCGAGCAGGGTAAACCCCTTTACGAGGCAAGATACGAGATACAAGGGGTAGCAGCCGTCATGGAGTTCTATGCCTCTGTGGCGGGAACTATAGGCGGTCATACCCTGCCGAAAGCGGATTACGGTCATGCGTTCACGAAAAAGACACCATTGGGGGTGTGCGGTGCCATAATACCGTGGAATATGCCGGCACTGATAATGGCCTGGAAGATATGTCCCGCGCTGGTATCAGGGAACACGATGATACTCAAGACGGCCTCTGCGACGCCGCTCACGAACATCGGGATCGCGGAGATATTATTCGGCGCAGGACTTCCCCGTGACGTTCTTGCCGTGGTCACTGGCCAAGGTAGCATCGTGGGTGCCGCCGTGGCGGCAGACGAGAGGATCAAGCACCTGTCGTTCACCGGATCGGTGGAGACCGGGGACAGGATCGCGAAGACGGTCAACGCCAGAAGGACGCGTCTCACCCTCGAATTGGGAGGAAGCGACCCGATGATAGTCTGCGAGGATGCGGATATCGACAGAGCGGTCGCGGGAGCGGTCTCTGGCAGGTTCTTCAACTGCGGCCAGACATGCACAGCGGTCAAGAGACTCTTCGTTGCGGACGGTATCGCCGACGAATTCATCTCCAAACTGAAACACGGTACGGAATCGCTCAGGGTCGGCGACGGTACCGCGGAGGGAACGACCATGGGACCTCTGAACAGTGTCTCCGGGCTAAGGGACATGGAGGACGCCGTGGAGAGTGCGAGAGACTGCGGGGACGTCATAACCGGCGGTGTCAAACCGCACGGTCCCGGAAATTTCTATTCCCCGACGCTGATATCCGATCCGGAGCCGGGATGCAGACTGCTGACAGAGGAGATATTCGGTCCAGTACTGCCGATAGTCAGGTTCGACGGTCTGGACGAGGCCATACGCATGGCGAACGATTCCAGGTTCGGTCTCGGCGCTTCGATATGGACCAAAGACATCGGGACGGCCTGTAAGGCCACGGACAGGATAGATTCCGGCATACTGTGGATCAACCGCCATATGAGGATCCCTCCCGAGGTACCATTCGGAGGTGTCAAGGACAGCGGCATAGGCCGTGAGAACGGTCTTTCGGCTCTGGAGCAATATCTCACCGAGAAGACCGTGATCCTGTCACCGTGACACTCCGTCATATGTTGCAGGTTATATGTGCGGATCCGGGGATTTACTGGACCGGGACCGGTATACAACGTGATCACGATCCAGAACAACCGAAAGCCGATCGCATGCATTTACACACCGATCGAAAAAGTCGTGTCGATACGGCATTGCATAAAGAGGCGCGGTGGTCAGAGGAACATCGTCATGTATATCGGTATGTATACGATATCCCCTTCCATTCTGAGGTCTTTGGAGTGTATGACATATCCTTCGTTGACTATCGATGGGAACTTATCCATGAAACGATCCAGTGAGGCGTGTTTGCTGGATACGCCGGATTTCGATTCGATAGGTACGATCTTCTCGCCGTCGGCGATCATGAAATCGACCTCCTGCATATTTGTTGAGTCATTGGCGTAAAATTTACAGAATCTCAGTTTATGTCCGGTAGCTGTCAGTTCCTGAGCCACCATATTCTCAAAGAACATTCCCTTGTTCACGGCCATTTTGTTCTTGAGGAGATTTCTGTACACCTCTTCGCGGTTTCCGGTATTCGATCTGAAGGACGCAGTGATCAGGAGTCCGGTATCTGCCATGTATATTTTGAACGAATTCTCATCAAGATTGAGATCCAATGCAGGACCTGGATCGCTGTTGCGGTAGCATATGTTCACCATCTTGGATTCTCCAAGCCAGGTCACGCTGTCGTAGTACTCCCTGGTTTTCGTTCCTCTTCTCATCATCGACGGGCTGAAAGTCTTCTCGTGCTTGGATAGGAATGAAGGTATCTGTTCGAATATGCGTTTGGACTTGAGTCCGCGGTCAGCTTTTATCTTCGAGGTATCATCGGAATACAGGTTCAGTATTGCTTGTTTCACGTTCTCTACGCTTTCGAAATTGTTGTTCTCGATGTAAGCAACCACCGCCTGCGGCATTCCGCCGACGAGCATATACAGGATGTACCGATCCATGATCTGTTTATGCAGAACATCTCCCAGGGGGACAAGCTTTTCGAATGCGTCTCTGATTATTTGGATCGTAACCTCGTTGTTCTGAGCCCACAGGAATTCTTCGAAATCCATCGGATGCATCTCAATGGATATTTCTTCCGAAGGGATCAGAATATCCTTCACATTTTGTTTTATCGAGAGAAGGGATCCCGTCTCTATGTAGTCGTAGCGTCCGTCGGCCACAAAGTGTTTGATCATCTGTCTGGCAAAAGGGAACAGCTGTACTTCGTCGAATACAATCACAGATTCGCGTTCGTACAGAATGGTGTTGTAAGTGTCTTGTAGGAACAGGAATATCTTGTCAAGATTTCCTGCATTCTGAGTGAATATCTCTTTGACCGCGTTATCAATTTTCGAGAAATCAATCAGAATGAACGTTTTATATTCGTTCTTAGCAAATTTTTCAACGACAGTGGTCTTCCCGACACGTCTGGCGCCCTTGATCAGGAGAGCACATCTGCCATCGTATTCCTTTTTCCAATCGAGTATCCTATCATATATCTTCCTTTTGAAATCCATGGTATATGCCAGAATAATTGTATTACACCTATATTAGTTTGTGTACGCACACATAATACACCTGTATTAAATCACAAAGTGCATTGGAATACACCTCTGAACATTTATCGAACCGGTATTCTCGACCAGATTCAGCACCTACGTTCTTGCATAACATCGAAAAGAAGAATGGCGCCGAGGGAGAGATTCGAACTCCCGAGGCGGAACGCCAGCGGTTTTCGAGACCGCCACCTTACCGGACTAGATTACCTCGGCTCGATTCCGAACAATCCTTACACCTATTTTTAACTTACCTGTCGGAAAATCTTGTTTATACGATAAGTGTCATGACGGAAAGATGATCCAGAACGACATACCGGATCCAAAGGGTTATGACGGGCGTGTTCCGCTGACTATACCCGGATACGAGGAGATCCATAAGCGCATAGCGGACACGGTCGGCAGTCTGGACGAGAGGCCGAGGTACTGGTTGGACACAGGTTGCGGGACAGGAACATTGGTCGCCGGTAACGTGGACCGTTTTCCGGATACCGAGTTCATACTCGCCGATCCATCGTCCGGCATGCAGGATGCTGCACGTTCGAAACTCAGCGGAAAACAGAACTGTTCCTTCGTAGAGAAAGGTACAGAGGATGTAAATTTCGGGAACGGTACGTTGGACGTGATAACGGCAGTCCTCTGTCACGGTTACTACGACAGGGAGGGTCGAAGGAAGGCGACTGAAAACTGCTACAGGCTGCTCAGGGAGGGCGGCCTGTATTTCACAGTGGAGCATATCCGTCAGGACACGGATGAGGAGACCGATGCCGCCATGGGCAGATGGAGAAAATTCCTCATAGAAGGCGGTCGAACACCGGAGGAGACGGACGCATATCTCGACAGACGCGATACCGTATTCTTTCCTATAACCGTGCGGGAGCACACGGACCTTCTCAAGGAATGCGGTTTCAGAGAGGTGAATGTTTTTTGGAGGTCATGCTCAGATGCGGGGTTCCTCGCTTCGAAGTGATGATGTGAAACCCTTGTGTGATTAGCTTTATTACGGACCATTGACTACACATGACGGTGTATTCGGGGGAGAATGCGATGGCAACGATCAAAAGAGCCTTGATAAGTGTTTCTGACAAAGACGGAATCGTCGATTTTGCGAAAGGACTGGTGGATCTCGGAGTGGAGATCATCTCCACGGGCGGTACGTACAGACTGCTCACACAGAACGGCCTTCCCGTTAAGGAGGTCTCCGAGGTGACGGGATTCCCGGAGATGCTGGACGGACGCGTCAAGACACTCCATCCCAGGATACATGCGGGAATACTCGCCAGGAGGGATATTCCAGAACACATGGATGCGATCGGGGAGAAAGGCATCGAGACCATAGACATGGTCGTGGTGAATCTCTATCCGTTCAAGCAGACGGTCCTCAAGGAAGGGGTCAAGTTCGATGACATCGTGGAGAACATAGACATCGGCGGACCCAGCCTGATCCGTGCCGCGGCCAAGAATTACAAATCGGTCGCAGTGGTCACATCGCCGGACCAGTATGCTCCGGTATTGGAACAGCTGAAGGCCGACGGGAAGTTGGATGACGGCATACTGTCAAAACTGATGGCGGAGGCGTTCATCACGACCGCCAATTACGATGCCATGATAGCCTGTCAGATGAACAGGAGATTCGGAGGCAGGTTCCCTGCGTCGTTCCCGATCCCCTCCGAGAAGGTCATGGATCTCAGATACGGAGAGAATCCGAACCAGAAGGCGGCATTCTACAGAGATCCGTTCACACCAGGTCCGACAGTATCGAAAATGGAGCAGCTTCACGGCAAGGAACTGTCCTACAATAACATCCTGGACATGGACAAGGCGTTGGATATCGCCATGGACTTCGAGAAACCCACCGCAGTCGTTATGAAGCACACGAACCCCTGCGGTCTTGCCAGTGCCGATAATATCTACGATGCGTTCGTTACCTCATACGCGGTCGATCCGATGTCCGCATACGGTTGTGTGATCTGCATCAACAGGCCCTGCGACCTAAGGGTCGCAGAGGAGATGGCCAAGCATTTCGTGGAAGTGGTCGTGGCACCAAGCTTCGACAAGGATGCATTGGAACTTCTGGAGAAGAAGAAGAACATCCGTCTCATGACGACGAATGCGCCGATCGGCCCCGCATACAGGGTCAGGGAATACAAGATGAAGAAGGTCCAGGGCGGATTGTTGGTACAGACCGATGAGGATGTTCCGGTCGACCGCAGCAATCTCAAGGTAATAACGAAGCGTGCACCGACCGAGAAGGAGATCGACGCCATGCTCTTCGCGTGGAAGCTCGCCAAGCACGTTACGTCGAATTGCGTCGTATATGTCAAGGACGAACGTGCGGTGGGTATAGGGGCGGGACAGATGAGCCGTGTGGATTCTGCAAAGATCGCGACCATGAAGGCCAATGAGCCGACGCAGGGGTGTGTAATGGCGTCCGATGCGTTCTTCCCGTTCAGAGACGGTGTCGACGAGGCCGCCAAGGCCGGTGTTACAGCTATAATCCAGCCCGGAGGGTCCATAAGGGATGAGGAAGTGATCGCTGCCGCGAACGAGCACGGAATGGCGATGGTGTTCACCGGTTGCCGTGTGTTCAGGCACTGATCTCATACAATCTCGGAATGGATTCTTTTCATCGAAAACGGATGTGTTCGGGTCTGGAACGAACATGTTCGTGATTTCATTTATCTCATCACAGTTCGGTGTCGTTTCGGGCAGAGACTTGGAAAACCGCGGAGGTGAATATGATGAGTGAAATTACACCTAGAGAAAGGTTCTTCAAAGCAATGAAGTGTGAAAAGGTCGATAGACCGCCGGTATGCGGTATGACCACGACAGGCACGACTGAACTCATGGATCATGTGGATGCCTACTGGCCTGAGGCCCATACGGATGCGAGGAAGATGGCCAAAATCGCATTGGGCGTATATGATTTTCTGGGACTGGAATCCGTCAGAGTGCCATACTGCCTTACCTACGAGGCAGAGGCACTGGGATGCACCGTGAATCTCGGTAAGAAGAATTCCACGCCGATGGTCAAGAACAGTCCGTTCAAAGCGGACCCGGATGCCAAATTGGAAATGATGGATGAGAAGGCGATGCTCAAAGTTCCACGCAACAAGGTCATAGTCGATGCGGTCAATATCATAATAAAAGAGAGGAAGGCCGATCTCCCGACATTGCTGGGGGTGACAGGACCATTTACGATCGCAGGACATCTGGCAGGTACGGAGAATCTCGTATTGTGGACGATAACGGAGCCGGACAGTGCAAAGAGATTCATATCGTTTGCTACGGACTATGAGAAGATGTGGCTGAAATACGTGGAGACACTGGGTGTAGACAGCATTCAGATGAGTGAACCATCGGCATCGTACGATATGATCTCCCCGGAGATGTTCGATGAATTCGCACTTCCGTCCCTGAAGAACGTCTATAAACCGCTCAGGAAAACCATGAAGATCCTGCATATTTGCGGAAACATGCTGCCGATGCTTGATCACATGGTCGCGTCGGGAGCAACCGCGTTGAGCGTCGAGGAGAAGACGGACCCGTTCGTGGCAGTGAAGAAGGTCAACAAACGTGCGGCACTCGTCGGTAACGTCGGTGTCGTGAGGCCTCTCCTGCAGGGAACACCGAAGGATGTGGCGGATTCGACGGTCCGCAGCATCGAAGCGGGATTCAACATAATCTCCGCAGGATGCGGTCTTTCGGCACTGATCAGCACCGAGAACATTCATGCAATGGTCGATACCGCGAAGAATTGGAAATATTGACTGAAATCGGTCCTATCGGTCCATAAACCATTTATCATCTTTTGTGTTCTTTGATCATGTTCCTGTTGAAGCTCAGATAGTTTGTTATGATCTTGCATTCGGCATTCCTCATCAACACGCTCAGGGTGGATTTGGAGCAGTGGGTCAACTTACAGAGTCCTTCGAGAGTGACACTTCTGGGTATGTCGTAGTATCCTTTTTCGTAAGCGATTCTGAGGCAATTCTCCTGTTTCTCTGTCAACACGGATTCCAGGTCCATATTGGACGTGGACAGTGTCTTCACGCCATAGCCTTCAGATCTCATCCTCATTATCAGATTGCGTATGTATGTGCTGTTCGGACCGATGATCGTCCATTCTATGTCATCATCAGAGATCGGTATCGCAGATGTCAGGAAGCATCCGGATTCCGACAGAATACCAGCCAACATGCAGTTGTTATTCGTCACCATCGCCATGTACTGTTGATTTGAGATCTTCATGATTTCGCATTCACCGAAAATACAGGATGGGGATGATGTATCGGTCATGTCCGTATGTTCTCCTTTCATATCCGTGATCCGGATCATGGAGCACCCTGTACCTTTAGAGAGGAAAGAACATTGTATTATCTCCACTCTTATCCCTATATCATTGAATTGGATGGGAAGAAGCATATGACACGGGTGACCGTCCGGTGTCTTGCCGTTGATTCTCCTATCGATCAAAAGTCTCGAGCACTGCATATCCGTGAGGAAAAGAGACGATGTGGCGTTATAATGATATTCTCGAACATGTTCGTGAATTTCCTTTTATGTTGTTAATCTCATGGGAGAACCAGGTTGATTTCGAAGTCTTTGCCCGACGGAGGAATCAAATGACAATCGATCCTACAAAAAAGAGCAAGGTACTCAGGTACCGGTGGCTGATCTTCGGAGTGTTAGCGCTGGCTTATTTCTTCGTGTATTTCCACAGAACGACGGGCGGTGGCATATCTGATACGATCCAGGAGTATTTCGGAGTCGGCACGGCATCCGTGGCACTATTGGCGTCCGCATATCTCTACGCGTATACGCTGATGCAGCTGCCAAGCGGTGTTCTGACGGACAAATTGGGTCCCAGAAAGGCCGCTACGACCTTCATATTCGTGATCGCGCTCGGTTCGATATTGAGTGCGTACGCTGCGATGATAAACGATTTCAATCTTATGGTCGCAGGCAAATTCCTGATAGGCATCGGTGCGGCCGTCGTCTACATACCCATAATGAAGATCCTGGCTGTCTGGTACAGGAAGAACGAGTTCGCATCGCTCAGCGGGATACTGCTTTTGGTGGGTAATGTCGGAGGTATCGCCGCGGCAACGCCGATGATCATGATGGTCGATTCATTGGGGCTTCAGAACACATATTTCGTACTGGCCGGCATCACCGTTCTCATAGCTTTACTGTGTTGGCTGATAGTCAGGAACCATCCCAGTGAAAAAGGCCTTCCGAGCATAGAGGAGATCGTCTCGGAGGAGACGGGAGAGCCGATCAGGGAATCCACATCTTCGAAGGTCCCGATGGTCAAGGCACTCAAGGACACGTTCGGAAGCGGAAGGAAATTCTGGCCGCTCGCAATATGGTTCTTCTTCATGTACGGTACGATAATGCTTTGGCAGGCCTCACAGGCCGGATCATTCTATGGCAACGTCTACGGATTCACAAAGTCGCAATACGGTCTCCTGATAACGATGGTCGGTGTCGGAATGGTCATAGGATGTCCGCTTGCCGGTGTACTCTCGGATAAGGTAATCCATTCCAGGAAGAAGGTCATCGAGATCGGTACGGTGATATACACCCTGATATGGGCGTTGATATGGCTGACGGCCGGGGATCTGGATTCGTGGTCGGTCAACATGGTCGTCAATTTCGCATTCGGATTCTTCGGAGGTTTCTTCGTGGTGTCCTATGCTCAGATCAAGGAGCTGTTCCCGATCGCCATGGCGGGGACATCCACTGCGGCACTGAATGTGTTTCCTTTTGCAGGAGGTGCGATATTGATCACGTTGGCGGGTTTCATAGTAAGCGACAAGACACTCGCGCAATACCAGGAGCTTTGGATGCTGGCATTTGTCTGCATGCTGATCGCGACGGTCTGTGCGTTCCTGTCGGTGGAGAGAACAAAGGAGTGAGGGAAGGATAAGATCAGACGTGTTAATCCTCAAACCGTTTAAACGGAGGGCGGCGGTCATCACGACCGCCGTTCCTTTTTCATTACTGGTCGGGACAGGATCAAAGGAGGTCGTCGGGGATGATGGGTTTGCCTTCCGCCTTCCTCTTCATATGTCCGCCGGGTCCGCCCCGTTCTATCCTGGCCTTTTCAATGCACTCGGGGTCGTCGCATACGAACGCGGCAAAGACGAAATTGGTCGATTTCTTGCCGCAGAACTGACATTTGTAATCGTCGAAATCTATCGCCATGATGACCTTGATCGACTATGTCCGATTAATCTTTTGTCATAGGATATTAGTATCAAGGACCGCGATGACGGCAAGCGATAATCATGGCCGTTGTCGTTGTCAAGATGAAATTTTGCAATAAGACGCATAAGATAACCGTAAAACAGAAGGACGACGGCGATTTCTCGCTCCATATAGCGACGGATTGCCCTGATGTGAAGGATTATGCAAAGAGTCTAGGGGACACACTGACCATGGACGATCTTACGGATTTCTCGACCAGCAGGATCTTCGATTTCGAGAACTGCAAAACGATAACGATGACGTGCCTGGCACCCAACGGTGTCATAAATGCTGCATGGTTGGAAGCGGGTATGCTGTCGAAATCGCGTGCCAAAGAGGTCGGTGAGAACGTGGTGAGTTTCGAGAAGGTGGAGTGATGGAAGGGAGGAAGCGATGCCTCTGGCATGCAGCAGACGGAAGATGCGCCTGTTGTAAGGCGAAGCGTATTCGTCTCGATGTTCTGAAACTACCTGACTACGAGGTATGCGTGGCAGATAGGGATTATCCCACGTGTGAGTTCTTTAAGGAAAAGCCCGTTGTACCGAAGGATGAACATGGATCCTGACACAGAGAAATGGCTTGCAGACCTTGAAGATGATCTCAGGAAGAAGAAAGACCGTTCCGACGTATTGGACGAGCTGTTCCAGCTGACATTCATGGGCGATGCGGAGATAAGGCAGAAAGCATCATGGTGTGTTGCGAAGATGGGTCAGAACAAGGTCTCCGACATGCATATCCTGGACATACTGGTGCCTTTGGCTGACGATGAGGACGATACCGTCCGTGAGAATGTCGCATGGGGAATCGGCGAGGTGACCGGCGCAGGGATAGGCGACGAACGTTCCATAGAAACGATCGTCAGACTTCTGGATGACGATATCACCGACGTCAGGGGAATGGCAGCATGGGCTGCGGGACGTTTGAAACATAAGCTTAAACTTACGAGCAAGCATCTCGACGCAAAACTTACGTCTATGTCCGAGGATCCGTCGGAATTCGTAAGAAAGTCCGTATCGTTCGCACTGGAATGAGAAAAGGTTATTTCTGCTGATGCGGTGACGTATTCTATGATCGAATACGCGAACGAGAGAATATCCGCGTTCAGGAAGATCAATCTGGTCTTCAGGTTCAGCTACACTCTTCCATTTCTCATGGCATCGATGTGCGGTGTCCTGTTCGCTTTGCCGTATGGTCCGCCTGTATATGTGGCCATTCTTATACCGGCTGTCGTGTTGATCCTTGCGGTGTTCGTAAATTTCTCCAACGATTATTTCGATCACGGTTCGGGGGTCGACATGATGAGATTCGAGGCCGTGAAGGAGGAAATGACGGATGACAGGATGTTGAGAAAACTCTACTGGGAAGGAAACCAGTTCGATACAGGAATGGTCAGCGAAAGACAAGGCAGGATGGTGATGACCGTACTTGCGGCCGTGGCCGTTCTTATGTCCGTCCCAGTGATCATATACGGCGGTCGAGAGGTCGTTCTCTTCGGAATGATCGGTCTTTTCATCACATATTTCTACACCGCACCACCAATCAATCTGGGTGCAAGGGGACTGGGAGAACTGGCCGTGGGAATCTCGTTTTTCATGATGGTACTCTGTTCGTTCTACGTACTGACAGGAACATACACGTCAGAAATCGTTCTGTTCTCCTTGGCAGTCGGTATGATAGTGGGATTGATGCGTATGGTGGATTCCATGTCCGCTCAGGATGCGCACATCAGGAACCACGAGATGAGCATTTCCGTATATCTCGGCATAGACGGGACGATACCTGTGATAAAGACGGTGATAGTAACAGCGTACATGATTTTCGTCTGTCTGATCTATTTCAATCTCCTGTATGCGCTCCTGTTGCTGACGGTACCTATTATGATGAAGGCGTGGAGGATCATGAGCGAAAAGGAGTTCAGGTGGGAATTCAAGGCCATTCCGTATTTCTTCGGTCTGTCTGTGTTCACGGAGGCATTGTTCATCGTCGTCACACTCATCACGGTGTCGTTAGGCGGGCCGGTCCTTCTGTGATCATTTCGACATCGCGAAGATGGACGACATCTCCATTATGGTGGACGGACTTCCCTTGTCGACCAAGTAATACTCCCTCACAGCTGCGTAACCGCAGTGTCTGCAGGAATCAGTACCTGTCATCGGGCATCCCGATACGTGCATCCCGTCGGGCAGAACGAAAGCGGACACGTATCTCGGACATCTTCCGTCCCAATCCTCGGTCGTCATCAGTTTCAGTCCTTTTCTTGAATTGAGGATCGGGAAACCTTCGTCCTTGAGTGTTCGGATCTCCTCAACGGCATTCTCCTTTTCTTCGATCGATGGCATGAGCTCGTACGGCGGAGGGGTGATGAAATTGTACACTATTCCGGAGAGCGCCGGATGATCCCTGACGATCTGTGCCGTTTCACGTATGGATTCCAGATTTCCTTTCTGGAGGACCATGTTGGCGTAAACGGTGCCGTCGAAATTCAACCCATCGACGGCATCCATGAGCTTATCGAACGTACCTTCTCCACGGACGAAATCGTGAATCTCCTTTGGGCCGTCAAGGCTTACCGAGATGACATCCGAATTCGTGAATATCCTGCCGGTGGTTCCGTTCGTCGTGTATCCTACATTGAAATAGCCCATCTCCTTGGCGGCATCGATCACATCCCCGAGGTCCTTATCGCCGTCCCTCCAGAGTGTCGTTTCACCGCCCTCGAAATAGACGATCTTCGTTCCCTGGTCGTGGCGCATCCTCATATCCTCGACTATGTCGTCATAGGAAAGGGAGACCCTCTTCTCAGGGAACGCTTCGAGCATCCCCGCGATCGCGCAATGTCTGCATCTCAGGTTACATCCGTAGTGGATGCACATCGTGTTAACCAACGGTACCCTTTTTCCAAGTTTTGCCAGTATCCACCATTTGGCGTAACCGAAGAATTGGGACGTCGTGCTCATAGTTGCGGAACGGCAAGACGATATAAAGAAATTCTCCAGTCCTGCCCGGGGAATATAATGGCGGTGGGCCAGCCGGAACAGCGCATCGCACAAGTCAGATGATAACATTTTGAAGTAAGTTTTCAGGAGGTCTGTATAAGTCAGTCACTCGACTACTTTCATTTTTTTCCAACTGCTGTTGGTCGTGTGTTAATTCTCACAAAATGCAATCATGCGATAAAAGGTATCCACGGGTAATATACTTGTGAACAGTAGATGGATGTCATCCTTTTACCATGTATGGTCTCAGATCATTTTTCCCAATACATCGTGGCAACGGTTGCGTTGATCTGATCGGATATTATGCCATCCCTGACCAGAGACCTCAGGTATTCCTTAACGTCGGCGGTTTCGCTTTCGCTAATCTGTTTTTCTGTCATTATCCTCCCAAGATAGTACGAACATGCATCCTCAAATGACTGATTCATGGGCCAGGTCTGTTTTTCGTAATGGAGTTTCGGTGAATAGCCTTTATGCAGGAGGATGTCGAGCATATACGAAAAGTTGCTGTCGCAGCTCGTGCCCTCTATCTTGCAATCAGTCATCTCCTGAATCTGCTGCATGACCGGCTCAACCATCCTGATCGGACTGCAGACCGCACAGAACCGTCTTGATGCGTCATTGAACTTCTCGAAAGTATCGACATCGCAGATGGCCGGTGTATTGTGTGCAAACACCAGATCGTAACGCTCTCTCATTCCCTTCTGTGCGAGATCAACGGTATTCCAGTCCATCAGTTCAAAGGAGATGTTATCCATATTGGACTCCCCCATCATTCTGTTCCCGTGAGCAATCATCTTCGGGGCTATATCAAGTCCCGTTACCGTGTGAACTCCTTCGGCGAGTGCGATCGAATAAATGCCCACACCGCAACCGATGTCCAGTACGTCAAAGTTCTTATCGAGCATGTGCTCCTGTTCCAAAAGTTTCAGAAAATCATCATATATGTGATGATAGGTCGGATCCTCCGCCTGCGAATCCCATAAACGCACATCTGTTTCAACGTCTCTGTTTTTTATTGCCCAGTTTTTTCTTATATCTTCGATTTTCAAATCAGTCAACTCCTGTATGTTCAATACAACGAGACAGCGTCC
>Ga0172377_10001694_pt1 | contig 22410 bp, 14 predicted proteins | sample Pumphouse3metaG_FD_119749 | JGI IMG/M metagenome (GOLD analysis project Ga0172377, IMG submission 119749) | Leachate microbial communities from a municipal landfill in Southern Ontario, Canada - Pumphouse #3 metaG | ecosystem: Engineered > Solid waste > Landfill > Unclassified | place: Canada... | reverse complement strand
GGAAATTCTTCTTTATGGGATGATTCGCATATTGATATCCGGGAATCAACAGAAAACAAATTTCATTCTGTCCTTTCTGAGAATTTGTTTTACTAAAACAGGCAATGATTAAGAAATACAAGCTATCTGTCCGAATTCTACTAGTATGTGTTTATTTTACTATTATCTGCAATCCCTTAGGGTTTGCAGATAACTGAGTTGTGGTTAGTTCAATCAGTCTGTCCCAAAGGGCAGACTGATAACATTGGGTTAATGTAATTTGTTACGCGAACTACATCAACCCAAACTCAGTTCTATCCTTTAATAATTCGGATGTTTTCTGACCTTTTTTTCATTTGGATGTAATCCATTTTCATAAACAAATTGTTTTACGCATTAACTAATCTGTCTTTAAAGTCTTATGCAGTGAAAAAATGGGAGCACCTAATGCTTTTGTATCTTTATTGGTAATCATGATGATAATGAAAGAGGCATTCCGCTGCAACGATTTACAGTTGTTTGAACGTTGTAGATTTGATCTATTAACACGCAGTGCATTAGGGCTATATAATCTATGTGATGAAACACCTACTGAATTTACCTATTACTTTTTTCGTAAACGGGTTAATCAATATAATCGTGAATATAAAGAATATTTGTTTCAAAAAACTTTTGAGACAATTACATAGGATCAAATAAAAGAGTTTAACGTTGACGGGAAAAGTATCCGTATAGACAGCAAACTTTTTGGTAGCAATATTGCCTGGTATTCCCGGTATGAAATTATTCAGAAAACATTTGTTCTATTCTGTAAAACATTAAGCAAAAAGACTTATTGTTATTTAATAAAGATGACAGTCTGGAAATCGAACTTCTGCTTAAAGAGGAACCTTTAAAGACTGTTTACCATAGTACTAAAAAATATATTCGGAAGAGAATGATAACTATTGGTATTATAGCACGTAAAGCTCTTCTATTTTTTAAAAATAGGAACAGCTAAGAGTACAAATTGCTTCAACGCGTTTTCAATGAAAAATATAAGTTTGAAGGTAAGAAACAGAAAAACGCATTGTTACGGCCAAAAGAAGAAATTTCAACGGGCAGTGTACAATCACTCCACGATTCTGATAGTGTCTTCCGTCACAAATGTGATCAAAAAATAAAAGACTACAGTGCGAACGTAACCGAAATAGTTTCTGATGGACTGGATTTAATTACCAATGTAAAAGTATGAATTCAGACGTTGATATAGCAAAACGAATTAATAATGGAGATTCCACAGCGTTGAAATTATTTTGAGGTCACTTAAGAATTATAAAAATTCTTAGATCCCCAATAGTATAGTTGTTTCAATAAATACAGTTAAAATATTGAAAAAATGACTATTCAAAGTTGATAAATCAATTATCAACCAAAGTTTATATACTTTTTATTTTAGCTAATGTGTTGAAATGACAGAAAAAAATCTTTATTTTTATAATATAAGTTCGTCTAAGACTATTGTTTAAAAAAATAATCAGGAGGAATAACGGATTACATTCGTTTCCGGATAATAATAAGTGTGATTTATTTAAAAAATATGGACACCTAATTCACCCTGTTGTTCTATATGATTGTTTAATATAAAAACAAATTATTGTTCCATAGTTAAAATGGCTGAGCGATTTGAAATAAGCATAACCAACAGCCTTTAACTGGAAACATAATGTATTGTTATCGCTACCAGAATTAGATGGTAAATTTGAAAAGAAACTGAGATTGATTATCTATGGGTCCGATATAGCCATAAAGGACGTAAAGGATTTAAAAATTTAAGTCTCAGAGTTGGAATCAGGGAAGGGTGAGTACATACTTCTTTTTGTAAATATAAAAAACAAATAGACCAATCATGAAGTTAAAAATAACCAAACTTGAAAATATTATAAAATGAAAAATATTGTAAAACATTTATTTTTGATTTGTTTTTTAATTATAACAATAAAAGCATCAGCCCAGGAAATGCTGAGGGTGTTGCCCAAAGAGATAGATGATGTTTTAGTTAATCCTGGTATGGGTTTTACTACTTTTCAGCGATTTAACGGGGATTCTTTAAACACAGGATTAAATTGGACTGAAGGTTTACCTATTCAATATCAGTCATTTGATGGAAATTTAAAGGTAAAAGGTTATCCTATGTCATCGATAGCCTATTTTAGAGTGTATTGGAAGTATCTGGAACCAAAAAAAGGAGAATATAACTGGGATATGATAGACAAGGCCTTAAAAACAGCCCAAGAACGAAATCAAACTTTAATGCTTCGGATAGCACCCTATGGAACCGGGAAGGATACTGATGTTCCTAAGTGGTATCGTGAAATGGTAGGAAATAAAAATGAATGGATGCCTATTTATAAAGGTTGGAGGATAGATGGCGGGGAAGGTTGGAGAGTAGATCCGGAAGATCCTCGTTATGCCCGATATTTTATAGAAATGATTGTTAATCTCGGAAAACGTTATGATGGCCATCCAGCCCTTGAGTCGGTTGATGTTTCAATAGTTGGATTTTGGGGAGAAGGAAGGGGGTCAGATTTATTGTCTGATATCACTAGAAAGGCATTAATAAATTCATATACTGATAATTTTAAGAAGACTCCATTAATAATGCTTCTCACGGATGAAAAAACCAACAAATACGGACTTTATCAGGCCAATGTTGGGTGGAGAATAGATTGTCTTGGCGATTTGAGAGTTGAGTCTAATTGGACACTTATGATGGATTATTATCCTCAGGCGATTATCAATTTCGGAATGAAGGATGCCTGGCAGAAAGCTCCTGTTAGTTTAGAGGTGTGCTGGGTAATGCAAAAGTGGTATAATGAAGGATGGGATATAGATTATATTATTGATCAGTCACTTAAATGGCATATTTCTTCTTTTAATTCGAAATCATCAAAGGTACCGGAAGAGTGGTGGCCCTCAGTGAATCGATGGCTTAAAAAAATGGGGTATCGTTTTGTGTTGCGTAATTTTTCATGTCCTGTTTCTGTATCCCAAAATGGGAAATTTTCTTTCAAGTCTTGGTGGGAAAATAAGGGTGTAGCCCCTTGTTATAAGAATTTTTTATTAGCTTTCAGGTTAAAATCAGGAACCTCGAAGAAGGTTTTTGTTACCAGTGCAAATATCCATGACTGGTTGCCTGGGGATGTAGTATTTGACAATTCTTTTTTTATCCCTAAAGATTTTCCTGTCGGAGAATATGAGTTGCAGGTGGGAATTATAGACAAAATAAACCGAAAACCGGTAGTTAAACTTGCTATAGAAGGTATAGATAGTGAAGGGTGGTATAAGCTGGGGAAAATAAAAATAAATGTTAAGAAATGAGCTCACTATAAAAACTTACTTTATAGAGTGGACTCATCCTTATGCGATAAATATTATTGCTCTGTCTATTAAAGGATATTATGATAAATAATTTTTTACCGAAAAATTATAGAAATTGCCTATCTGACTTTTCGGAGTGGACTCAATATTAAATATTTAGAAATATATTACTAAATAAAAATTTACGTATGAAATTAAGACAAAATACAAAGTCTAATACTTTATGTCTGTATTTATTATTGGCAGGTATATTGTTATTAGAAACAAATTGTACAAGGACACATAGTGTTATAAATGAAGAGCAGGTGATAATGCCTACCTATCCTTTTTCTGATCCGAATCCGGTTCCTTTAATTGGAAATATTTATCCCTATTTTAGGTTTGATGGATTCTCAGATACATCAGTTTCCAAAACATGGAAGATGGTTGTTATGGAAAATGATTACATCAAATTATGGATTACGCCGGAGATTGGTGGAAAAATATGGGGAGCTGTTGAAAAATCTACAGGTAAAGAATTTATTTATTATAATCATGCGGTTAAATTCAGTGATGTTGCCATGCGTGGTCCATGGACATCAGGTGGAATAGAAATAAATTTTGGAGTTATGGGGCATGCCCCGACGTGTTCCACACCTGTTGATTATTGTATTCGTAAAAATGAAGACGGAAGTTCCAGTTGTTTCGTTGGAGCTATAGATCTTCCTTCCCGCACCCGATGGAGTGTTGAGATTAATCTGCCCAAAGACAGGGCTTATTTTACGACCCGTACAATATGGGATAATCCTACATCTCAGGAACAATCCTATTATCACTGGATGAATCTTGGAATAAAGGCATCGGGAAATCTGGAGTACATTTTTCCGGGGAATTATATAATCGGTCATGACGGGAGACATCATCCATGGCCTGTTGATGAAAAAAACAGAGATCTTTCATTTTATGATAATAATAATTTCGGTTCATATAAAGCCAATCATATTTTTGGTGAACTGACGAATTTTTATGGTGCCTTCTGGCATAAAGATAATTTTGGTTTTGGACACTATTCTCCTTATGACGAAAAACCTGGTAAAAAATTCTGGATATGGGGACTTTCCGGAGAGGGAATGATATGGGAGAAATTACTGACAGACAAGGACGGACAATATTCAGAATTACAGTCGGGACGTTTGTTTAATCAGGCAGAACCAAAAAGTAGTGAAACACCTTTTAAACACCGTAGTTTCCTTCCGGGAGTAACAGATGAATTTTCAGAATACTGGTTCCCGGTAAAAGGAACGTCAGGTCTTAAATCAGCTACTCCTGACGGATCCGTTAATCTTAGACGAAACAAAAATCAGTGTGAAATATATTTCTGTCCGAATAAACAAATAGACGGGAAACTGGAAGTCAGAGGGGAAAAAGGAAAAGTAATTTTTAGCAAATCGGTCCATGCCGCCCCCATGCAAACAGTAAAGGATTCTTTTGAATATAATGGGAATACGAAAATTTTAGATATTTTTCTGAATGACAAATTATTATATTGTTCCAATAAAGAAAAATCCCGTATAAAACGGCCAGTTGAACTTTTTAAAAATTTCAACTTTGAAACAGCCTATGGACATTACATGAAAGGGAAAGAAAAGGAAAGGCAGCGCTTATATGATGCTTCTGCTGAAGAATACCAAAAGTCACTGGATATAGAGCCTGCTTTTGTTCCTTCACTTACAGGAATGGCTGCTATTTATTATCGTAAAGCAGATTATAAACATTCACTGGAATATTCTTTGAAATCGCTTTCTGTAGATACATATGACGGAGAAGGAAACATGTTATACGGTACATCAAGTCTTGCACTTGGTGATACTGCCTCGGCTATCGACGGTTTTTCTATTGCAGCATCTTCTGTCTCCGTGCGCACAGCGGCATATAATGCACTTTCATCTGTGTTTTTGTGTAAAAAGGATTATACAAAGGCTTTATATTATGCCGACAGAAGCCTTATGTATAATCAAATAGGGTCAACAGCACTTCAAATAAAGCTTTTATGTCTTCGTACACTCGGGGAGATAAAGGAAGAAGAAAAGGAACTGAAAGATATGGGAAAGTCAGACCCGTTAAATCATTTTATCAATTTTGAACGATACCTGATATCACCTTCTTCAAAAAGCAGGAACAAAGCAACACTAACTATTGTTAATGAACTTCCCTATGAAACATATCTGGAGTATGCCCTGTGGTATTACAGGAACGGGCAAAAAGAGGATGCTCTTAAAATATTGAAAATCTGTCCGTACTCACAACCAATTGTACTTTTATGGCAATCTTATTTGTCATGCATGAATGGAGATAAAAGTTCGTCAGATAAATTGTTTCAGAAAATGTTAAAGCAATCTCCGGAAAAAGTATTCCCATACAGGAGAGAAACATTGAAGGCACTGGAATGGGCCGGAGAAAAATCAAATGATTGGAAATTAAATTATTATGAAGGATTAATTGATATACATCTTGGCGAAAAAGAGAAGGGTTTAAAATTACTGAATGATTGTGGGAATATGCCTGATTTTTATCCTTTTTATATCGTTCGTTCCAAATTATGGGAAGAAGGAGACCCTCGTGCTGAAAAAGATATTATACGGTCATTGGAAATCGGAGGGAAAGCCTGGCGGGCAGAGCTATGCGCAACTGAATTTTATAAAGGTAAAGATGATATCATAAAAGCTGAAAGACTGGCTCGAAAAGCTCATAAAGATCATCCTGATAATTATTACATCGGTTTATATTATGCGAAAATACTTGATCAGAATAAAGAGTATCAGGAATGTATCAATCTCCTTGGAAAATTAGTAGTAATGCCTAACGAAGGATCAACTAGGGGACGAGAGATCTGGAGAGATGCCAATATCGGATATGCTTTGGAATTGATAAAAAGAAATAAATATAAGTCTGTTTTAAAAATAATAAATCAGGCAAAACAATGGCCTGAAAATTTAGGAGTTGGCAGGCCTTATATCGTAGATGAACGATTGGAAGACTTTATATCATTACAATGTTATAAAAACCTTGGCGATTTAAATTCATCAAAATTGGCGCAGGAACGCATTATTGATATCAGGGAGAAAGATTCTTTGTCATATGAGTTAAATGATTTTTTGAGTGCATGGGTTTTAAAGAAGAAAGGGAATAAATTGAAAGGTGATCAGTTTATGAGAAATCTAATAAAAAAGAATCCTTCCTCGGTTGCTAACCGCTGGTGTATGGCAGTTTATCAGGGGAATAACGCTAAAGCAGGCAGAATAGCATTAGAAGGGAATAAAGATAACAGGGAATTTTATTTTATCCAGAAGTTGTCCTCGGAATTAGAATGATTCTTCCTTTAAAAATTATTCCGGATTGTACATGGGAAGAATAGCAAAATCCTGTGTAGTAAAGAAATGAAGAAAATGAAATTTAAATAAAAGAGTAAGTGTTTTTTTAAAGTAACTAAATTATATTTTAGATTATTATGATAAATAGAATAGTCTTTGTTTTTATTGGTTTTTTCTTTTTCTCAGGGATTTCTGTGGGACAGGATATTAGGTATTCAGTTCCGGAAAAACAATGGGAAGAGGGGTTCGGTAATCATCGTGCCGTTATTGAGGTAAAAAAAGCAGCAGATGCTGTTCATATTAAACTTTTGTGGCGTCGGCATGATTTACATCCTGAAAAACGCCGTATGCTTGTTATTAATGCAGTCAGTGGAGATACGGTGAGAAATATTTACCGGATAAAAATTAATAATGAAATTTGTGATATTGTCGTAGGTCCTGTAAAATGCGGGAAGTATTATTTTTATTATTTGTCTTATATGCCTGTACTTGACAAACCTTATGCAGGGAATTATCTTAAGCCTGAATCAGCACCAGAAAAATCATGGGTAACGAGACATAATCTTAAAGATAAAGACAGCCGTTACCGTAGTGTAGGGGAGACTGAAGTAATAACGATAGAATCACGTACTTCTTTTGATAGTTTTTATCCGATGGAAGTTGTTGCTACTCAAAGTGAAACTAAACAATTTTTAGAGAAGAATCAGGATAATTACCTTATTTTTCCAGAAGACAGGGAACATCCTATAAAAATGAATGATGCTTTGCCTGTAAGATGGATAAAAGAGAAGCCAAAGAAAGAGTTTTACGGAACGGCAGAAAAGAATGAATATTATGTATTTCAGCTAGGTATATATGCCTCAAAAAAAGATATAGAAGATGTTAGTCTTGAATATTCCGGATTGTTGAATACCAAAGGAGATAGTATTTCAGGAAGTTCCTTTACTTGTTTTAATACGGGAGGAATTAACTCCTGTGGAAAAGTTTTTACAAAAAAAGTAAATATAGGCCATGGGAAAGTGCAACCACTGTGGATAGGAATTGATCTTCCCAAAGACATAGCAGCAGGTACTTACGAAGGATCTTTAGGAATAAAAGCCAGAAATTTTGAAGAGAGATGGATAAAAATACACCTAACGGTAACCGGTCAATGTCTTGATGATCGTGGAGACGGGGAACCGTGGAGACTATCCCGGTTGCGCTGGCTGAATTCTAAATTGGGGCTTGACGGGAAACCTGTACATCCATATACTTCGCTGAAAGTTGAAAACAGAAAAATATATTGTCTCGGACGTTCCATTGAACTTAACGATTATGGATTACCCAAAACGATTGGCTCGTGGGGACACGAGATATTGTCTTTACCTGTTAACTTTGCTATAGAACAGGGAAACCGGGTCGTTGATTTTCCCGCCGGAAATTTTATTTTTGAAGAGAAAAAAGAAGGAATTGTTTCATGGAAGAGTACTTCTGAAAATGATATACTGAAAGTCGAATATACAGGAAATATTGAATATGACGGAAGAATGGGATATAAATGTGTTGTCACTTCAAAAAAGGATATTCATCTTCAGGATATACGACTGGAAATCCCATTAAAAAAGAAATATGCGACCTATCTTATAGGAATGGGACAAATGGGAGGACTCACTCCCGAGAAACATTTATCCCGCTGGACAGTGAATGAAGATAGTTTCTGGATCGGATCAGTTTCAGGAGGAATTCATTGCGAATTAAGAGGAGGTAGCTACAATGGACCAATGTTGTTTGTTTATAAACCTTCTCCCCCGTCAGTCTGGGATAATGCATGGAACGGAGGTTACCGGATAAACACTATTGATAGTACAGTAACGGCAACAGCTTACAGTGGTTACAGGAATATGAAAAAAGGAGAATCGGTGAGCTACGAATTTTCTCTTTTAGTTACGCCGGTAAAAAAATACAATATAAAAAAGCAGTTTTCAAACAGATATTTTCACAATACTAACCCTACTAAAGAAGTGATAGCCAATGGTGGCAATATCATGAATGTACACCATGCCACTCCATATAATCCCTATATTAATTATCCTTTTCTGAAACCTGAAAAGATGAAGGACTTAATAGATAAGTGGCATAAACAGGGATGGAAAGTAAAGATATATTATACGGCAAGGGAGCTGACCACAAGGCTTCCTGAGTTGTGGGCATTTAGAAGTTTAAATTCAGAAATATTTTCCGGTGGAATTGGTGGAGGTTTTTCATGGTTGCAGGAACATTTAGTGAACGATTATACTGTTCAATGGTATAATCATTTGAAAGGAGGCGATGCTGATGCAGCGATATTGATGAGTCCTGAGTCTAGAGGGTATAATTTTTATGTTGAAGGAGTGGCCTGGCTGATTAAAAACATGGATATTGACGGCTTATATATTGATGAGGCAGCATATGACCGCAATATCATAAAAAGAGTGCGTCGTGTAATGGATATTAATAAACCTGGTTGTCTGATAGATCTTCATTCAAACATAGGATTTTCCAAAGGGCCGTTAAATCAATATGCCGAATTTTTTCCGTATATTGATAAGACATGGTTCGGGGAAGGGTTTAATTATGAAATTATGCCTGCTGATTTCTGGCTGACAGAGATAAGCGGCATTCCTATGGGCATAGGAAATGATATGTTGCTACATATGTCTGATAGTAATCGGCGGGGCATGGTATTTGGTATGACACAGCGAGGTTTTCCCTCGATGTGGAAGTTATGGGATGACTTTGGAATAACAACATCTGAAATGTCAGGTTTCTGGAACGAAGATCCGGCGATAACTACTAATTATAAAGATGTTTATGCAACTGCCTATATAAAAAAAGGTAAGACACTGGTAGTTATAGGTAACTGGGATGATAAACCGGTGAAAGTGCGTCTGAATATAAATTGGGAGAGGTTGAACCTTAATTCTTCTGAAATAAATATTGTTGCTCCCGCTATTGAAGGATATCAGGAGAAAATAATTTTTTCACCGGGAGAATTGTTTCCTGTGCCATCAAAGGGAGACCTTTTACTGGAGATTTCAGAAAAATAAAAAATCATATTATATAAAAATATTGGTTCTACTGTTATTTTAATGGGTAAAGATTCAAGCCACCATGAAAAAATAGAATTGCGCTTCTGAATTTTTCAAAAGTCCTGTAGCCTCTATCTGATGTTTTCAGCTCTTGTATTTTTCCGTTTAATCTTTCAGCCATTGCATTGTTAAAAGTTGTAATGAGTGCATTTATGACTCTTTGTAAATGATTTTTAAACATTCCTACAATCTTTGTTGTTTCTTTTATCCCAAAGTCTTTCGATGACGTTGTCCATCGCATGAATAATATAAAAGCGCTTTCTTTATTGTTTTCCTTGTTAAACAAATCTTTAAAATTTTCCCGTATTTCCCAAGCTTTACTGACTTCATAATTGAACTGTCTTATTGCATCAAGTTTTATACGTTGTTTATCAGTTAAATTTTCTTCGTTTTTAAGAAATGCGTACCTGCTGTTTCTTAATGCTTCATTTAAGTATTTTACCAAATGAAATCTGTCGTGCACAACCTCTGCACCTGATAATTTTTCTTTAGCAACTAATAAATATGCTTTCCACATATCCATACTTATTGTTTTAATATTGTGTTGCTGCTGTTTTGTTAATGACTTATCTAACAATGTTCTGACAGATTCTTTTGCCCTTCCGTATTCTACATCAATGATGCAGCTACTTCTTGGGTGACTTAAAACACTTACATATTTATGTCCTTTCTTGAAAGATTTTTCATCTATGCTCAAGTGTTCAAATTGTAACTCTGATAGATCCCTTCTTGAAAGACCTCTCTTCGTGCTTAAATGGATTACTCTGTTAATCACATTAAAACCACAACGCATCAACTCAGCAGTTTTTGTTTGATTCCTGGTTGCCAACAATAAATCTATTATTACATGTTCAAAAAGGTAAGTATGCCTTTCGTGCTTTGATGCCCAGGGTGGTGTTATCGTAACAACCTTTCCCTCTTTGTTCTTTACCCTTGGCAGCTTACAGTTAAGATATGTCTTATACTGCATGGTGTCTAAATGACGCCATCTCCTGTTTGGTGCATGATCATATATTTTACACATTTCTATAGTCTCCGGGCATTATGCTTGTTTGCCTAAATAATCTATGGTTATGTTTATGTCTGATATTCTATAATAAGCTTCTATTTCTTTTACTTGCCAGTTCTCATTTAAATTGAGCAATAAATCGAAAAATTGGTGCGTGAACATTTATTTATTTTTTGCTAATTTAATGTTTTCCATTAAATTCGTGGTAGAACCAAATTATTAAACGAAAAAAAATGAAAAATTTACGACCCTATTTTAATGTTAAGGTAAATGTCAGGAAACTTGTGATTATTTCTGCCTTCTTTTTTTTATTCGTGGATTTGACTTTTGGACAGGTTTTAGCTGGCACGGATGACCTGGGCCGTACATTGGTTCAAAACGATGTGGCAGGCAGTCCACAATCGGACAGGCAGGTAGCCCTGTTTTATTTTCTTTGGCAAGACACTGCTCCCTCAAAATACTGGGATCTGAGCGAGATTGTTTCCAATCATCCCGAAGTGCTCAACGATTTTGACAACTCCTATTGGGGAGGCGGGGGTATGTATTATTGGGGAAAGCCAATCTATGGTTACTATAAGGCTGACGATTACTGGGTACAGCTGAGAAGCATTCAGCTGCTTACTGATGCAGGTGTCGATTTGTTGGTGATTGATGCAACCAACACGCATACCTATCCAAAACAAGCAGATGTCTTGATGAAAGCGATGGATGCGGTCCGGGCCCAGGGGAAAAATCCGCCCAAAATCGTTTTCTATACAAATACCTCTTCCGGTAAGACAATGCAGCAAGCTTATGATAATTTTTACAAACAGGGTGCACCCTACAGCCATCCCGATTGTTGGTTTTATCTTGATGGGAAACCGCTTATTATCGGAATATCTGAAGAAACAAAAGGAAAAGACTACGAGCAATTTTTCACTTACCGCGAATCTCAATGGCCCAATGAATCCCCAAAATTAAACGGCTGGCCATGGATTGAATTTGTAAGACCTCAAAAGGTATACAATAATGCCAGGGGTGAAAAAGAGATTATCAACGTTTCTGTCGCTCAGCATCCTAACTGGGAAGCAGCAGGGATGGGGGGGGCAGCATTTTACGGGAAAAAAGGCAATTGGGGCAGAAGTTATCACAATGGGTCAGCAGGAAATCCCGTGAAAGACATTTGCTATGGCTATAATGTGCAGGAACAATGGGATTATGCTATAAAACAAAATACCCCTTTTATTTTTGTTACCGGCTGGAACGAATGGATCGCAGGAAAATTTCCGAGCAAAGACGGCAATCCTGAACATTCCTGGTTTTGTGACCAGGCCAGTCCTGAATATAGCCGCGATATAGAGCCTTCATTAACAGCTGGTTTAAAAGATTCTTATTACATGCAGCTGGTAAATAATATTAGGAAATATAAGGGAATAGAAGAAAATCCGGTTGCCAGCCCATGTAAAACAATAAGGAATTTCTGCGATTGGACGGATGTATACCCTGCTTATAAAGATTATACAGGCGAAACACAGGCAAGGAATCACCCGGGAACACCTGTAGATCCGGCGATTAGATATACCAATAATACAGGCAGAAATGATTTCGATGTATTAAAGATAGCAAGGGACAAGAAAAATTTATATTTTTATGCTAAAACGGTGGCTGATTTTTCTTCCAACACGGGCAGCAACTGGATGAGACTATATATTGATACAGACCGCAATGCCGCAACCGGCTGGAAAGGTTATGATTACAGGGTTACTGGAGGTAACCGTCTGGAGCAATATCGTGACGGTTCCTGGAAAAATAAGCAAACAGTCAAATTGGGTGTAAACGGTAACCAGCTTATGATTACAGTCCCGCGCAGTGTTTTGGACAACTTGCCCGATCCGCTAAATTTTGAGTTTAAATGGTCAGACAATATGCAGGACGACAATGATCCGCTGGATTGGTATATAAATGGTGATGTAGCGCCCGGTGGACGTTTTAATTTTATATACCGGCAGAATTAAGGGATACGATCTTTGTTTTATTCATATTGATGTTACCTAATCTTCCAAAAATAAAAGGAGTAAAATATTAACTATTTGTTGCAATAGGATAGAGAATAAATTATATTATAATTTTGTTTAAAATCGTGCACTAGTGTTTTATTTAAAACAATGAATCACAATATATATAAAGGGAAAAAACATGAAAAGGAACTTTATGATGGTATTAGTAGCAGTAATCCTACTGAGTACAATTATGGGTGCGAAAGTTACTGGTCAAAATTATGAACATGAAGGGATTTATGACTGGAAGAAAAATATGGTTATTGCCGACCAAAAACGCGATGCAGCAGGTATGTTGTTACCACTTCAGTCTTATGATGAAACAATTCGTCGCGGGATGTCTTTTTTGCTGGTGGATCATCTCAAATGGTTCAAGGGATCAAGAGAAAATCTTATCGATGAGAAGGGGAACATCCAGATGCCGTGGGTGTACTATTCGAACCTACAGCACAATGGTGAACCATTTCCAACTGGCATAGACCGTTTTGTGTCATATCCGGCATTTCACCACGCGTTGATGATAAAGACATTTATTAAATATTGGAAGTATTCAGGAGATAAGCAGGCACTAAATGAAGCCGTTAAGCTTGCGGATTGGGATATCGCACACAGCACACCCAGCGAATGGGTTTATGGTAATATTCCCTATAGTACTTTCCAGGAAAAGAAACCCGGAGGATTTAGGGACAAGACAGGTCTTATGCCAGATAAAGCAGCTATTATGGCTTTGGCTTATATCGAACTCTATAAAGCCAGTCATAAAAGTAGGTTTCTAAAAGCAGCTGAAGCTATAGCCAATACTCTGTCTAAAACGCAAAGCCCTAATGGCACCTGGCCTTTTCGTGTCGATCCAAAAACAGAAAAGGTTATTGAAAATTATACAAGCAGTGTCATCTATGCCGTCATGTTGTTCGAGGACGTAGATGAATTGAACAAAAATGACCATTACAAAACTTATCGTGATAGAACATGGGAATGGTTGCTGAATGGCCCCATCAAGACCAGGGAATTTAGAGGCTTCTATGAAGATATCGTGGAAAGTACAGAGGGGCGTACCAATTACGATTGCCTCGACGTGATCCGTTATTTGCTGGCCAACCGGACAGACAGTAATGGATACCTTGAGATGGCACAGAAACTCAATTCTTGGATTGAAGAGCTCTTCATGGACAAAATAGATGGGTTTGAGCCGGCCGAGGGTATCCGCGAGCAATTGCAGTGCAATGTGGTCATGGGTATCCATAGCTTAAATTGGGCATCTATGCTGCTGGATCTCTCGGAGGCTTCTGGTGATGAGAAGATGAAGGAGCAGGCTATCCAGACGGCAAATTATGTCACCTACTACCTTCAGCCTGATAACCGGATTGTGGTGGGTTTCCAGTATTTTCAATGGTGGTATAGTTGCCACGTTGGAGTAATATTGTATTTATTAGATTTTCTTGAGGAAGAGTGATGTCAAAAATTAAAAATAATTACCTTTTGAAACTTAACAATATAGTTGTGCTTAACGAATTTAACTTCCAGATATACATAAATAATTATCAACAAAAACTATTTATCTTGATTTTATTGCTGATGATTGGCTACCTTTCAACGGGATGTGCGAAAAAAGTTGTTGAGGAAATTGAAGTCAAACCAAATGTCGATTCTACCCTGATTAAATGGAAGGGTGATAATATGACAGATTTTCAAGCGGAAGGTCTTTCGGTGAGTAGCATAGGATCAGAAAGATTGCCGCGAGTACCCTATGAAGAAAGAAAGGTAGGTATAGCCTATACGACATGGTTTCAGAGTGGAATTTGGAATCAAAGTGTATGGACCTTCCCTACATTAGGAAAATACCTTTCAGATGACCGCACGATAATTAGAAAACATGCGGAATGGCTTGCCGATGCAGGTGTAGACTTTATATGGATAGATTGGTCCAATGACCTGGATTATAATGTTTCAATTGATAAGGTACTCACCGATCTTGGTCGCACTGATTTTGCAATGATCGAACGTTCCACCCTTTTTATTTTTGAGGAGTATAGCAAAATGAGAGTCGAGGGTAAGAAGACACCCAATATTTCCATTTTTATCGGTAACCCGGCTGCAGGACAGGCTTCAGCGGTTTCTGATGGCCGTCTTACCAGAAAGGCTGATCAGATAGATCAGTGGTTTTTGAATAATTCAGCGCACCCTGAGTTCAGAACACTTATGCAGGAACACAACGGAAAGCCTTTATTGGTGTGTTATACCGGAACCCCAACCCCATGGGCAGGTGAAACACCACCCTGGAATGACAATCGATTTACTGTCAGGTTTATGACTGGTTTTGTCACTGAACAGCATACTCTTTTTCATACTTATACAAAGGAAAGTAAATACAAGTATTGGAGCTGGGAAGAACGTGGGGCACAGACCTATACTGTAGATAAAGGTTTTCCCGAAGCAATGACAGTGGTTCCAAGCTGGAGGTCTCAGGGTAAACAAGGGGAAACCGGTTACATACCTGCTGGTCCGCGTAACGATGGTAAAACTTTTATGGAACAATGGGCAAGAGCCAGGTTACTTGGAGTTCGTTTTGCCATGGTAGGTACATGGAATGAATATGTAACAGGGGAACAGCGTAGCGCCGAAGTAAGTAAAGATATTGAACCTAATGAAACATGGGGAGATAAATACCTTGTTTTATTGAAAAATGAAATTAAGAAATTTAAAGGCGTTGAATAACAAACATGCAGATTCAATTATTTAAATAATTAAAACGATATTAAAAATAAATACAATCCTAATGAGCGGAATAATTAAAAATAATTTTTTAGATCATCCTACAAATCATCTGTTTTATACAATAATTATGATCATTTTCTTATGCCGTATAAATTATAGCTGCACTAAGGAAAAATCTGAAATAAAACTGAAAGAAAAGGATACAACAACCATCGCCATTGCAACCGGCCAACCGTTGGCAGGTACCGATGATCTTGGAAGAACACTTCCCCTTAACGGCAGTGTTGGAGATCCTATAGCAAACAAAAGAGTGGCGATTTTTTACTTTTTATGGCAGGGTCCTGCTAATATTTCGGGGAACTATTGGGACCTGAGCGAGATTATATCAAACCATCCGGAGGTTTTGGAAGATCATAATAGCCCGTTCTGGGGTACGGGTGGTTACTATTATTGGGGAAAACCCATTTATGGTTATTATCGCGGTGACGACTACTGGGTTCATCTGCGTAATATGCAGTTACTGACTGATGCTGGTGTGGACTTATTAGTTCTGGATGCTACAAATGCCAATGTTTATTCCCGACAGACTAATGAGTTGATGAAGGCGATGGATGCAGTTAGGATGCAAGGTAAAATGCCGCCGCAACTGGTTTTCTATACAAATAGTTCTTCCGGGGCCACAATGCAGAAAGCTTATAATAATTTTTATAAGGCCGGTGCTCCTTATTATCATCCCGACTGTTGGTTTTACCTGGATAGAAAACCTTTGATCATCGGGTTGTCAAATGAGGCTGTGGATAAAGACTACCGTTATTTCTTTACTTATCGTGAATCACAATGGCCTAACGAAGCTCAAAAAGTTAACGGCTGGCCGTGGATAGAATTCACCCGTCCGCAACGGGTTTATAAGAATAAAGATGGCGTAAACGAAATTATAAATGTTTCTATTGCCCAGCATCCAAACCCAACTGCCGGCATGGGAGGCTCAGCCTTTTACGGGAACACAGATAACTGGGGCCGGAGTTACCACAATGGTTCTCCCGGTAACCCGGCAACAGATGTTGCACATGGCTATAATTTTCAGGAGCAATGGGATTTTGCGCTAAAGCAAAATGTTCGTTTTATTTTTATAACCGGCTGGAATGAATGGATTGCAGGACGGTTTTCAAGTCACGACACGAATCCTCAACATTCCTGGTTTTGTGATGAAGCAAGTCCAGAATATAGCCGCGATGCTGAACCTACTTATACCAGTGGACTGAAAGATAATTACTATATGCAGATGGTCGGAAATATCCGTAAATTTAAAGGAATTGAATCAAACCAACTTTCGGGTCCCGAGAAAACAATTAAAGAATTTTCTGATTGGAGTGATGTTCTGCCGGTTTATTCCGATTATACGGATGACACGCAGTTGCGCAGTTATCCGGGTGCAGAATCATTACCGGTTAAAAATTATACGAACAGTACAGGTCGAAACGATTTCCATTGGTTAAAAGTGTCACGCAATAGTATTAATATTTTTTTCTATGCCGAAACAATAGATGCTATTACTGAAAATTCCGGAAGTACCTGGATGCGGCTTTATCTCAATACAGACCGGAATGCAAAGACCGGATGGCTGGGATACGATTATCGGGTAACTGGAGGAGATAAACTACAAAAATATGTCAGCGGAGAATGGATTGATTTTCAAAAAACAGACTATATTGTAGATGGGAAGAAACTTATGATAACTATTCCGCTTAAATATCTTGATTTTGAAAATATTAATATTGATTTTGAGTTCAAATGGTCCGACAACATGCAAAATGATACAGATCCGCTCGACTGGTATGTTAATGGTGATGTTGCACCAGGCGGACGTTTTAATTATATATACACTGTTGCTAAATAAAGAAGAAAAAGATTAAAAAAACAAACTTTTAAAACATTCCTTAATATATTGATAATGAAACTTATTACTTGTATTTTGGCTCTGCCAATATTGAAATTGAAGTACATAGTACTTACAATAGTTTGCTGTATTTTACTTTTATGCAGTTGTAAAAAATCAAATGAAGAAATTGATAAAACTGAGGATGAGCCTACGGATGTGATTGAGCCGGTAAATTCTCTTGTAAATATTAGCGCAAACCTTCCTGCAACTGATTCGCTTGGTCGTAAGTTGCCTACGCACGACGAAGTGGGCGATTTACGTAAAGATAAATTTGTAGGTCTGTTCTATTGGACCTGGCACACCAATTTTGCCGGCAATTCTGCACTGAATACGACCGAAATTCTGGCAAGTAATCCTGAAGCTATCAATGATTTTAATAGTCCTGTATGGAAAAACAATAGAGGTCCCTATTTTTGGAACGAACCCCTGTTTGGCTATTATCGCGATACCGATCACTGGTTACTCCGCAAACATGCCGAAATGCTCGCTGATGCAGGAATCGATGTAATTTTCTTTGACTGTACTAATGGTTCATATACCTGGAAGGAATCTTACATGGAATTGTGCAAGGTTTTTACTGAAGCCAGGGAAGATGGGGTTAAAACTCCCCAAATTGCATTTATGCTTGCCTTTGGTCCTACAGATGGGAGTAGAACGGCAATAAAAGAACTTTATAACGACATGTACAGTGTCGGATTATACCAGGATTTATGGTTTTACTGGAAGGGTAAACCTCTGATTATGGCTTATCCTGAAATGCTGTCTAATGTTCCTGATAATCCTGCGAAAACAAATAGTAAAATAGCGGCTTTCTTTACCTTCCGTCCCGGGCAGCCGGCTTATAACATTGGCCCGCAACGTTCGGATAACTGGGGCTGGCTCGAGATTTATCCTCAACATGAGTTTAAGAAAAGAGATAATGGAGGCTTTGAACAGGTTACCGTAGGTGTAGCGCAAAACTGGTCTAAAGAACGGGGTCTGACTGCAATGAATGCCCCTAATTCATTTGGCCGGAGTTATACTGATAAGGGTGGTGAAATAACAACCCCTGATGCCGAAAAATATGGCTATAATTTCCAGGAACAATGGGACCGGGCGCTGCAACTTGACCCGGAGTTTATTTTTATTACCGGATGGAATGAATGGATAGCCGGGCAGTATGAACTATGGCAGGAACAACCAAATGCGTTTCCCGATGAGTTTAGTACAGAAAAAAGCCGTGATATCGAACCTATGAAAGGTGGACACGGCGATAATTATTATTTTCAGATGATCAGTAACATAAGGCATTTTAAAGGTATGCCTGCCGATCCTAAGGTATCAGGGGAAAAAGACATACTGATCGATGGTAATTTTGAGGACTGGGCCGATGTTTCTCCAGATTTCAGGGCACATAAAGGAAGCACAATACATCGTAACAGCCAGGGATGGGGTTCTTTATATTATACCAACAACACGGGGCGAAATGATTTTGTACTGGCTAAAGTTGCCAGGAATGATCAGACTTTGTTTTTCTATATCGAAACAGCTGCTACGATAACATCTCAGACTGATCCGGGCTGGATGCGGCTGTTAATCGACACTGACTGTGACAAAAAAACAGGATGGGAAGGTTACGACTATATTATTAACCGGGTAAGCCCGGACAAAAAGGCAATCCTTGAAAAAAATATGGGCGGCTGGAAATGGGAAAAAGCAGGTGATATTGAGTTTACAAAAACTGGGAACAAGATGGAATTGTCCATTCCGCGGAATACGATCGGTATAACAGGAAAAATTAACATCGAATTCAAATGGTCTGATAACATGCAGGAGGAAGGCAATATTATGGACTTTTATCTCAATGGCGATGTTGCTCCGGCAGGTAGATTCAATTATAATTTTTCAGAAATTTAAACTATTATACAGCCTGGCTTCTCTGAATTTTAAGCCATTAAAATATAAAATAAAACATCCTTAATACTTAAATAAAGTGTTTAAAATCAGATGTTTATTTGTTTATAAAAATTGCTTTGATATTATCTTTTTTTGATAATAGCATCTATGTCAGGTTTAGTACAATCATTGCAGAACCTCATTAAAACGGATAAGTTATTCGGGTTGAAAATGGATACTAAAGATACGCTTATTAAGTGTCGGACAATTCCTTTTTTTTGTTTCCCGCAACAACAGACAAATAATTACAGTTGGGCAGTAGACTTCAGCTATTTACCTGCTTGTTATGATAAACAGTTGGGAATTAGGACTTGCTCATTGGGGTGAACATTCTGAACTGCGTGAAAAAAGAGAAGACCAGGTGCAGGTAGGAAGTAAGTTGGGTGATATTGAAATTTGTTACATTGATAATACTACTAAAATACCGGTTATCTATAGTACCCTTAAAAATAGATACCAGATATCAAAGAGAAAAGAAACATATACTGTTTTGTAAACGAGCAGGAATAGAATCTACGATAGGATATTTGAAAAGTGATTATAGAGTTAACTGTAGCTTATACTGGTTGCTGCCTCATATGATTTCAAAAGAGCAATGAATGCTCTTTGGCTCTATATTATTTGTCATTTTTGGGGAAATTTTTCAAAAAAATCCGATTACTCAAATAATTTAGCAATCGGATAATTTTAAAATTTATAAAAACCCTTTTTTAAGGGTCGACTTTTTAACTTATGTACTTTATAAGAGGGTGTCTTCTTAATTCCTACTCTTCAGTAATTATAGCAAAACTATGTTCCTTAAAAGGAGGTATTATTTCTTCAGTTCCTTTAAAAGATTGTTTTTTTCTCCAGTTTTCACTTTCTAAACCTATCCATTGAATATTATACGATTTATTTTTATTAAGATTTAGCTGAACACTATTTCTATCGGTTATATATAATAAATAACTTCCTTTTTTACTTTTTGTTATATAGGAATCTCCACGGGTCGGATTTTTAAGCAGATTCATAACAGGTTCCATATCCCAAAATTTAACTTTATCTTCAATTTTTCGTATCAGAGACATGCAAGCCATCGATTTATCTGATAATCCCAGTCCTGCTGGAGGACGGTGAAAACGAGAAGAAGCAAAGCCTCCCATTAAATTTTTAAAGAAATTAGAAATAGCGTCCTGATCATTGACTCCCTGGTTACGGGTCTTTGAACCATAAATTTTTACACTGTTCACAGGACAAGGACGACCATTTATAATAGAGAAAATTTGCTGTGCATTTTCCCAGTTACCATATCCTCTCTGATGACTGTTTTGTGAGATATCAATAAAATTATAAATATCCGGATTATTATAAGTCTTTTTTATGGAAGATCCAACATTCCAGTTATCCCACATCTCTGTTACGAAAACTTTTTTATTACCTGCTTTACCGGTAATATATTTAGCCCAGTACTGTCCCCATTTTTCGTTTCCGTTTGTTTCATTATCCATACAATACAGAACATTTTTATATTTCAGAGATATCGACAACATTTTGTCAACAAATCTTTGCTGAAATTTCAGCAATATTTTATTGTTGTCAAGTTCAGGAACCGTAAAGAAAAAAGGTTGTTCATTTGCTCCGGGATGATGTGGATAATCCGGTCTTAATCTTGTCTGCTCATATGTGTAGTTAACATTATTTTTAGGATTATAAGGATCCGTTTCCCATCCCTTTTGGGAATGATCAAAACGATCCCAGACCTCTATTTGTACTATTATGCCTCTCTGTTTTGACCATTTCAATAAATTTTCAAATCTCTCCCAATATCCGGGATTCCATTTCATTAAATCATATTTATTTCCTGCTTTTTCAAAAGCGCGTAAATTACAATCCGAAATATCTCTGTCACTCATGGTATTACGTACATAATTTCCTCCACATTCGGTCAGACTGTCCAAATGTCCCTTTAAATTTTTTTGCTGAAAAAGATTATCATTATTTGTTCCACCGATCAGAAGTACCGGTTTCCCATTGTATTGCCAGTAATGTTGATTCTTTTTCCATGGTTGTATGCTTTTATTATTAGCATATACACAACTTAAACTTAAAAAGGCGAGACAAATACAAAATATTTGTTTTGAAAATAACTTTTTCATTTCTTTCATTTTTAAATTATGAGCCCACTCTTAAAAGTAGTTTTTTAAAAAATGATTATAAATAACGACATACAACTTATTTATTAATAAGTAAATGCCATAATGTTTAAAGCAACTATTTTAACTAAAACTTTTAAATATTTACATATCCGACTTTTCGAAGTGGGCTCAATTATGGCTTCGAATTATATAAATGAACTTATTCTGAAAAGTTGTATAAACATATATTATAATTTTTTGTAAATATGTGTGCTCGTAAATAATTTAATATTTATTTGTTTAATACTGGCTGGTGCATCATTAATTGATTCAACAAATCCTGTACTTTTTTTACCGGACATTTTTCTTTAAGATAAAAATCACGTTGTCCTTCACTGTCCCAGGAATTAGAGCCGCCTTTATTTATTATGATTTCCCCTTTTACGAGTTCATAGAAGGGGCTTACGCCTTTACAGGCAACAAGAATAGCTGTTTCATCCCAGCTCATTCTACCAAGGCTGTCTGCCGGGCACCTGGGGATACAAATCCGGAAAACATCTTTTACTGGACTATTTTTAATATTATTGTTGCAAATAAGAGGTATGCCTGTTTTAATTTTAGCCCCGATTTCAGCACCACTAAAAATAATTTTAGTGGGCCAGTTATCAAATGCTGTTTTTGATGCTGTGGAATCTGTACATATATTGTATTCCTTCCCTTTAGGGAAAGAACCTCCCATCGTAACCATCTGTCTGACTTTCTTTTTTATTAATTCTTTCCCTGATAAAGTTGAATACTGATCAGGAGGGGAAAGTAACAGATTGGCTACATTTGTCAAAAAGCCTGTAGTCACAATGGTTACACTT
>Ga0172377_10001693_pt1 | contig 22416 bp, 19 predicted proteins | sample Pumphouse3metaG_FD_119749 | JGI IMG/M metagenome (GOLD analysis project Ga0172377, IMG submission 119749) | Leachate microbial communities from a municipal landfill in Southern Ontario, Canada - Pumphouse #3 metaG | ecosystem: Engineered > Solid waste > Landfill > Unclassified | place: Canada... | reverse complement strand
CCAGGTAATTCATTTAACCCGGAGAATCAAATAGGCACTTATACATTCAAAAATAATCAAGTTGAGCCAAATGCTGATATTGACATACTCAATAGCAACCTTGGACTTGATGATTCAGTTTATTTCAGGTATTACACTGGTTTTTTTTGGAAAACTTATTACGTGGCTTCAGCGAAAGTGTCTGACATTTTGAATGCCACCACTTCAAGCCAGTTGAGCATGGTATTTACTAAACAGTAGTTGAATAGAATAGTCTCTTTACTACATACCTTTACGTTCCCCTGCCAAGTCTGAGCGCTTGACAGGGATTTTTTTGCCATACTCTTCTGGCTCTCGGATTTCTGTCGTATATTTGTAGAAAGTCACTATTCTATGGATTCAACAACTATTTCTAAACTGAAAGAGTGGGCGGAAACCTACAATGACAGAAAATATTTTCAGGAAGATCCCATTGCTTTTCCGACCCGATTAGCCGAAATGGCAGCGCAGGGCACAAGAAGCGTCAAGGATGTGGAAGTGGCTGCCGTTTTCGCAGCGCATTTCGCTTGGGGAAGAAGGGCTATGATAGTGAGAGATTGCGGAAAACTGTTCGATGCGATGGACTGGAGGCCGTACGATTATGTAATGAGCGGGAGTTACAGAAACGATGCCGTGAGCATACACAGAACAGTCAAATGGAGCGAAGTGGCAGCTATATGCTCAAGACTCAGAGTAGTTTACGAACGTCAGGAAAGTCTGGAGTCTCTTGACAATCCGCAGTTCAGAGAACAAGTCTTCGGACAGAAGCCGGATGCAAAAGCGCCGAACAAAAAGATCAATATGATGAGAAGATGGATGGTTCGTTCTGACGGCAAGGTGGATCTCGGCATCTGGCGAGAGACTGATCCGGCGAGCCTTCTCATTCCTTTGGACGTGCACGTCTATGACGTGGCTTGTTCGCTGGAACTGACATCAAGAAAGCAAAAAGACATAGTCACAGTCCGGGAAATTACGGATGCGTTTGCGGATGTGTTCCCGGGAGATCCCTGCAAAGGCGATTTCTCTTTGTTCGGCTATGGCGTAACTCATCCAAAAACAACCACAAAGTAATATGCCTAATCTATTTATCCTTTCAGGTTGTAACGGCTCAGGCAAGACCACCGCGTCCTACGGGCTTTTGCCGGAGATGCTTGAATGCAAACAATTCGTCAATTCGGATGAATTCGCCAAAGGTCTTTCTCCTTTTTGTCCAGAAAGCGCTTCGATTCAGGCAAGCCGCCTGATGCTTCTGAAAATCAGATACCTGTTGGAAAGGAAAGAGAATTTCAGCATTGAGACCACTCTGGCGACGAGATTTCTGCTTAGCCTGATGATCGACGCTCAGGAACAAGGCTATTTTGCGACTGTCATTTACTTCTGGCTCAACACCCCGGATCTCGCAATCGAGAGGGTGAAGGCGAGAGTTGCCATCGGAGGCCACGACATTCCTGAAGAGACTATCCGGCGCAGATTTTTCGTGGGACTGAAGTATTTCTTCAGAGACTACGTACCGGTTTGCGACCATTGGATACTTGCCGACAATTCTCATATTCCATTCACCGTGGTCGCTGAAGGAAGCAAGCTCGGAGCGACCGTCATAAGAGACCAGAAAAAATTTGACTGTATTTTCGCGCAGGCTTCACAGGAAAAGCGAATAGGAGAAATTATTGTAAAACCGAAATGATCAACGATAAGAATTATTACCTCTCAACGTTTAAGTTGACGGAAGAGAATCTTCGCTCCATTGCCGCTAAAGGCCTTTCTCTCGGAGGAGACTATTCAGATCTTTTTTTTGAAAACTCGTTCTATACTGACCTGCGCTTGAGAGACGGAGAGGTGACATCAGGACGTTTTTCTGTGGATTACGGAGCCGGAATCAGAGTCCTCGTGGGGGACAAGACCGGATATGCCTATTCAGAGAACACTTCCTTGGCCGCATTGACTGATGCCGCTTCGGAGGCCGCTGCGATTGCGAGCGGCACGGGTGCCATAAGGCCTGAGTGTCAGGATGCCTCTTCTTTGCTAAGAAATGCTCGTGACAGAGCAGCAACTTACACAGCCTCAGGCAACAATGGGAACAGACTGATAAGAAGATTTTTCAACGGATCACCGAATCCGAGTGCGGACCGCTATCCGATTGAAGGAGATTGGCGTGATCTCAGGACTTCTGATTATCTTCCTTTCTTGAGGAAGTTGCAGTCCGCCATTTCTTCCAAGGACAGCAGAATTGTGAAGATTTCCGCGGGAATCTCCGGACAAGTGTCTGACATTATGATGTTTAATTCTTTTGGGGAATTGAAATATGAGACCCGACCTATGACTGAGATCAGCGTTTCTGTGGGATATTCCCAAAACGGGGAGAATGAGCGCAAGTCTTTTTCCAGAAGTTTCAGACAAGGGGCTGAGATGCTCTCTGACTCATTGGTGAGCGAGCTTGCCGACACCGCCGCTATGGGGATAGATCAGCGTTTCGAGGCGCGACGTCCAAAAGGAGGGGCTATGCCTGTGGTTATGGGCGCCGGGGCTTCGGGAATATTGCTTCACGAGGCAATGGGACACGCATTCGAGGCGGATTTCATAAGAAAAGGGGAGTCGGTTTTCTGCGGCAGGATGGGCAAGAAGGTGTGTCCGTCCGAGATAAGCATAGTGGATGACGGTACGATTCGCGGCAACAGGGGATCGCTCAATTTTGATGACGAGGGAGTGCCTGGGCAAAAAACGTATATGGTGTCCTCGGGAGTGCTGGAGTCGTATCTGCACGACAGGATAAGCGCAAAGCATTTCGGGGTGTCGCCTACGGGCAACGGAAGAAGGGAGTCGTTCAGATTCAATCCGATTCCGCGTATGCGTTCGACATATATGGAAAACGGGACTGCTACGAAAGAAGGGCTGATTGCCTCCGTGAAAAATGGGATATATGTGGAAGACTTCTCCAACGGACAGGTGAAAATCGGCGAGGGAGACTTCACGTTCTATGTAAAGAGTGGCTATCTTATTGAGAATGGCAGACTTACTATGCCAGTCAAAGACATCAACATAATCGGTAACGGGCCACAGGCTTTGGCAGACATTGTTGCGGTGGGGAATGATTTGAGGATTGACGACAGTGCATGGACTTGCGGAAAGGATCAGAGTGTGCCGGTGTCGTGCGGTATTCCTACCGTGCTTGTGAAATCTTTAATTGTGGGAGGGGAATAGACTATGGATATGAAAGGTATGTTGACTAAGGAAGAGTTGGATTTAGGTTCAATGTGTCTTAGTGTCTCGTTGGCTCACGGTGCTTCAAAAGTTCGAGTGTCTTTGAGTAAATGCGTTCAGAGTCAATTGGACACGCTGAACGGGGAACTGGACAAGCTGACTCATTCTCTGGACAGAAGTATGGCTGTCAATTTGTTTGTTGACGGAAGATTCGGATCTTTTATGATTAATCGTCTCGAGCCCTCCGAACTTGAGAATTTCATTCAGAAGGCTGTAGAAAGCGTGCGAATGCTGGCTCCTGATCCTTGCCGTGATCTTCCTGACCCGTCAAGGACTGAGAAAGGCGCCCTCACAGGTTTTGAATTGGATCTCTGTGACACTGCCTATGATTCCGTCACTCCTGAGCAGCGGATTTCTGCCGCTCTCGCTGCCAGCATCTGGAACAAATATCCGCATACATCGGGACTTTCGGATCAGGACCGGCTTTCGGACTCCTTTTCGGCCTCTGATGCCCCTAAGGATTCAGGCTCGGGGGAACTAACGGCATCGGGCAGCGACTTTTCGCTGATCTCCGAGGAAGGCAGTTGGGAAGACTCGATGAGCGACAATTGCGTCATAGATTCCAACGGGCTGTATTGCAGACATATTGAAACCAATTTCAGCTACTGTTCTCAAGTCTCCATAGCTGATGCCTCAGGCAACATCTTCACCGGCAACTGGTGGAACGCCTCATCCCGATTCAAAGATTTTGACATAAGAGCTTGCGGTGACACGGCAATTAAAAGAGCCGTTTCAAGTATGTCCCCGCAATCGATTACGAGCACCAAGACCAATCTGATAGTCGAGACCGGGGCTTCGTCCCGTCTGTTGATGCCCCTTATGGACTCCTTGAATGCCTTCTCTATTCAACAGAACAATTCATTCCTTGCCGGCACACTCGGAAAACGAGTTTTTCCTCTCGGTCTCACTGTCCTTGACGATTGCAGAACACCGGGACAGAGCGGCTCAGTTCTGTTCGACTCCGAAGGCGTAGCCACAAAAGCCGTCCCAATCATCAGTCAAGGCGTTGTTTGTGAATACTTTGTCAGTACCTATATGTCTTTGAAGATGAACATCCCCGCGACAGTTGATGATTGTACACGTCTCCGGGTCAAGCCTTGGAACAGTGTTGGAGCAGGAAATGTCGATTCTATGATGGCACAATGCGGCGAGGGCATTCTTGTTACCGCCTTCAACGGTGGCAACTGCAACTCCGCAACCGGCAACTTCTCTTACGGAGTCGAAGGGTTTGCCTTCAAAGACGGCAAACTGACCCATCCGGTCAGAGGAGTGGTCATAACAGGCAGCTATCTGACACTTTGGAACAATCTTCTGTCTGTCGGCAACGATGCCAGACCATGTTCCACCCAGAGTATCCCGACCCTCGCCTTCCGTGAAGTCGACTTCAGCGCCTGACCCCTCCGCCGTCTATTGCGATGGAGCGTATTGGTCGACCATTTGTTGCGGATAACTAACTTATTCATAGCGTAATAAGCGTGGATTTCAGATGAGAAAAGCATTAGAATGAAAATGAGAGGCCGAACTCTATTGACGACTTGTTGCGTTGTTTCTATTGCGGGGAACAATAAAGAAAACCGAAATCCAATATGACAGGGAATGGCCTCTGACCGATTAAGGTCATCATATTGGAATTCGGTTAAAAAGCATTTTAGACCTTAGATCAAGAATAATTCCGGTTTTGCTTCTTCCAAGTTGACCGGATCCCACGTCCGAATCTTAAATAAATTGTTAAGTTCTTCTCTAATAACGCTTTTCTATTAATAGTAAAAACCTCCCGGCACATCAGCATAGATGTTTTTGATTTGGTTAGGACAAAGGTAACTCACCATTGTGCCATACTGCGGCACAGTCAAAAATAATTCTCATTTATTTTTTATCATTTAATTACGTGCTTCAGCGGAACTTACAGATTAAATGTTGTGGAATGTGGCAGAGGATTTTGGTGTGCGAGATGTTGTGATCTGAAGAGGTGCATCGGAATTTGGGATCGAGAGATGTGGAGAGATGAAAAATGGGTGTCGGTGTTTCTCAATGTCGTTTAATTGTTCTATTTTTGTAGTTCCGAGTGTTTCGGAAAGTTACGCGGGTAACGATTGTTTTATTTATAATTATTGAATTAATATGAAAATCGACAAGAACAAGGTCATCGGGCTTACTTACGAATTGGAAGTTGATGGCAAGATTGCGGACAAAGCTACGGAAGAGCACCCTTTGGACTATATTCACGGGACCAATATGCTTATTCCGAAGTTTGAGAGTGAGTTGGAGGGCAAGCAGCCGGGTGATGTTTTTGAGTTTACTCTTTCTCCTGCAGAGGGGTATGGTGAGTATTTTATGGAGAGAAAATTCGATCTTCCGATGGAGTCTTTTATGGTTGACGGAAAGGTTGTGAACGATATGCTTTTTGTCGGTAACACGCTTCGAATGCTTAATTCCTCAAATCAGGTTGTTCAGGGTACTATTACAGAGATTAAAGAGAATGCGGTCACTATGGATTTTAATCACCCTATGGCCGGAAAAACTTTGCATTTCAGCGGTAAGGTCCTGACTGTCAGGGATGCTACAGAAAAGGAATTGACGGAGGGCCTTCACGGAGAGTATCTTCCTGTTGAGGACGGTTGCGGCTGTGGATGCGGTGAGGATGATTGCCATTGTGGCGAGGAGCATCACGAGGACGGCGAGTGCTGTCACGGGAAGCATCACGAGGATGGTGAGTGCTGTCACGGGAAGCATCACGAGGATGGTGAGTGCTGTCACGGGAAGCATCACGAAGACGGCGAGTGCTGTCACGAGGAGCATCACGAGGACGGCGAGTGCTGTCACGGGAAGCATCACGAGGACGGCGAGTGCTGTCACGGGAAGCATCACGAGGACGGCGAGTGCCATTCGAAAAAGTAGTCGGGGAGTGAGGCTTAATTTAGAATAATGATTAAAACCGCGGTTGTCATATTGAATTGGAACACTAAGGGGTATTTGGAAAAATTCCTTCCGCCCCTTATTGCGTCTATGCCTGAGGATGCCGAGGTCATTGTCGCGGACAACGCTTCGACTGACGGCTCAATGGAGATGATGGCAGCCAAGTTTCCTTCTGTCAGAAGGATAGAATTTGACAAAAACTTCGGCTTCACAGGCGGCTACAACGGTGCGCTGTCCCGAATTGAGGCCGAGTACTGTGTGCTCATCAATTCTGACATAGAAGTTGGCAAAGGATGGCTTGAGCCTTTGATTAACACGCTTGACGACAATCCTGACGTCGGTGCATGCGGCCCGAAATTGCTGTCTTATTATGATCGGGACCGTTTTGAGTACGCCGGAGCGGCGGGCGGCTATATGGACAAATATGGCTATCCTTTCTGCCGCGGCAGAGTGCTGAAAATGGTTGAGAAAGATAGGGGACAGTACGATGAGCCTGCTGATGTTTTTTGGGTGACCGGAGCCTGTCTGATGGTCAGGCGCAGGGTATTCGAATATTTAGGAGGCCTTGACGACAGATTTTTCGCTCATCAGGAGGAGATTGACTTTTGCTGGCGGCTTCAGATGAGCGGTTATCGGATTCGGGTTGTCCCGCAATCAGTAGTTTGGCATCTTGGAGGCGGAACTTTGCCGAATGACTCGCCGTGGAAATTAAAGTTGAATTACAGGAATAATCTGATGATGCTGGAAAACAATCTGGCATTCACTTTCGCTCAGGAGTACACAGTCGGCAGGGAGGCTGAAATCTTGGCCGAAAGGGAGGCGAAGTACTATCTTTTCGGAACGCCGACTGAAGATGCGATTGCCAAGAAGGCTCTTAGAAAGGCGGGAAGGCGAATCGCGTTGAGAATGATTATGGACGGGTGCTCGGCGCTCGTCTATTTGGTGACATTCAAGTTGGATTATTTCAAAGCGGTGCTGAGCGCGCACAAGGAGTTTTGGCAAGATCGACAGCGTTGGGGCTATGGGGAAGTGGTGAATTTCGTGCAAGAGAATCCAAGGTCTGTGGTTAAGGGAATATATCCCCATTGGATTGTCATGAAAGCGGTTCTTATGAAAAATCGAGTCTTTGAGGAAGTGGCAGATTTCAGTTCTAAACTGAGTGCGAGGTGCGAATAGTAAATGAGTGGAAGAGGCGTTAACGAATAGTTGAAAAGGTTGCTTTATTTTAAATCTGAATTGTTATGAAGATTGTTATTGAAGGCGCGGGAGAAGTCGGATCACATCTGGCTAAAATGCTCAGTGTCGAAGGCGGAGACATCACAGTCATCGACAACGATCAGAGCAGACTTAACAAATTGACTGCGATAGCCGATGTCGTCACAGTCTTGGGAAACCCGTCCTCGATCAAAGTACTTAAAGAGGCCGACGTCCAACATTCCGACCTGTTCATCTCAGTCAACCCGTTCGTGTCGCAGGACGTGAACATAGTGAGCGCACTGCTGGCCAAGAGACTCGGAAGCAAGAAAGTCACGGCGAGAATTGACGATGAAGATTATCTCATCTCTGAGAACAAATTGATGTTCAAAGACCTGGGACTTGATTTGATGTTCTATCCTGAGAAAATCGCGGCAGACGAGATAGACGGACTCCTGAAACACTCAGGCTCAACTGAATCGATGGACTTCGCAAGAGGTAAACTTCAGATCTCAGTAATGAAACTTGACGAGGACTCCCCGATAATCGATATGAAACTCGCCGACTTCGCAACTCTCGCAAGCTCAGACGAACTTCAGTTCAGAGTCATTGCCATATCCCGAAACAACGAGACCTTAATACCGCGTTCCGATACCAAATTCAAGTACCACGATCTTGTGTTCATCATCACCACAAGAGAAGGCGTACCGCTGTTGATGAAGTACTTCGGGAAAAACGACATCGAAATTCGTTCCGTGATGATTCTCGGAGGAGGTCCTATCGGAGAAATGCTCGGCAAAAAACTGAGCAGACAGATAGAAAGTGTCAAAATCATAGACAAAGACAAAGAACGCTGCATACTGCTGTCCGAAAACACGGACAACAATGTCACTGTCGTGAACGGAGACGGACGGAACTCCGATTTTCTGCTCGAGGAAGGCATCAAAGACAACGATGCCTTCGTGGCATTGACAAGTAGCGATGAGGCAAACGTGCTTGCCTGCGTTGTGGCCAAGAAATTCGGAGTCGCCAGGACGATAGCCGAAGTGGAGAACATCGAATATATCCGGTTGGCCGAAGAAATGGGCGTGGACGCAGTCATCAACAAAAAGCTGATAACCGCCGGCAGGATATTCAAGTTCACTCTTAGCGACAAAGTCCGCTTCGTCAGGTATATGAGCGGCACGGACGCTGAAGTTCTGGAATATATAGTAGCTCCCGGAAGCGCCATCACCAAAGGCACCCTCAAAGAAATCGACTTTCCCCAAGACGCCATAATCGGCGGAGTCATAAGGGGAAGCGAATCCTTCATAGCTATAGGCGCTACAAAAATTGAAGAATACGACAGAGTGGCGGTCTTCGCCTCTCCTGAAGCTGTCAAACAGCTGGACAGATTGTTTAAATAGACCCAAATGGCAAGTTTTTTACAGATTGAGAACATATCCAAATCCTACGGACCGAAGATTCTTTTCGAAAATATAGCATTCAACATCAACGAAGGAGACAAATATGCCCTAATAGCCCCCAACGGCACGGGCAAAACCAGTCTCCTAAGGATTATTGCCGGCAAGGACAAGTCGGATTCCGGAGGCAAAATCCTTTTTCTAAGGCACATAAAGATTGCTTTTCTGGAGCAGGAGTACGATTATGACCCCGATGAGTCCATTTTCGGACAGATACTCAAGAATAGCGGCCACACGGAACACGCTGACATAGACGCCGCTATGACGTTCTATGACTACGAGCAGAAAGTGAAGGAAATTCTGACGGATCTTGGTCTGACGGACTTCGACAAAAAGATGAAAGACCTCTCCGGGGGCGAAGTCAAGAGAGTAGCTCTGACAGAGATGCTTGCCTCTCAGGCCGACCTTTACATAATGGACGAGCCGACCAACCATCTTGACATAGAGGCGATTGAATATCTCGAATCCTTCTTCACCCGTTTCAGATGCACTCTTCTGATGGTGACCCACGACAGATACTTTCTCGACAGAGTCTGCAACGTCGTGATGGAAATGGACAGAGGACAGATCTATGTCTACAGAGGCGATTATCAGAACTATCTTGAGAAACGGCAGGAAAGAATTGAAAATTACAATGCCGAGACCGACAAAGTGAAAAACATCCTTCGCAGAGAATTGGAATGGATGCGCAGCACACCTCAGGCCCGAACAGGCAAGGCGAAGTACAGGATTGACGCCTTCTACGATCTCAAGGACAGATCAGAACAGGTCTATGACTCAAAGAGCGTGGATATGAGCAACTTGCAGAGCCGGACACATTTAGGTTCCAAGATTATCGATTGCAAAGACCTCTCGTTCTGGTACGGCGACCAATGCTATCTGAGCCATTTCACCTACAATTTTCAGAGATATGAGAAAGTGGGAATCGTCGGCAAGAACGGAGTAGGCAAAACGACTTTCATCAATCTTCTCACAGGAGAACATCAGGACTCATCAGGACGTCAGATGGGAATCCTTGAAAGAGGGGAGTCCGTCAAAATCGGCTACTACCACCAGAGCGGAATGCAATTCGATGAGGAGCAGACTGTTCTGGAAACGTTAAACGACACCGGGCTGTTAAGCCGCTTCCTTTTCCCCCACGATATGCTCAACAACAAGATCTCCAAACTCTCAGGAGGAGAAAAACGGCGCCTGTATTTGTTGACTATCCTTGTGAAGCAGCCCAATCTGCTCATTCTTGACGAGCCGACCAACGATCTGGACATTGTGACTCTCGACATTCTTGAGGAATATCTTCAGGAATTCAAAGGCACCTTGTTGATCGTGACTCACGACAGACATTTTTTAGACAGACTTGTGGACCATCTGCTTGTGTTCTGCGGAGATGGCGTCGTGAAAGACTTTCTCGGAGACTACAGCGACTACCGAGCCTATCTTAAGGACTATGCCAAAGCGGCTAAACAAGCTCAGACCTCGGCTAAACAGATTGATGCGCCACAAGCACCGGCTCAGAAAAGAGATAAGCCTAAGAGGTTGACATTCAACGAGCAAAGAGAACTTGAACAACTGGAGAAGGATCTAAAGACCCTTAACGAGGAGAAAGTCCTACTTGAGTCCAAGATGAACGGAAGCACGATTCCGTACGATGAACTTGAAAAAATCACTTCAAGATTCGCAGAAGTCTCCTCTTTGATAGACAAAAAGGAAACGCGCTGGCTCGAACTCTCAATGTCGGTCTAAAAAAATACGGAAGTAATTAGTCCTTCTTCTCTTCTTCCTTAGAGGAAGGCTTGTTAGAAGTGATTTTTGTGTCGTCACCCTCGGCGTCATTGTACTTGAAACGGCGAATCTTGTGAGTAGCTGTCTTCTCGAAAGGATCTTTCATTACCTCCACCTTGTTGACCGTAGAAGACTTGCTGACGTGCTTGTTGATGTAGTCCAGCACGGCCTCCTTCTTAGCCTGAAGATTTTCGAAGAACTTGTCCTCGTAGGCCTGATCCCAGTTCAGAACGTTGTCATCGAACTTCACGAAAGCCACCAGCTTGCCGTTGCGCTCCATAACCAGAGACTCGTTCACTCCGCTGAAATCATTAATCACTTTCTCGATTTCCTCAGGATAGATGTTCTCTCCGGAAGGTCCCACGATCATATTTCCGAGACGGCCTTTGATGTAATAGTAATTGTCGTCATCCATTGAAGCCAGATCCCTTGTGTGGAACCAGCCGTTGTAGTCCAGAACTTCTCTCGTTCTTTCAGGATCCTTGTAGTAGCCGATCATCACGTTGTCGCCTCTTGCGATAATCTCTCCTTCGCCGGTCTCGGGATTGTAATTGTCCAGTTTGACCTCAACCCCGTAGGCAGGCACGCCCGTTGAGCCGACCCTTGTCTTGCCCACTATTGCGTTACATATCAGAGGAGAAGTCTCTGTGAGACCATAGCCGATTGCATAAGGAAATTTGGCCTTGAACAAGAAACTCTCCACGGTAGGATCCAATTTGGAGCCTCCGATTCCGAAGAATTTGAGTCTTCCGCCGAAAGTTTTGTAAAGCATTCTGCCAACGAGACGGTAAAGCAGATTCGGCACCTTTTTCTCCATCCATGAAAGCACCCGGCTCTTCTCTATGGTAGGCTTGATGCTGTTCTTGTACACCTTCTCTATGATCAGAGGCACCACGCAGATGACAGAAGGCTTGACAATCTGCATCGTCTCCCTCAAGATTGAAGGAGTGGGGACTTGTCTGATGTAGTAAACGCTCGCGCCACAGAAAATCGGGTAAAGAACGCTCATCCCGAGCTCGTAGGTGTGGGCCATAGGCAGAACGGAAATCCATTTGTCGTGCTTTCCGAGTTTCTGAGCGTGCCAGCAGGCATCGATGTTGTGACACAGATTTCTGTGGCTGAGCATAACGCCCTTCGCATTGCCTGTGGTGCCGGAAGTGTAAATCAAAGTAGCGAGATCATCAGGCTGTGGCTCCTTCACATAACCGGTGCAGGTGAACGCGGCGTCATCAGTCTTGATTGGCTCAAGTGTCTCAATGTCGATTATGAGAGTCAGTTTGTCATAACAAGTCTTGGCGAGTTTCGACAGAAGGCGTTTTGAGATGAACATTGCCTTGCTCTCGGAATGAGTCAGAATGTTGGTAATCTCCGCCTCAGATGAATCCGGCAGAATCGGCACCGCAACACGACCGAAAGCCGTAGCGGAAAAAAAAGCGACAGTCCAGTTCGGCATATTCGCCGAAAGAAGCGCCACTTTGTCACCCGCGCTGATTCCGAAACGGGAAAGCAGTCTGGATATGGAATCGCATTGCGTCTTGAAAGAACCGTAGGTGTAGGCCTGAGTTCCGTCAACGAATTGGGACATCTTTCTTTTCCAATAGAATGTCGCCGCATATTCGTATAGTTTCGAGAGAGTCGATATGTAATTCTCTCTAAAGGCTCTTCTTCTTTTGTAGAAATTCTTCATTATTAATGAGTTATGTACCCCTTAGGGTGCTTTCCTTTGTAATGTTTGCTCTCGTAGTACGCTTGGATCTTCTCCATATCCCCGCGCGCATCGTCAGTCAGAGGAAACTTCTCCCCGATGCCGATGTGTTTAGTGCCCCAGTCGAAATAACCAAGATAGACAGAGCATCCTACAGCCTTTGCGATAGTGTGGAAACCAAGTTTCCATTTTTTGACAGGCTTCCTTGTACCCTCCGGTGCAATCGCCAGATGGAACACTTCGTCTTTCTCCATCTCATCAATGACACTTTTCACAAGAGCCGCGGCGTTTGTCCTGTCAACGGGTATGCAGCCGCATTTGCGCAGCAAGCCTCCGAGCGGCCAGACGAAAAACTCTTTCTTTATCATAACGTGTGCCGTACGATCGAAATGAGTGTAAAACAGGTAGGAAATCACAAAATCCCACGCCGAGGTGTGAGGCACACCGAGGATAATACCCTTATTTTCCGGAACCGGGCCATTGTCAGAGGTCCAGCCCATAAGTCTCAACATAAAACCACAAAATTTAGCCCACGCTGACATAATAATAAGATGTTTAAATGTTCACATCCTCCAGTTCCTTTTCGGATCTGAGGTTCTGGCGGATGAAATTTTGTCTGTCTATCGTGTTGTCACCCATATAGAATTCCAAAATCTCGGAAATCGATTCCTCATCGGAAAGCTTAACGGTGTCCAACTTGATCCTCTCTCCAATGAAATCCACGAACTCGTCAGGGGAAATCTCTCCGAGACCCTTGAATCTGGTGATCTGCAGGTCCTTTTTCAATTCCTTGATGGCGTTCTCCTTCTCCGCCGGGGTGTAGCAGTAGCGTATGTCCTTCTTGTTTCTGACCCTGAAAAGAGGCGTCTGAAGTATGAAGACGTGCCCTCTTCGGATAAGATCCGGATAGTACTTCATAAAAAAAGTGAGCACAAGCATCCGGATGTGCATTCCGTCATCATCGGCATCCGTCGCAACGATGATGTTGTTGTAACGCAGATCGTCAAGGTCATTCTCTACGCCGAGAGCTGAAATGAGCAAGTTAAGCTCCACATTCTCAGCCACTTTCTTGTGGCTTTCCTTGTAGCAGTTGATAGGCTTCCCTCTCAGACTGAACACGGCCTGATTGTGGGCGTTGCGCACTTTGGTAATTGTACCGCTCGCAGAGTTACCCTCAGTTATGAACACGCTGGATTTCTCCGCTTCGTCCTGCTTGTTTGCGGGAAGCTTGTCGTTGAAATGGTAGCGGCAGTCGCGGAGTTTCTCGTTATATACGTTCGACTTCTTGTTCCTCTCCCTGGTCTTCTTCTGAATGCCGGAAATCTCCTCGCGCTCCGCTTTGGAAGCCTTGATCTTCTCTTCAATAATAGGCACGAGATCAGTGTGGATTCGAAGATAGTTGTCCAGGTTCTTGGACATGAAGTCATTGATGAAACTTCTGATAGTAGGGCCTCTGTCAATGATCACTGCTCCGTCAGCCCCTTTGACCGGGACACCGTTCTCGTCTTTCTTCTCTTTCTCCCACATATAGGTGGAGCCGAGTTTCGTCTTTGTCTGCCCCTCGAAGTTAGGTTCCTGAATCTGCACGCTTATAGCGCCCACAATGCCCTGCCTGATGTCCTCAGGCGCATAGTTCTTCTTGTAGAAGTCCTTTAGGGTCTTGCCTATGGCCTCGCGAAATGCCAGCAGATGGGTGCCGCCGTCCCTGGTGTTCTGTCCGTTCACGAATGAGGATATGTTCTCGCCGTAGCTGTTGCCGTGGGTCATAACAATCTCAATGTCCTCGCCTTCCAGATGGATCATAGGATAGAGGGGCGTCTCGGATATGTTCTCTCTCACAAGATCCAGAAGTCCGTTCTCGGACTTGTAAGGAGTGCCGTTCAGAACGAGGGTCAGGCCTTTCTTTAGATAAGAATAATTCTTGACGAGCGTCTCGACGTAGTCCGGATTGTAAGCAAAATCCCCGAACATCTCAGTGTCAGGGATGAAGGTGACAAGGGTCCCGTTCTTTTCCGTGGAGGATTCTTCTCCGGAGTCAGTCAGCTCTCCTCTCGTGTATCTCGCCCAAGAGCATTCTCCGTCCCTGAAAGACGCCACGTAGAAAGAGGATGACAATGCGTTCACAGCCTTTGTACCCACTCCGTTGAGTCCGACGGACTTCTTGAAGGACTCGTCATCGAACTTCGCTCCTGTGTTCAGCTGACTGGTCACCTTTACGACCGATTTGAGAGGAATGCCTCGTCCGAAGTCCCGGACTGTCACCTCTCTGTCTTTGATGTCTATCGTAACCTGTTTGCCGAATCCCATTGCGAACTCGTCAATGGAATTGTCAACTACCTCTTTCAGAAGTACATAGATGCCGTCACCGGGGTTGTCTCCGTTACCGAGTCTGCCGATGTACATTCCGGCGCGCTTGCGGATGTGGTCATTCCACTTCAGAGTCTTGATGTTGTCATCTGTATAATTAATCTCTTTCGCCATATTCTTTCTCTAATCTTTGCAAATTTAGGAAAATAATCCAACAATCCACCTCACATTTCGTATAAATAGACAAACTAAACATAAACAATAATGCGGGAAATGAAGAATATTCAAAAAAAAGTAATAATTTCGCAAGTTGATATTTAAAGAGTGAACAATGAAATCTATTTATTTGACCCTATTATTCGGTATGTTCAGTTTTCTGCTCGCCTCTGAACTCTTCGCACAGAAGGCTCCGGGCTTCGACAGAGGCTTCAGCAAGAAGGAAGGGGGCATTTCCACGTTCGTTCCTAAGGGTTCGATGAATGTTGGGTTGTCTGCATCGTATCACAGCTACAATGCGGGCAGCGATGAGGTGGGATATGAGTTTATGTCCCTCGTCACTGACATAAAAGGCCAGCTCACCACATTGACTGTGTCGCCGAGTTACTCTTATGCCTTCGCCAAGAACACCACTGTGGGGGTTATGGCTGGTTACAGCTACACATTCTTCAATTTGGACGATGCACAGATCTCTATGGGTGAGGATTCCGATCTTGATATGTCGAATCACTACCTTCGGAGCAACAAGTATATGGGTGCGGCTACGTTGAGATACTACCTGCCTCTTTTCAACAGCAAGATTTTCGCTCTTTTCTATGAGGCTCGTCTGACTGGATCGTATTCAGAGGGTAAGTCTTTCAAATTGGATGACGCCGGGGACAAAGACGGCACTTTTACAAAATCTTACGGAGCCGAGTTCGGGCTATATCCCGGAATCAGTTGTTTCGTCACCAACAACATTGCACTGGAAGTGGCCCTTAATGTGCTGAAGGTCGGGTACAATTATTCCGATCAGACGAAAAACCAAGTTGAGAAGAGCCATCTCTCGAATTTCGGTACCGGTTACAAAGTACAGCTCACTTCGTTGAATTTCGGCCTTCTGTACTATTTTAAACAGAACAAGTAATTATGAGACAAATACTATTGATTCTCTCGGTCTGTCTGCTGACCTTTTCTTCCTGTATGGAAGACGATATGATGTTTCCGAAGACTCAGGCCAACATCACCGAGTTTGCCGTGGAAGGACAGGTCTCTGCGACGTTTTACTCGTCCACGAGAAAGATTGCGGTGCTTTTCCCTCACGGTACAGACGTGAGCGCTGTTCAGATCACTTCTTTCGGGATTACTCAAGGAGCCTCGATCAAGTCGGGCGCGCTTGCCGCGGGACAGACTATTGATCTGACTGACACAGTGAGAATTACGCTTAGCATTTATCAGGACTACGAGTGGAAGATTTATGCCGCTTTCCAGGAGGACGGGTCTTCCACCGATCCTTCTGACGAGCCTCAGCTTTACAATAGCTCTTTCGACAATTGGACAATGGACGGGAAGACTTGGTGCCTTTACGGAACAGGAGCCTCGGATAAGGAGATTTCCACTTGGGGCACAGCCAACAAAGGCACCAGCGACATCCTCAGTTACAACACCACTGTTCCGGAGGAGTCTTTTCTCGCTGTGACCGGTTCGGGCAAGAAGGCCGCCAAGCTCACGAGCAAATACTCTTTAATCAAATTCGCCTCCGGCAATCTTTTCAACGGACAATTCGTCAAGATCAGCATTATGCCGGTTGGCGCCGAACTTGCTTGGGGCTTTCCTTTCACCGCAAAGCCTGTCTCTTTGAGCGGCTATTATTGCTATCAGGGTGTTGCAATCGATCACACTGATTCCGATCACGCATCTCTCAAAGGCGAGCCTGACTTAGGTCAGATTCAGATTCTGCTAACTGATTGGGACGAGCAGTTCCACGTGATTTCCCACAAGAGTCAGTTCGTGGACATTGAAGGTGATGAGCACATAATCGCTTACGGCAGCATTCAGCCCACCGGCACTTCAACAGAGTACACCCATTTCACCATCCCTATCAAGTACAGGAACGACAGAACTCCTAAATGGATAGTAATCGTTTGTGCCTCAAGCTACTACGGTGATTACTTTACGGGTGGCGACGGGAGTGTCCTTTACTTGGACGAGTTCAGTCTCGGGTACTAAAGAAGGCTTCGGATCCTTTCGCATTGAAATATAGTGCTAAACCTATAACAAGAATTTTTAACTCTAATTTTTAAACATTTTCAAATTATTATGAAAAAGAACATTTTAACTTTCGTTAACGTTTTGATGGCAGTGTCCGCGGCTGCGGCGCTTATGCTTTCTGTCAATTCATGCAAGGATGACAATGATGATGAGGATGAAGTTGTACCTACGATCACTTGGGAGAAAAACCCTACTTTCGCAACAACAGAACTTGCTGCCAAGATGGATGTGGAACTTGAGCTTGAGGCTAAGGACGGAATCAAAGGACTTACCATCAAAGTTGAGTCTCCTACAGCTACTTTTATCGGATTGTTGAACGGGATGGTTACAATAGCAGGCAACAAGAGCGAGACAGCTCCTGTTCTTGACCTGATCAAAGACCCTGGAATCTCTACTGCTCTTGCAGCATTTGGCGTTCCAACCGGAAGCAGCCTCAGCGGCAAAACTGATGTTGATTTCAGCCTTTCCACACTTGTCCCTATGATTATGACTATGAGCCCTGCTGCTAACACTAATCACGTGTTCACGGCTACTCTTACAGACGCCACCGGCGACACCTGCGTTAAGAAGATCACTTTCCACTACACCGGAAAATAATATCTGAAACGTCCCTCTGACGGGGCGAAAAGTAATGAAAAAAGCGCCGGGGCACTTCGAGTGCTCCGGCGCTTTGTATTTAGTAATGATTGGATTACAGTTTAGGACCGGCTTTTACAAGAGCCTTGCCTGAACGGTTGCCTTCGTATTTGACGAAGTTCTTGATGAACCTTCCTGCAAGATCCTTAGCCTTGACTTCCCACTCTGAAGCCGCTTTGTAAGTGTCGCGAGGATCAAGAATGTGAGGATCAACACCTTCGAGCTTCGTTGGAACTACGAAATCGAAATAAGGGATCGTCTTGACCGGAGCCGCATCAATGCTGTGATTGAGGATGGCGTCGATGATTCCGCGGGTGTCGCGGATGGAAATACGTTTTCCGCTTCCGTTCCAGCCAGTGTTGACCAAATAAGCCTTAGCGCCGCTCTTCTTCATATGGCGGACAAGCTCCTCTGCATACTTCGTAGGATGGAGTTCAAGGAACGCCTGTCCGAAGCAAGCGGAGAATGTAGGGGTTGGCTCTGTGATTCCACGCTCTGTTCCGGCAAGTTTAGCCGTGAAACCAGAAAGGAAGTAGTACTTTGTCTGTTCAGGATTGAGTATGGAAACCGGAGGAAGCACTCCGAATGCGTCTGCTGAAAGGAAGATGACCTGTTTTGCCGCAGGAGCGTGGGAAATAGGGCGAACGATGTTCTTGATGTGATAAAGAGGATAAGAGACACGAGTGTTCTCTGTCACGCTATTGTCATTGAAGTCGATCTTGCCTTCTTTGTCCACTGTGACATTCTCAAGAAGAGCGTCACGTCTGATGGCACCGTAGATGTCCGGCTCGGACTCCTTGTCAAGTTTGATGACCTTAGCATAGCAGCCGCCTTCAAGATTGAAGACACCGTTGTTGTCCCAGCCGTGCTCGTCGTCTCCGATAAGCTTACGTTTTGGATCAGTAGAAAGGGTCGTCTTGCCAGTTCCGGAAAGTCCGAAGAAGATGGCCGTGTTCTCACCTTTCATATCAGTGTTCGCGGAGCAGTGCATAGAAGCGATGCCCTTGAGAGGAAGGAAGTAGTTCATCATAGAGAACATACCTTTCTTCATCTCGCCGCCGTACCAAGTGTTGAGAATGACCTGCTCTTTGGATGTGACGTTGAAAACAACTGCAGTGGAAGAGTGAAGCCCTAACTCTTTGAAGTTTGCGACCTCAGCCTTGGAAGCGCAATAAACGACGAAATCCGGCTCCTGATCAAGCTCTGCCTGATTCTGAGGACGGATGAACATATTTGTGACGAAATGTGCCTGCCAAGCGACCTCCATAATGAAGCGGACCTTCATACGTGTGTTCGCGTTAGCTCCGCAGAAGCCGTCCACTACGAAAAGTTTCTTGCCTGTAAGTTCATTCTGAGCAAGTTTCTTAACAACGTTCCAAGTTTTCTTTGAAGCGGGATGATTATCGTTGTGGTACTCTGGAGTGTCCCACCAGACTGTGTCTTTGGACGTGCTGTCCATAACGATGAATTTGTCCTTAGGAGAACGTCCGGTGTAAACGCCGGTCATAACGTTGATAGCGCCGAGTTCTGTCTCTTGACCTTTTTCAAAGCCTGTCAGGCCCGGTTTGGTCTCTTCGTTGAAGAGAACTTCGTAAGAAGGATTGTAAAGGACTTCCTTTACCTTCTTGATACCATACTTGCTTAAATCCAATTGTGGCATAATTATAAATATTTAAAAAAACAACTCTTTTTATTTCCAATCATCTGCAAAATTAAGATATTTTTGTCATTAATCAAATGAAACCGCAATATATTTCTTACTTTTGCATTAGTGAGAAAGCCGGTAAGAAGCCTGCAAATTATTTGCCATCAAGCCGATGCCCTCAAACATTAAATGTTTTAGTAACATTTTCATTTGCAATAATTTATGGATGTCAAGCCGATTGAAACACTTAAACGGTTCTGGGGTTACGATTCATTCCGTTCCAAACAGGAGGAAATCGTAAACGCGGCCCTTGAGGGAAAAGACGTGCTTGCCATTCTCCCGACAGGAGGAGGCAAATCCGTGTGCTTCCAAGTGCCTGCGATGATGAAGGAGGGGATTGCCCTTGTGGTCACCCCGCTTATTGCGCTGATGAAAGACCAGGTCCAGAACCTGAATGACAAAGGGATAAAGGCCATCGCCATACATGCGGGGATGAACCGGAGGGAGGTTGATCTGGCCTTGAACAACGCCGCCTACGGAGACGTCAAGTTCCTGTATATATCCCCGGAACGTCTGTCCACACAGCTTTTTCGGTCTTATCTGGAAGTGCTGAACATCAACTACATAGTCATTGACGAGGCGCATTGCATTTCGCAGTGGGGCTATGACTTCAGGCCCGACTATCTCAGAATAGGAGAGTTGCGCGATTCCGTGGATGCGCCTCTGATCGCACTCACGGCCACGGCAACGCCGGAAGTGGCGGATGACATTATGGACAAACTATGCTTCAAAAAGAAACTACTTATAAAGAGCGGTTTCGAAAGGCCTAATCTGTCCTATATCGTCAGGAACACGGATGACAAAATGACACAGATTCTCAATGTCTGCAGGGGAGTGAGCGGTAGCGGGATAATATATGTCAGGAACAGGGCCAAGTGTGAGGAACTGTCCGATTTTCTCAATGCGCAGAAGGTCAGCGCCTCTTTCTATCACGCCGGACTCGGAAGTCAGACTCGTTCAGAAAGGCAGGCTGACTGGAAATCCGGAAAGACCGCGGTGATGGTCTGCACCAACGCATTCGGAATGGGAATCGACAAGCCTGACGTCAGATTTGTTGTACATTTTGATGTCCCTGACGGCCCCGAGGCCTATTTTCAGGAAGCAGGGCGAGCGGGCAGGGACGGACTTCGCTCTTATGCGGTCCTTCTTTGGAACACAATGGACCTAAGGCGTCTGAACCAGCTTGAGTCCGTATCGTTTCCCGGACTGGACTACATTGAGGACATCTACCATAAAATTCACCAGTTCTTCGAGATTCCTTACGAATCCGGAATGGGCAGACAGCTGAAATTCGACATCTTGGAATTCTGCAAGAAGTTCCATCTCAGCAAAGCCCCTGTCTATTACGCCATTCGCTACATAGAGAGGGCCGACCACTGGACCTTTTCCGAGGATATTGACATTCACACAAAGGTTCAGATTGTCGTGGAGCGTAACGAACTCTATGACATAGAGTTGCCTGACAAAGGGATGGAAATCGTCCTTGAGACGCTGATGCGCAACTATCCTTGCGTCTTCTCGTTTCCTGTCCAGATCGACGAGGTGTTCGTGGCGGGAAAGTCCTCAATGACTGTCCCAGCGCTGAGAGTCACGCTGTACAGACTCTCTCTTGAGCATATATTAAAGTATATCCCTCAGGACCATGCCAATGTGCTTTTTCTGCATCACGACAGGCTTAGGCCCGGCAACGTCAGACTGTATCCCGAAAGATACGAGCAATTGAAGAATACTTATCACGAGAGAATGAAGGCAATTGTCGGCTACGTCCGGGAGACCGACGAATGCCGCTCCCGCTATCTGCTGAAGTATTTCGGACAAGAGGAGTCTTATGATTGCGGAAGTTGCGATGTGTGCAGGGCCAGGGGCGTCATGCCCGGAGAGAAGATTGAGAATGAGGACTATCTTGAGGAAAGAAGGCGGCGGACCGAGGACAGACTTGTGGAATTCATCATTGAAGAAAAGCACGGAGTCTACAATCTCAAAGAGGTGGAATGCGTGTTTGACGATCCGTCAACCGATTACGACCCCGACTATCTGTCGATTCTCCGTGAGCTGATTGACAGCAGCGAAGTCCCAATCTACCAGTTTTAGTTTATCTCATTCGATGACGAGGCCGTCGTAGGCAGGTTGAATGAAAAGATCCGGCGAGAGAGTGCGAAGCTCCTCGCAAAACTTCTCGTGAACAGGGAAGGTGTGCGAGAGGTGAGTAAGCCAAGTGTGCTTCGCCCCGATGCGGTGCGCTATGTCAATCGCCTCGTACAGAGAGAAATGCGAATGGTGTTTCTTGTAACTGACAGTGTTTAGTGTCAAGTGGTCAAGGCCGGTGAGCTTGGCGAACTCCGCCTCCGGAATTGAACTCATATCCGTGATGTAGGCTATGTTCCCGAACCGGAATCCGAGAACAGGCAGTGTGTCGTGCAGACCGCGTATCGGAATTACCTCCACGCCGTCCCCGTCGTCCTTATTCCCGAGAAAATGAGGATCCTCCACAGTCTCCGCCACCGTTGCAGCCCTGTCCTTGGTCGGAGTCAGGCTCCCGTCCTCGGCGACAGTGCAGTAGCCCTGACCGTGCACCCACACAATCTTGCTCTTCGAATCGCAAGGCCTGATGACAAAAGGCTTGTTCTCAATAATGTGCATATTCCATTCAGGAGCCCCCGGGTACTTCTCGCTCGCGAAAACGTAGGGATACTCCGCCTCAAGGTCCTTAAGCACAGGCCTCTCGCAATAGATTTCGGCGGCCCGCCTGTCAATGTAGTTCAGAGCCCTGACGTCGTCAAGCCCTCCGGTGTGGTCCTTGTGATTGTGAGTCAGCAGAATAGCATCCAGATGAGACACCCTGGCCCGAAGCATCTGCATCCTGAAATCAGGCCCCGCATCCACCAGAATCCTCAGCCCCTCGTAGTCCAACAGAGCGGAAGAGCGGAACCGCTTGTCTTTCTCGTCCTTGCTTCGGCACACATCACACCGGCACCCTATGATAGGAATACCCTGCGAGGTGCCCGTGCCCATAAACGTAAGCCTCGCCTTCCCTTGATTCTCAGTTATAACTTTCTCTTTCATAATGTAATGTCCACAATTTTTCCTACCAGAGAAGGATCCCAAGGCCTTTCGACACGGATGTAGTTGCCTGTGTAGCCGGACATAAGACCGTCTTTGTCGGTCGATTCGAACAGCACCCTTTCCCT
>Ga0172377_10001689_pt1 | contig 22445 bp, 25 predicted proteins | sample Pumphouse3metaG_FD_119749 | JGI IMG/M metagenome (GOLD analysis project Ga0172377, IMG submission 119749) | Leachate microbial communities from a municipal landfill in Southern Ontario, Canada - Pumphouse #3 metaG | ecosystem: Engineered > Solid waste > Landfill > Unclassified | place: Canada... | reverse complement strand
CCCAGATATGACTATTCTCACCATAACCAATATCAAGTGACTCCATAATGGCTTTAGTATCTGTGGTGATGAACTGAGTAACACCCTTATCAAGCATGGTTAGTTTAGCCACCCAAGGTGTTAACATCTTGTATATGTTGTATGATATCTGTGAAGATAGTTGTTCATTGTTGGTGTTTTTAATACCATGCACCATGTTTACGATATAAGAAAGTAATTCAGTTCCTATACTAAAATAACGTTCCAGTGATGGTACTTCTAGTGTATACGAGTTATCGCCATTGCTATCTGTAACAACCTTTGTTGCCTTTAGGATAGATACTTTATACTTTTCAATATCTTTTGCAGTTCGTACAACCTTAGGATTAAAACCTTCCAACATCCATGTTGCAGCCTCGCTATTAAAGATATCATGATTCAGATAATTACATTTTGCTAGATCAATATATTGCGAACTATCTTTGTTACGACAGCTTGGGTTTGTACAATACAGTCCAATGTTAATGCCATCGGGGTACATCATAGAACAAAACGCCCAAGCAATAGTCTCGTAGTCGTTTAGTGATATAGCATTCATCAACGCATTACGATTCTTGAAGTTATCAAAGTTGGAATTGATGATGTTGTTACAGAGTAGGTCTACAAGTTTCTGCTTAATAAAGATACCGAAGATAAGATGATAATGTGCGCCAAGGATACGACCAAGTTCTTTAAACTCAACGTCTACTTCACGAACAAATGCGTCTAGTTCTGATAGAGTTGGTGGTTTGATACTAACCCAGAATCCTGAGTTATATAGCGGAATCCTAAATACACCTTTTGTTCTAGCAATAACTGTGGCTAGAGCAGCATCACCACTTAAGATCTTTGGACCATCGGTAGTTGCGATATTTGGTTTGACCTTAGATAGTCCGAGTTCTTTAACACCCTTTGTAAGCTCAGCTATCTTCTCCGTGTTCTTATTGACTGTAGAGATTAGTTTGGTTAACAACTTATGTTGTTTGTTTCTCAAACCTAGCTGTTGACATAGAGTTAGTTCTACTAGTTCTTTTTTAGGGTGTTCTTCTTGTTCTTCCTCTGGTCTAGTGTCTTCAGATTGGATATGTTCAAATGTAGCACGAAATTCTTCATCCGTACCAATATCAACCATGATTATACCAGATGTATCTTTGGCCTTAGCTCGTTTAGCCTCATCAACTATTGGCTCTTCTTTAACTACAGCTGGTTCTTTCTTTGGTTCTTCTATAACTGGCGGAGTAATTACAGGGGGAGCTGGTGACGGCTTAGTCTTAGTCTGCATTTCCTGTGCTTTAGCTATAGCAGCTTCCCAATCCGACTCTTGATATTCAGTCGTACTCGGTTCAACTGGAATATTTGGAGTCTCTTCGTTTGTATTGGCATTAACTGGTTTATTGATTGGACGATCCATCGGGTTGTTCCTTCTTGTTAAATTCAACTATCTTATTTGGAAACCAAAACATTGCGGGACATATTGACTCAACATATACAGAATCGCTAATGCAAACATATTTAATACGTATAGCTGAGCGATGTGCGCGAGTCATTAACTTTATGAAACATGGTTCATTAGACTTCTTACAAAACTCTGCAGCACTAACTACATTTTTACCTGGCTCTAGAATAGTCCTATATAAAAGGTTCTCCTTGTTATATAGTGTGTCATTATCTATAACAACTTCGATGATATTAAAATCTTTACCGATATCAGCCGGCTCTAGATTCTTTGTCTCAGTCCACAACCCAGTATTATCAATACCGTTGAATACACGAAGATATGCCTCTATAGTCTCGTCGTCTAATATTTGCCCACACACAACTGAGTTAGTACTAGTTGTTATACATATATCAGAACCACCAAGACTTAGTGTAGCAGTATTGTATGCATCTTTGGTCTTATTAAGTGCTGCCATAAATGTTCTAATATCAATAATACACTTATACTCCTTCAGCAAAGGAAATGTAGCATAGATCCACTCCATAAATAAAGGATCTTTCAAAAGAACACTATGCATATACTGATCAGTATTCGGTTCATATACCATAATGTCGTTTATACTGATATTAGTAAATAGCAGTTTATCATCTATGTCCTTGTGTGTAAAAACTACATAAGGCATTTTCCGTGAAAATAATGACGAAAATAATAGCTTAAGCTTTTTATCATAGGTATCATTAGTATTCATATTTACTCCTTTTATTAAGCTATTAGATAGCCACTGGAACAAAAAAATATACACACACCTAGGAATAATCTAGGTGTGTGTATATGTGAACTATAGAGTCTTACTCGCCAAGTAGACAGTCTAGGAAGTCTGCTTCAAACAACGACTTATAACTATCCATAAATGCATCACGATGCTTGATAGAATATTGCTTATACTTTGCAATAAGCTTATCGATAGAAGCATCTAGTTGTTTCTGCATAGTTATAATAGTAGCGAACTCTTTAAAGTCTTCACCACCAACAGATACGCTCTCATCTACAAGCTCACCGAACTCTTCTACAAGAACATGTTCAACAAACTTATTCTTTTCACGTTCCTGCAGTCGTAGTTTTGTATCTACACGATAGTCAGCTAGATAATCTTTGATATGCTTAATAGCCGACACATCAACATCGCCTCGTTCGTGTACTGCACTTATTAGTTTCTCAATAGTTATTGTAGCATCTGTAATAGGAACAGACTTATCACGAATAAGATATATACCGTAGTATTCAAGTATAGTTAATATAGTAGCTTCCTTAATAAAGGTATCAAGTCGTTCACTAATAGCAGTGATATTCTCAGCTGGTTGTTCAACTTTATCAGGAACTACGGCAAGTTCTTGTAGGCTTTTTAGTAGTGCACTAGCGTTTCTCATAACGGCTCCTTTTTTTTATATATACGTTAGACCATAGAATACATATGATGTCGACCATATTGTATAAATATATGACGAAGTTTATGTCTATATATAACTATTATGAGTACATTATACAGTATCTTGGAGGTTAATAAATGAAATATAAACGTCCTGCTCTATTAGATTGCTACTGTGATATGCAGGCTAGGCATCTTCAGTTATTGAGAGGAATAGATTACGACGTAGCTCTGAGGTTCGTGAAAGATCAGGTTATAGCTAACTATAAGCCTATGTATGGTACTATGGTAAAGACAATATCGTCTGGTAATACTGAAGTTACAAAGACTGATGTTTTGAAGTACTTAGAATCTGTAGCAGATAAAGTTATTACACCCGCAGGTTCTATATATAGACCAGCAACCGAGAAGATGTCTGTTGTAGCAGATATGATTGTAGAGAAGATGTCTATGCGTAAAGCTTTAAAGAAGAAACAATTTAAAGCTGCCAATGCTGGTGATTCTAAAATGAAGAATCTATATAAACATCAGCAAACATCGATGAAGCGAGTATGTAACTCTCTTCCTGGTGGGTTTGCATCTCCCTTTAATATCATGTATGATAAAGGCGGATATAACTCAATCACATCTTGTGCTAGGTCTATGATCGGACTTGCTATAACTACAGCAGAACAACTACTAGGTGGAAACTTCTCCTGGTTCTCTGAAGAAGATATGATTAATTTTATCATAGTTGTACTTAAGGCCTGTGGACCAGAGGATAAAATAACGGCAGTTGTAACTAAGTATCGACTAGAACAACCGTCAGCAGATAAGGTGTTTGAATACTATAAGGAACTAGGAAAGATATACTCACCAAGTGAGGAGTTCCTACATGTTAAACAGATAATCTATAAACTAAAACAACATGAGTTATCGTTTTTATATTACTATTGTAATCTAAGAAATATTATCTGGAATAATGAAACTGTCTTTAGACCATACATACATCATCTGTTTGGATACAAGAACTTAGCTATGCCAGATGCTACAGTTGACGATTTGTATAAACATGATGAGTCTATAATAGCACTAACAACAGTAGTGTTTGCACCAGAGTTTAAAGGTATGTCTATGGACGCAATATGTGCTGATAAAGCTAGTCTGAATAAACTAGTAGCACTATGTAATATGATGAGTCGTAAGCTTAAACAGCTTGATGACTTATTCTCAGCGTTTATTAACATACCTATCATAGCTCCTAATATTCCACAGAAGCCTAAGACACTACGCAATACTGTTATTATATCAGATACTGACTCGGTAATCTTCACCGCTACTGCATGGGATGTGTGGTATCGTGGGGACTCAGATGCTATAACACATGACGCATACCAGATAACCGCACTTGTCATCTACTGGTTACACAATGTTGTAAGATATATCATGCGTGTGTTTAGTATCATAAACTGTGTGTCAGAGAAGAATCTATCTGTACTGGCTATGAAGAACGAGTTCTTGTATCCGATCATGTTGCTATATGACATTCGTAAAACCTATGTTGGAATTGTAGCAGCACAGGAAGGTAACATTCTAGAAAAGCCAACACCAGATATTAAAGGACAAACTCTTAAGGGATCTATGTTCTGTGAGCATACCCGAAAGTTCACCGAGGAGTTTATTACCGATGATGTTCTATTCAAGAGTATGAATGGAAAGTTATCTGCTGCAGAACTTATAGCTAAGATTGTGGACTTTGAGACATCTATATCTAATTCCATAGAATCTGGTAGTTGTGAGTTCTTTAAGATTACATCATTGAAGAATGAATCAGACTACAAGACCCCAGATGCTACAAGTATAATAAAGTCTTGGACTTTCTGGGAAGCAGTCTTTAGTAAACAATATGGTGCTATTATTCCACCAGCTAAGGTACAGGTCTTTCCATCTCTTAAGGTAACTGAGCGATATTTAGTATGGTTAAAGCAATATCCAAAAATATATGATAATTTATTAACATATCTGGAGGATAATAAACAAGTACCAAATATTCTCCTTATTAATCCATTAGTTAATATTGTTCCACCAGAACTAATTCCACTAATCGATAAGAGAGCTATTATCTATCATAACGTACAACCAATATATTCTGTGCTTGAGCGTATTGGTATCGTGGTTGGTGGTAATAAGGAAAAGTTGCTATTCAGCGACATATATGGGAGTGTAAGATTATGCGAGTAATTATAGCTGGGACAAGAATCATAACAGACTATGAACGTGTAGAGGATGCTATCAACAAGTCTGGATTTGATATAACTGAAGTTGTATGTGGCATGGCTTCAGGTGTTGATAGCCTCGGAGAACGATACGCTAAGGAACATGATATTCCAGTAGCGTATTATCCAGCAGAATGGGATGTGTATGGAAGAAGTGCTGGGTGTATTAGGAACATTGAAATGGCAAAGAATGCCGATGCGTTGATAGCTATCATCAGGAACAATAGTCCAGGAACAACGCATATGATAAAAGAAGCAATGCGCAGAGGTATTAAAACGTTTATAGTATCAGTGTAGCGTAAAGGTACTTAAAAGGATTCACATATGGACGTATCTAAAGAAAAGAAAAAAGAGTCTAAAATGAGCGTGACAATTGATGATCGAGTAGTAACCTATTACATAGCCCAGCGTCAGAGTACGCGGTTGACAGATGAACAGTGTGCGATTGTTACCAAAGCCAAAAAGGAACATAAACGGTTTCAACTAATAAGCACGTTGTATAGTCTTGATAATAGCATAGCTCCCGATACAGGGAGTATTGGTGTTGGTGCTGTTGACGCAATACTTGAGTACTGGTTTGTGAGGTATGTTGGTGCTATTCTTAACTATGCGGAAGATAAAAACATAACCGTATCGATTGACAAAGATACATTTCGTATGGTGATAACGGGTGCGAATGGCAATAAGCTTCAAGAACTGTATATCAATGTGGTGGATTAATTCACGAAAGGATGTCTAAATATGTGCGATATACCTATTGACTTAGTAGACGACGGTAGTCCATCGCCTACAAATTACAACATCCACTTGTATACCTATAACTATACTGTTCATCGGAGCGGCGTTTTAACTAATAAACAGTTTAAACTGGTGGAAGAAGTACGAAAGGAAAATAGGAAATATAAACTAATAGTTACTGGCACACGGCAAGGTCTTAGATATGCTCATGAAACAGAGTGTAAGTCTATTGATGCAATATTGCCTATTTGGTTTAATATGCTAGCTACACTTAAGGTTAAGGCGCGACATAATAACTACATACTGATTAATAACGTCGGTGATGAGTTCTTGACTATTATGCACGATCTCGTCAATAAACAGACGACGGTATATAAGTTAGAAACAGAATAACATATATCGTATAGCACCATCACGTGATGGTGGGTCTATGTAATTGAAGACGAACATCATGTTAAACTTTAAAGGAGTATTATAATGAAGTACACTGAACACCCATATGAATATACGATGCAACATACAGCATATCTAACAGATAAACAAGCAGACCTTGTACGGGAGGCTAGGAAGAAGGATAGGAAATATAGGATCGTAACTACGGTGCCTAGAATGAACGCCAATCACATAAAGGATAGCAGCGTAACAGAATTAATGTGCATTGATGATATTCTACCACAATGGTTCTATATGGTGCATAATATTAAAGAAAATCATATTGGTAATAAGTCTTCACTAGTGATCGAAAACATTGACGACATGTTTTTCGTGATAGTAGTAGATATCAAAACCGAAGAAGTTTTAGCAGAATATATGTTAGAAGGCGCGATTGTATGGGATATATAATAACAGGAGATTTAACATGGTAGACTACTCTTATCCTACAATTAAGGTTGCTATTGCGTGTAGAGAGTTTAAACGCATACTTATTGATTCGGTTGATATCCCCGCCGGATTTGTGGCTTTTGCAAATGATCCGCCGCTGGTTCCAAATTGTGCAAATAAGTTTGTAGTACTTAAATCTAAATATGTTCGTGACAAAGTTGACGATGATGCAATTCCTGTACACTGTGGGCCTGCATTAAGCTGTATCAGATATATGATACAACAAACTAATGATAATGACAGTCGTAAAATAAGTGAACATACACTTAGTATACTATTTGACGAAACTGATGGTGAGGAAGTTGTTGAATATGAGTTATATGTTGCGCCTCTAAGTTTTCTATCTGAAAAGCAGAAGCTTAGTCTAAAAGACACTACCGGTTGTTATTTGTAATTAAATGGGGGTGTTATGACAAAGGAACAATTTGTCTCTCTATATCTTAGAATAGATGCATTCATGAGTTCGCGAGATTGGAGAGAACTAGATATTGCATTTCCAGATGAACATGAACGAGATATCGTTACCGAGATAGCAGACCGATGTAGAAGTGGTACTGGTATTATTCGTTGTGCTAGATGTACTAACCTATGTAAGTATCCACACGATTGTGGATTAAAAGTCGTAGGTGAGTGTAAGTCTTTTGTCCCAAAAGAGTACAAGGAATCTTAGTATGGAAGAATCCATTCAAATAGCAGTACAAGATGTAGATTATCGTCAGATAAGTATCACAGCATTTGACAACAAAGCATTTGTAGCATTTGTTAACAGACCACCACGTGTACATGGGCTGTTGTGCGACTTTGTAGTAATGAAAGCTGAATGGGATGCTGAGACTCTGAGCAGGAATAATCCAATCCCGATGATTCATGGTGATGCATTAAGTTGTGTTACATATATGGTTCAAGAGACCTATAACAACCCTAGTAGGATTATACGAGATAACGAACTTAGCATATACTTCTATGAAGACGGTAACAAAGAGAAAGATGCGCGTGTTTTATATATCATACCAATCACCTATCTATCAAAAGAACAGCTTATTAAGGTTCTTGGTAAACACTAAAGCAATAAGTTCAAGGAGTAACTAATGGATGTTTTAACAGATTCGGTCGGTATAGAGTATTTTAATGTTGTGGTTTATGACAAAGAGATAAAGCGGATTAGAGCTCAAAGAGTTGATAAGCCCATATTTATTTCATTCATTAAGAACCCACCAAAGTCTAAGGATAATCCGTGTGACTATAGGTTTGTAGTGATGCGCGGAGTATGGCAGGTTGATAGTATAAATGGTAAGAACCCACTTCCGGTACATTGTGGTGATGCCGAGTCGTGTGCATCTGTTATGATCCAGGAAACATTCTGTTGCTTAGATTATACTATACTCGATGGCATTCTTGGTATAATCTGTGAGGTGGAAGAAGGTGGTAGCAGACTAAAATATATATATTACATTGTTCCATTTACAACTCTCACCGAGCAAGAGCGTGAGAAACTAGGAATCATCGATTAAAAGTAACAACTGTATACAACTACATAAGCGAATAATTCGCTTATGTAGTGTTTTTTTGTTAAAAAGGGCTATTTTTGAAAGTTGAGCAAATGTACGCATATATATAACTATCATGATCATAAGGTTAATTGCTATTGATTAGTTGCCTATATGACGTGATATCAGTTGAATTAAAGGAGGTATCTATGTGTGTGTTCCCAAAAGACAGACCATCTCCATTAGATGATCTGAGAACGTACTTTGCTGAAGAGAAAACTCAACGGGAAGCTGTTGAGAACAATCGTATTCGTGAGAATGAAGAGATCATGAAGAAAAGGGAGGCATTAAAGGAGCGATTAAAATGCTTACAAAAGTTAAGCAAGTCGTTGCAGATGCAACAACAAGCCAATCTCAGTTCCAGGGCGTGACCACAGTCGTTACGTCACAACCAGTCCCAGTCAAAAAGAAGAAAAAGGAAAAGAAAATGTCAACTACCACCACCACCGCCACCCCTGCCAATACCAGCATCGTATCCGATGAAGATGCTATCAGGAAAGAATGTGACCAGTTGAAAAATCTGGTGCACGCCCTGCAACAGCAGCTGGCGTATACCGAACAACAGGGAACTTCGCAGAAACAGCAGGCGGTCACTGAAACGGCAAAGATTGCTGAGTTGATGACTCAGCTCAATGCAAAGATGGAGGGTGTCAACACCCGTCTATCTGAAATTGACAAGATGGTCGCCGAAGCTCAGACCGAGCTAGAGGCTCTGCCTACTCCTACTGCCAGTTCTGGCGGTTCATGGGATGGTACCAACTGGGTAGCCCCAATGCTTATCGGTACCGCGATCACGGCCGCAGCTGCCGCCGGCGTATGGTATTTCGTGCTGCGCGATTAACGTAGTCTCTCCTACTTACGTTAGTTAGCAAAAAAACATAGACCGGGCGCAAGCCCGGTCTATGTTTTTTTGTCTAGCTGTTATCGTGATTGCATTTGTGCAAACTCGTCTACAACTGCATTACCAAGTGAGTCTAAGTTTTTATTTTTAGTATGTGCTCTAACCCATACAGCTTCAATCTGATGAATCTGTTTAAGCTCATGTAATACCATCAATAAATCTTGATTCAATACCGAATTGCCTTTATATGTTTTGAATCCATTTAATAGCCACTTGTCTAGCCAGACATTTATAGTATTAACTGTAAGTTGGCTATCACTTATTATGATTACTCGACAAGGCATGCTCAGCATTTGTAATCCTTTTATTACAGATGTAAGCTCCATACGAGGAACAGTTGTGTTTATTGTAGTATCGCTTATAACCTTCCAATAAGGACCAGATACGATGAGCGCTGCCCAGCCACCTTTTTTCGTAGTGTTTCTCCACGAACCATCGGTATATATTGTTACATAGGGTTTATCCATGTTACCTCCTGATATAATTACATGTAATGGTCTAACGCAATTAAATTACTATACATTTGTGTAATATATTTATGTAACTGCGATCATTTTATGCAATATTACCTTAACAAAGGAAGGGCTATTATGGATAATGATGACTTACTTCTTACTCGTTGTAAACGGTTATCTCCTATTATAACTGAATACTTCGATGGCATGCGATATCTTGGGGATCTAGACGCATCAGAACAAGCAACACCAGTGTATCTATCACAACTAGGCGTAGCTATGATTATGGATGAGGTTGCTGAGATAGGTATAGTATCAACATTTGAGGTCGAAGACTTCATTACCGATCCTGTTAACTTTGAAGCTATGTTCGCTATGAGAGAGAGATTCGACGGAACTAACCTATACGAATATCTTAAAAGCATGACTATAGAACAGTTAACAACACTATACGATATTCTAGATGGTACGGTACAAGATGGTGATATTCTTATAGAGGTTATTAACTATCTATGTAGTGTTTCTCCTCTTGATATGAAACTAGCTCAAATACTACAATGTGCAAATCACTGGACTAGTATAGGTAAATTTAGAAAGCATCTTGAAGCTATACGTAGACGCCTAGATAATACAGATCTAATCAAACCAACAATAACAGATGACAACGTTGCAGCTGTTGCTATATTCTTACAGAATATATCACGTAATGAACGGAAGCTATCTAGGTGTATAGATATCATTACAACTCGCATAAAAGATCTCAATGAAGATATTCTAAGAGATGATGTGCGAAACTATGATCATGAGAAGTTAGATCCAGATACACTTCCATTATTTGCCACAATGTCAGAAGAAGACCCAGAACCTGTGTTTCTTACTAAACATCATAAAGATGTTAAGCACCACATAGAGTATTGGGAGAATAGAAAGAAACAGGGGCTGTCGATTTTATTCACTAAGGAACATGTTGTTATGATTTTGTTAGCACTATTGCTAGATGGATTATCTGACGACAAGATAGTCACAGAATTCAAAAGACTATATAAGCTTGTACCAACACAAGTTCTTAACTATGGCCTAGATATACTTAAACACTATGGTGCTAACTTAAGGAGAGCGATAGATGAAACTAACTGATGTAAAACAAGATTACATTATACGATTCAGGCATCGCTTAATGGAACGTGCATTCATTATTGATGCATTAGCACAAGTAGGCGATAGACCAATAGTTCTAGTAGATGAATCTGATATTCATACTTCCATGACACATATATTAGATATTGGAAGATATAGTGCAGAGAAGGTTCCTAATGAAGTAGACGAACTATTAACTAATACTGATAACTCTGTAACAGCAAGTTCCAGTACAGACATATCGAAAGAGGGATATGATCCGCCACCCAAGACATTACCGGATGAGTTTACTGATGATGCGGTTATGTCGTGGAGATCTAGTACTGGTATAGATATTGTACATAAGCAAGAAACTCCCTATGAACTTATTCGTAACTATAACAACTGGTTACTGATGACTCCAGATAAGAAAAAAGAGTCAGACAAAATGTGTCTAAAGTTCTTCTATTATACTAACGAAGATTACTTTAGAGTTTTGCTGAAAGATGCCATAGATGATGGAAAGCTTCAAGTTGGTGATATTGTAGATCTTGTAATACGGTCTAGCAAGAAGACTTGTAGATGTTTCCTTGATAAAATAGTAGGAGATGAGTTCCCCTCTTCACTTGTATTTAGATATCTTGATAATGGTGAAGGAAGACCTTTCGGAGAAATAGATGTTCTTACTATCTCTAAAGGAGATATTGAGAATATGAAAGACTCGAGGGTAGCAACCACAGTTGGACGATATCTTCTTAACTATATGTTATTGGTTAATCCATTTGGTGACTTCATTCCATATTTTAATGACAAATGGGACTCTAGCGCTATTGAGAAAACTATAGCCAGTGCTATTATGGAAGATAAGCTAACCATAGCTCAACTTAAAATCTATGAGAATAACTTATTTTTTATAGGACATTTCTCTGAACTATGTGTTCCTACATATAGTAAGAAATCGCTAGGAACTGATCCGAATATAAAGAAACTAAAACAAGATCTTTTTGAGAAGTATAAAGGTAAGCTTTCAGATCCACTAATCATTTCTGAAATTGAGAATGCACTTATTGCTGCAGATAAGAAACACCTAGAGGGAGATAGCTCTATGCGGTTCTACGGTGCACTAGGTAGCAAAGCATTTAACGTAGCTAGAAAGAAAATGTATCTTACTGTTGGTGGTATTGAAACATTCTCTAAAGAATCTGGTAAATATACATTCTTGCCTAACTCACTATCAGAAGGATGGGAAAAGAACTATATTCCAACTATTGCTAACGAGATTAGAAAAGGATCATATTCTCGTGGCTTTGAAACTCAGCTTGGTGGTGTACAGACTAAACTCATCACACGGTTATTTCAGGATTTAAGTGTATACATGCCGGACTGTGGGACCGTAAAAGGTCTAGCTGTAGATTTTACTAGATTCTCTCCTAAAGACTATATTGGACGATGGGTATGGGAAAAAGGTACTTGGATATTAGTAACAGAAGATAACATTAAAACACTACTTAAGGGAGAGCGTATTATACGTAGTCCCATGTATTGTCAAGCCCCAAAAGGGCTATGTTATAAGTGTGTTGGTGAAGTATTTAGAAAGCTTAATGTCAAACAACTAGCAGCTATTGAAATTGATATCTCGTCAACATTTCTTACATTGGCCATGAAGAATATGCATGGTACAAAATTGGAGCTGTTTGAAATAAAAGACCTCGATCCGTTTATAACCATATAAGGAGTTTAACCATGGCAAAGCGCCCTAAAAAGAAAACACCCGTATCTGAAAAGGCACCAGTGAATGAAGTTGTAACAACCGCCACAGATGATGCTGATGTAAAAGTATCTATCACCCCACAGACGATGGAGTCTGCTGCTATCATTGAGAAAGCTATCAATGCTACTATTGTTAGGGCTAAGGTTCCAGTATCGGAAGCCCCAGCTACGTATTCTGATGCAACTGGCGACAGTGATAGCACATCACCAGTGGTGGTACCGGCTGCAGTTCCACAACCAAGTAAGTATGATATCTTGCTTGGCCGGTATTGTAAGGTAGTGAGTGAGTATATGAATGGTACTAGTAGTAAACGACCAATTGGTTCGTTTGTATCACTCATGGATTATGTAATCGGCACACAGTCGCAGGTTGTATATGCGGCTATGCTCAAGTTCTTTATCCTTGAAGCAAATGGGCTTATGTCGCCACATAATGCTTTGAATGGTATTGAAACACTAAATGATCTAACTATGAAGACGCGGGTTATGACGGCGTCTACCGTGTTTAATGGTTTGGCCATACAGAAGACTACTGGTCGACGTCCTACATTTAGTGTGGGTGCTGTTAGACAGATCATTAAAAATGAACGGTTTACAAACTGGGTAAACGTCGTAATGAATTCATAACGTAGAATAGCTTATACACACGGGATGATATGTCCCGTGTGTATAAGCATATTTACGCTAGTCTTCTAGACTGGTTTCGTGTTCTGATATGGTGTTATCTGGACATTCACTGAATCGTTTTGCCAACTCAAGATCGACATTAACATCTAATTCTACTTTACCTACAGCTATCTGTTTAGGTGATACAGTTTTCAACATCTCTATAGCAGCACGTTTGTAGTCTACATTACTATTAACATCAACTTGCATCAACGAAGCTTTAATAGCATTAAATAAACTATTTTCTTTAGACTTTAATACATCATCTATAGCCTTCAAAATGTTAAGTTTAACTGGTACTTCATTAGTAAGTTCATATAGTGATTTCAATAGTTCAAGGTTAGTATCTCGTCGTAGGTTGGTCTCACTTATGGTGGTATCTAGTTGTTCTAATCTATCTATACTCATTGTAATCTCCTGTGAATGTGTGTAACTAATTCTATACTATGTCGTAATATGTGCTATATTACTGGTTGGGCTTTTAAGTATATATTACTTTTTTAGTAGCGCAACCATATTTTGCGCCTTAAGTTTACAAAAAATAACAAGGAGAGTTATGGACTTCTATAGAACTGGTATATATGATTTGCAGGAATCTATTGTAGCATCTGGATACCCTATGTTATCAGAGTATGTTAATAATTTAGATACTACTGCAAAGGAATCAGATATAGCAAGAGCGATGCGTCTAGCGAGTAAATCGCCGGTATCGGGTCATGCTAACTTTCTAAAAGGTATTTTAGTATCTACCGATATCGTTGCTTCTGTTAAGTGGTGGATACAGGCCGACAGATATAGTCATTTTCATATCGTATCATCTATGTCTACGATGCATCGTGCACTGAGCATGCCTATTGATACTGTATGTAAAAATATGCCAAAAGATCTATTAGATATTCTTAAGAGAGAAAAAGAGCGCTGTAAGAATGATGAGATAACTCTAGAGGAGTTCGTTAGACTATTGCCAGCAGGACTTGAATATGGTGCTAGAGTAACTACAAATTATATGCAACTTCGTATCATGTATGCACAGCGTAAAAACCACAGGCTAACAGAGTGGCGTACGTTCTGTGCATGGTGTGAAACATTACCTTATGCCATACAATTTATACTGTGTAAAGAAAAGGATGAGGATTAAGTCTACATGGCTACAATAAAATACGACGATAGTAGTATTCAGTCGATGACCATGATGGAGCATATACGGAATAAATATTCCATGTATGTTGGCTCTGCCGATCTTGATGCTGACGTACAACTATTCAAGGAAATATTGGATAACTCCGTTGATGAATCGTTGGATGCTAACAAGCTCTACAGAGTAAAAGTTATATTCTTTAACAAGGGAGATCGATATCAAGTAGCCATCATGGATGAAGGACGTGGTGTGCCATGTGGTAAGATGGCTGAAATATATACCAAACCATTTACATCTGGTAAATATAGTGTTAAAGCATACAACGGATTATCTACTGGTACATTCGGTGTAGGCTCAAAAGCAACTGTTGCACTATCTAAGAAGTTTCTTGCTATCTCTAAGCGTCGTGACGCAACCGGTAAAATAGTAGCGCAGCAGGGCAAGCTTCAACATTCAGAGGTCACGGCACCGATGCCAGGTATAGATACTGGCACACTTGTATTATATGAAACTGATCGTACTATTCTAACACAGTCTGGGTCATTCATGACAGACCAAGACGGGCTTCCAAGAACATTGAATCTTGTAGAGTATATATCAGCTTTCAAAAGTAATACGAAAATAGAAGTATATACATGTCCGACCATTTTACCAGAGAAGTGGTTTCTAGAGTCCCCAGATGAACAATGGAATTACATTGCATCTCTACAGGCTAATCTAGTATATAGGTCTCCTGATGATATATCCCCTATGACGTATGTTCGTTCAAAGTTTGGTATATCTGGTAAGACACTATGGGATATTGAATTAATTAAGACTATCAACCCAGAAGATGATAACGATGTATATGGGTTTGATATTATGCTAGGGATAGCTGCTGGTGCCAAGACTGGTATTATTGCATCTGTTAACTCTAACATGATGAACGACCTGCAGTCTAGTCATGTGCTATGTGTAACGAATGTTCTCAAGAGCAAGCTGTTACCGTATATTGATTCTGAGAATATCGAGCTGTGTGGTTACTTCAAGACTAGATATGTCTTACCCATCTTTGGATATATTCGTGCATTCTACAAGAACGCATCATTCGAAGGCCAGACTAAGAAGTCGTTTAAGGATGTGGCATTCGCTGCACTATATACTGATAAGCTTACTAAGCTTGTGAGTAAATATCCATCAGACAAATGGGAGTTGTTGTTTAATGTAATAGCAGCAGATCTTGAAGAGAAGTTTCTGGCATCATCCAATAAGTCACTTAAGGTTGGTCGTTCACTGAAGAACGTGTCCTTGGAGATGATTAATAGTGGATGTTATATTCCCTGTGATGTCAAGAATAATGAAATTACAGAGCTACTTATTACAGAGGGTGATAGCGCTGGCGGTTATGTTAAAACTGTTAGAGATCCTATCTATCAAGCTGTGTTTAAGTTATCTGGTAAACCAATTAATGCTATAACGGCTGATGTTGCAGCACTTCGTAACAATGCTGTATATCAAGACATGCTAAGGTTGTTTGGCGTTGGTCCTAATGATACTTCATTAGAGAAGTTTAACTATAATAAGATAGGTCTACTGGCTGATGCTGACCCAGATGGATATCATATCCAAGCCTTGTTAGTTGGTAACATATATAAGATCAATCCACTTATCCTAGAAACAGGAAGAGTCTTTATAGCGACACCACCGCTATATGTATTAGAGACTAAGGATAAGAATGTGTTCCTACGAGATCAACATGCATTGGATGATCTGCGTGTAGATACGTATTATTCCTACTTTGATATTGAGTTAGCATCACCGAACACTAAGACAGTATATAAACTCAAGTATCAAGAGTTTCGAGACTTTGTGTATATGGTAAATAGGATTGCTACGGTTATCAACGATGTAGCCAATAAGCTTGTAATTGATCCTATTATTCTAGAGCAGTTAGTACATTGTATTGACTACATCGGTGTACGGACTCTAGATTGTGATAAGATTAAAAACACACTAGGACTAGATAACTGTTATTATCACAATATAGCTAACACACTATTGTTAGTGTATGGCGGTATGGAGATCTCCATTCCTATGGATAAGTTGGTATCTGAGATTCGGGCATTCATTCTACCCGAACTAGAACGAGCCAGATGGTCGGAGTATATACTGCTACTGTCATCAAAGGTAGTGGATAAATACAAACGGCTACCAATATCCTTTATGCAGTTAAGAGGATATTTTGATGAGATGAACGATAAGTTTCCTATTCGCCGACTAAAGGGTCTTGGCGAATGTACTGCAGAGCAGTTAAGGCATACCTGTGTAGATCCGTTAACTAGGACCTACTCAGTTATCAAAAGCATAGGAGATGTTGACCGACTATTCGCCTTGCTAGGGGTAGATACCGCAGCAAGAAAAGCGTTGTTACAGACTGACATAAATATAGGATTATGATATGGATGGTCTAATAGTTCGGCTTAAGGAACTTGATGCAGAACTAACGCCTTGTTACTATGCATTAGAGTATGAGACGGATGTTGTAGATATGAAGGATAAGGTACCGTTTGTTATAGCACGAGAGTTCCCTAAAGCCGATGTTAGATACTTTGATCTGGTGGCCATACACATCTTGTTAGCTAACCATAATAAGATACTGTATGATATTCCACCAGAGATTGTAGAACTAACGTGTACTCTCTTTACCATGGCTAACAGACGATGCAAGGTATTCGCTAGGGAAGAACAAGCAGTTCGGTTCTATGAAGACTTAGCCTTTGGTAGGGTTCCTGCAGATATGTTAGTATACCAGTTTCTTAACCACATAGTAAAGGTAAAGGACCCATTAGCTGATGTGTGGTTCTCGTATATATTACTAATATGGGCGATATCACCGATGACAGCATCAGAAACTCGTCCATATAGAAGTAGAGCTCTAGTTAGTTTCATCAACAGAACATATGTCACAAGTAACAGAAATGAACATGGACATGATTTATTATGTGATAATCTGAGGATACTTGATAGCCTACGAGGGTATATTACTCTATGCACAAATGACACGCGATACCATGGGAAGGACTATATTGCTTATATGGTAGATTCAATTAGACAACTTGTGGTGATCTACCTGGCCGCATTATTACGTCGTAGCTGTACATGGCTAGAGTTCTGTAAACTCGGTGGCGCAGTATTAGTACAGAAGTCTCGGTTTCACTCATCTATATTAAAGATGCATCACGACTTGCACAAGGAAACAGGAGCAGTCAACCAATGAAACTACCGGATGAGAAGTCTGGGTCTTTACGGACAAGTTTTGTTGCTAGATTTACTGCTCCTTCGGAAGACAAGTACGACTTGTTAAAGCAACAGGGAGAACCACTGTTTACGAAGGAACAGTTAGAATCCGCGACATGGTGTCTGGATAAGATTTTGAGAAAGGCGTGCATAGAGAATAACATCTCCAAGCCTTACTTCATGGAGAAATATAAAGACTATGCTATCAACAAACGAGGGATGTTTCCAACCCAGGCAGCCAATAACAGAGCCAACCTTATTAAAGCATTGTATAAGGGAAGTATAACATACAAGCTTATGATAACGGTATTGGATCATGTATTGGGGTTTGAGTTGGATAACATGACGATGGTTATCAAAACACCAAAGGGTAATAAGGTCTACGGGTTGAAGGAGTCTGACAAGTGATCACGAACGAAAAGAAGATCGACGCACTAACTAATGCCGCAATGACTGTCTTTGCGTTCTATGAGAGAGGATTAGGATTCTATAGTGGAATAGTACATAATCCGGAAACAGATAGAAAAGAAGCCGTATACAACAATTGGGACGCCGGCCTTGGTAAATCTATCTCTATCAAATTAGGCAGGCCTATAAACTCGTATGAACAGACAATTTTATCATTAGCAGTCGGAAGAGGTCCTACTCCGGCATTAACCAAACAGGAGCGCAAGTATTCTATGGAGTTTTTGTGGGATACTGAATATCCTAGCAACCCAGATAACCTATGTCGTGATTTGATGAGAGTTTTGACTAGTTTTTAATTAGCACACATACACATACTAGGCGAATGGTTCGCCTAGTATGTGTATGTAATTTAAAAGGAGTAATTGTATGGAATGTACTAAAAGTCGTAGGTATGTCGATAGTCTTGATATTCTCACTAAGAAAATGCTGACAGCAGCAGAGGACAATGTGACAATATGGGAAACTTCACTAGACCAATATAATGCCGCAGTTAACGAATGTCTACTTGATCATGAACCCACTGCATCTTCAACGTCTTCTGAACCTACCACCCCAGTCGAATATTACACGGGGGTAAAGTTTATAGACCCGTTGAATTATAGTGAGTTATCGGAATACTCCAGCCGACTAAGCAGATGTGTAACAGATCTATGCAATTATGCTGATCACTGTGATCATCCCAAGAAGCTAAGGACTATTCTGTCTATTGTAAGATCCGTGCTACAGATAGTTGCACGGATGCCAGCAGAGAATAATCCCAATATATCTAATTAGAAAGGCGGTGTATGAAAGACAAAGATCCAATTAGATTTATATCTACTGCGGAGACATACGCTAAGGCCATTATCTCTGGAGCATCTCCTGTACCAGAAGCGATATATGACCAATATATTACAGCATTGACACATGAAATAGATAGACAGTTCAACATGTCAATATTATATCCTGACTCAGCACAACAATACCTGGATATAATAAAACGGATTCATTCTATGATAGAAGAGGTATACCAGTATGGGTTGGTATGTGCTAATAGTACCAAAGTTAAAGAAGCAATGTTTCTTATAAAGACTCTTGGTGAAGTCAGACTAATGCCGCCTATTAATTTTAATACTAAATAATTAAGAAATACGGAGTTTTAATAATGCAGACAAGAGAGAGGGTTGTTCACACCCTCTCTCTTGTTTATTCATTTTTTTTGTCTATTGTCTCAAAACATCTTATGCTTATAACAGTCAGAATAACATAAGGAACTATTTCATGCTAAGTTTCACAACAACTATAGATGAAATTGTTACTCATATTCATTACCCAGTTGCATCTCAAGTTGCGCGATATATGTTGAAAGAACTGGGTCTATTAGAGTATATGGGTAATAAGATCTATATCAATTCAGTATTTCATGCGCCATCACGATCAAGTTCTGAAGTACGTAGAGTCATTCTTAATGAACCTGGTTTTACTGCTACAGTTAGATTGCATACAAATCCTACAGGCACTAGATGGGAAATGCTAAATGTTAGCCAGGCTATGGATGCTAGAATCATACGTAAAGATACATTACATAGCTTTCCTATTCTACAAGATAAGAATAACCTCATCTATCTAACTGAGAAATATCTTCCTTGTGGTATTGAAATGGAATGTAGATTACAGTTTGTGGATAAGACTACTGCGTATGATGCCATGACTAGGATGTATTCTACAATAGGTAACAATAACTTCGTAGTGCCTATTAACCTGTCATATAACTATGCAATACCTATGCCTATGCTACGATCCTTATGGCACCTGGCGTATCTTACTGGTGTAAAGAAAGAAGAGTTTGTGACTTGGTTACAAACTAAGTCTAATAACCAGATATCTCGTCTTGTAGGTAAGAACAAACGTTCAAAAGCTATGGAGTTAATAATCAACAAACATCAGTTTGAGGCTTATATAGCTACAGAGTATTCATCAGATGAACCAGAGATACAAACCGTAGGATCATCAGCTGATAAGATTATACTAGCCTTTACTACATATATTCAGTTTGCTAGAACAAATCTACTATATCTTGAATATCCTATTGTTATCAATAATACACTAGTCCCAGAGAGTATGGTAACTACTCCTAGGGATAATAGGTTTACACCATTTGTAAAACTCGTACGATATGGGTATGAAGATATAGATACCGCACTACAAGCTTCTAAGATGCTACTTAATCATCCTGTCAAAAGTCCTTGGTATGATACTTGGAGTGTACCGACAACTAGTCCACATACGTTTTATAAGGCTATACCGTTTTATATAGGGGTATTTACCCTAGATGAAGTAGTATGTACTTGTGGTAAGCCTGATGGGATTTGTTGTTGTGGGGAAGGACATACTTCAATAGATATTGTAGACCTGGATAAATATAGGTTGTCTGATACTGTACTAACATACTTTAAAGAAAACAAAGATAAGTGTCTAGATCTTAATTCTAGATACAATATAACGGTGTTCGCTGATGACACATTGTTAGATAGAAGATCTATCAAATTCGATGGCACGACATTTACCATATCTAATTTATTCGGTAAGAAACGTATTTATCGGTTCGTCATAGCCAAAACACCAGACACCCCAACAGAACAAATCAATACATTCTTTATGCTGGACTGCATAGTGGATGTTAGTCGCAAGGAGTAGCCCATGGGACGCATAAAGAGCAGTGGCTCTATAGTTAGTATAAATAATGAGTATGTTCCACCATCGGATATGGATGAAGTACTCACAGAGGCTATAGTTCACCCTACGCCACAGGCACAGGTAGACGCACAGTCATATGTAGCAAACACAGTAGATATTGCTAATGCTGTTCCTGATGATAGTAAGATCATCCAGGCTATGGCAGAATATGTTGCAGGCATATCAATCACTGTGACATTTTATCATGTTATTAACAACGATACATTTGGTAGGTCTTTCTCGACAGACTTTGATAGAGAGCTTGATCCAGTTCATACCAGCTATCTGAAGATACTTAATTTTCAGATGAGACTAAAAGACTCCATGCAGTTCAACTATGAACAGGAGTCTACTGTATCACAACAAACTGGTGAAGCAGTTCTGTATCCATACTTCTGTCCTAACATTGGTGACTTATTTCTATATGAGCTACCAAATAAAAGAACTGGTCTATTCAAGATAACAGAAGCCCCAGTTCGTCTAGCTATACATGATACCACACACCATGAGATTAAGTTTAAGCTCATGGAATTCATGTCTAAGCCTATGCAGGATAAGTTAGAGGCATCTGTATCTGAGATAGCACATTTTAATCTTAAAAGATATCTAGCAGATAGTGGTGCGTTACTGACTTCTAATGAGACTGATATTCTTAACAAGGCTAACTCGTGCTTCACAGTACTTGTTAATACCTATGGTGAAGAGTTCTATAATAAGGATATCTATAATACCTTTATAGAAGATGTTCAGCTATATGATCCGTATATTATTGAATTTATTTCACGTATTGTAGACACTAATAAACTGCCAGGGTATCCTACGCAACTTATGTCTAACCCTGTTAACTGGAAGAGATCTTTTTGGTACAAACTACTGGACCCAAAGATGGTTCCGGATAATGTTCTTATTAACAAGGTATCTAGAACTCTGTATAAGATCAACTATAGAACTACAAGAATCAATGCTCTAGCTAATAGACACTATCTTGAGTTGAATCCCAATAGTGAATTTAACTATCCACCATTTAAGATACCTTGTGAGTATACGGATAACGTTATTAGCATACCAATGCAAATAGCACTATATCTACAGCAGGGTAAAGTACGCCCAGCAGCACTAATGAAATTGGCCGGTGATGTTTTAGCTATGCGACGTATAGCTAAGTTCTACTATATACCGATTATATTGTTCTTACTTAAGAAATTAATATTAGCACTATCATCTGGTAAAGAAGATCTTATTCTTAACGGCGCAATAGATTCAACCTGTGTGCAGGACTGTGAAAACTGTGTATATGACTGTGAACGTAACGGGCCAGTTGTAAGTTGTACTCTTCCAGAAGATGCTCCACCAAGATACTGTGCTGTAATACCAGCTTGTGGTGGTAGTACTACAGATGATGATAGTACCGCTCATCCACCACCATGGCGAACAGACGGTATGGCTTATAGTGGTGGTATATGCAATAAGGTATGGCGTCAGTCTGGATATACTAATCCTAGTCAGCCAGCTGTAGATGTTATACGTACAGATATCTTCTATACAAAAGACCAGATAGATGGGTTCTTCAGAGCATTAAATACTACCATCCAGAGACCAGATATTAGTACATTGCCAGATGAAACAGCAATTATTG
>Ga0172377_10001688_pt1 | contig 22457 bp, 19 predicted proteins | sample Pumphouse3metaG_FD_119749 | JGI IMG/M metagenome (GOLD analysis project Ga0172377, IMG submission 119749) | Leachate microbial communities from a municipal landfill in Southern Ontario, Canada - Pumphouse #3 metaG | ecosystem: Engineered > Solid waste > Landfill > Unclassified | place: Canada... | reverse complement strand
AGGCCGGGCCCTCGTTGTTCCGCTTTGGCTTCAGGTTCTTTACCCCAAAACAATACAACAACCTGGTTTATTACGGCAGGGGTCCCGGGGAAAATTACCCGGACCGGAAAGATGCTTCTTTTGTTGGGCTTTACCGTCAGCGCGTTGAAGAACAGTTTTACCCCTACATCCGGCCCCAGGAAAACGGGACCAAAACGGATATCAGGTGGTGGCAATTGCTGGATCACCGGGGCTCGGGGATGCTGGTGGACTCGGATTCCCTTTTTTCCGCCTCGGCCCTTCATTATTCTCAGGAATTGCTGGACGACGGCCCCGTCAAGCACAACCGGCATTCCCGGGATCTGGAAGAAGAAAATTTCACCCAATGCTCCATTGATCTCCTTCAAATGGGCGTAGCGTGCATCAATGCATGGGGCGCGCTGCCTGAAAAACAATATATGTTGCCCTACGGAGATTACTCCTTTACCTGTTCCATTCTTGACACAAATAAAATTTACTGATATGAAAACTTCTTTTGGAAAACACCTTCCCTTTATCCTTTTATCCTTTCTCCTTTTTAGCTTTGCAACATCACCCCTGGCAGGAAAAGTAAAAGTATACTCTATTACATCTCCCAACGGGGAGCTTGAATTACAAGTGGTTACAGATACAAACATTTCTTTTTGCCTGTTGCACAAAGACAACGTACTGGTATCTTCCCCTCCCCTGTCACTGACACTGGAAGACGGTACGGTATTGGGGCCGAATGCCAGGCTTCTAAAAGCAAAAACAACTGATTCACAGGATGTCATCCCGTCTCCTTTGTACAGAAAATCCCAAATTGCTGATCAACACCAGCAATTGGATATGAAATTCCGGGGAGGATTCGGGATCCGCTTTCGAATTTACGACCAGGGAGCTGCTTATCAGTTTTATACTGAGCGAAAAGATCCTTTGTGTATAACGGACGAGTCCGCCGGTTTCATTTTTGAACAAGACCACACCTGTTACGTCCCTTACAGTCTTGGACAAGATAATCCTTTCCAAAATTCGTTTGAAAACGTATACTCGGTCATACCGATAAGTGCTTTTAAACGGGAAAAACTGGCTTTTTTACCCCTCTTGGTTTGCCTGGAAAATGGAATGAAAATCGCCCTGACGGAATCGGATCTGGAATCATACCCTGGCATGTACCTGCGTGGAGGAAAAACAACCGGCGGTTTTGAATTCAAAGGCGTATTCGCACCCATTCCTTCAAAAACCCGGACAGAACCGGGAAGAGGGCAGGTTCAGGCAGCGGAATACTCGGACGTTTTGGCAAAAACCACCGGGACCCGATCGTTCCCATGGCGGATAATGGCAGTGGCTGCAGAAGATACCGCTTTGCCGGCGAATGATTTGGTTTACCTTCTGGGTTCTCCAAACAGGATTGGAGATACAGACTGGATAAAACCGGGAAAAGTCGCCTGGGACTGGTGGAACAACTGGGGTGTTACCGGTGTGGATTTCCCGGTGGGCATCAACACACAGACATACAAGTACTACATAGATTTTGCCAGTGCCAACGGGATAGAATACGTTGTCCTGGATGAAGGTTGGTCCCCGCCCGCCGGGCATGATGTCATGAAAGTGATCCCGCAGATTGATCTGGAAGAATTGGTGTCTTATGCCAAAGAAAAAAACGTTGACCTGATCCTCTGGTGTGTGGGATATGTGCTGGATGAAAAACTGGAAGAGGCATGCCGGGTATACTCGGAAATGGGATTCAAAGGATTCAAGGTGGATTTCATGGACCGGGACGACCAGCTTGTGGTAGACATGCTGTATCGTATTGCCCATACTGCTGCCCGCTACAATATGTTGATAGATCTGCACGGCATGTACAAACCTGCCGGATTAAACCGTACGTATCCCAATGTAATAAATTTCGAAGGCATTTTCGGACTGGAACAATCCAAGTGGAGCCGCGAAGACATGGTTCCCTATGAAGTCACCTTTCCTTACATTCGTATGCTTGCCGGCCCTGTAGACTACACTCAGGGGGCTATGAGAAACGCTACCCGCCAGGACTTCCATCCTGTTTACAACAATCCAATGGCCGCCGGGACACGTGCCAGACAGGTGGCTACCTATATTGTATTTGACAATCCGCTTGTTATGTTATGCGATAACCCCACCGCCTATATGAAAGAACAGGAAACAACGGATTTTATCACACAGATTCCCGTAGTATGGGATGAGACCAGGATATTGCAGGGAAAGTTGGGAGAATACATAGTATCTGCCCGCAGGAACGGATCCCGTTGGCTTGTAGGCGCATTGACAAACTGGACCCCGCGCACGATCACGCTGGACCTGTCGTTCCTGGAACCCGGGCGTACCTATAAGGCCAGGATTTTTAGTGACGGGATCAATGCGCACCGTCACGCGACCGATTACAAAATAGAAGAACGGGAAGTGACCCGGGAAGACACGCTTACTGTGCGTTTAAGCCCGGGAGGAGGGTTTGCGATAATGTTTTGAGTTGTTCGTAATCCCTGCCGTTATAGATTTTTGTTTCTTTCAGCCCGCTTCCTTCTGCTATCAGAGAGGAAGGAGTCTCTGAATTATTAATCAGCAACCACCTGTCGCTCAAAGGCATGTAGATGTTGAACAAATTTCTCATCCCAGACCAGTAGCGACGACGGATCACGTTTTCCGGAATACTGTGTCCGCCGGCTATTACCCTGTTCTGTACACGCTCCACCGCCAGGTCGGGACTGTTCAACCAGAAATACACCAACATAATCTCGTACCCTTTCTTTTTTGTTTTTTCTATCAGGCTGGCATAGGACCGCACGGCCAATGTTGTTTCAAAAGCAAAGTCCTCTTTGGTATCTGTAAGTTCTTTGATCCTTTTGAGCATAACCCTTCCTGCATCAATTGCAGCATGAGACAAGTCAAAAGGAGAGATGCCCCTGGCAATTTCGTCTGAATTTACAAAATCCCGGCATTGAAGCACCTCGGAGAGGATGGTATAAGAAGCTGTCGTCTTCCCGGCCCCGTTGCAGCCGCTTATCACATACATAGTTGGCATAATGCAAATTTACACTAAAAACCCGTACCTTTGTCCAATGCCCAGAAAAATTCCCAACAGAGAACTCCACCGGCTGACCCCGGAAGAATTCCGTGAAAGTCCCAAAATGCCTGTCGTAGTGGTTTTGGACAATATTCGCAGCAGGCACAATATAGGAGCCGCTTTCAGGACTTCAGATGCGTTTGCCCTGGAGCACATCTGTTTATGTGGTATTACATCCTGCCCTCCTTCCCCTGAAATTCACAAATCGGCTTTAGGAGCGGAAAACACCGTGCCGTGGACGTATTATGAAAACACCCTGGATGCCATACAATCGTTAAAGAAGAAAGGATATACGGTATGGGCCGTGGAACAGGCGGAAGGAGCCATAAACCTGGAGCAATTCCGCCCGGATAAGCAAACAAAGACCGCTTTGATTTTTGGTCATGAAGTCAAGGGAGTCCAACAGGAAGTGGTCAATGCCTGTGACGGGTGCATTGAAATCCCTCAACACGGGACCAAACATTCACTTAATGTTTCTGTAGCAGTAGGAGTGGTCTTGTGGCAATGTTACCTTACTTTTAAAGTCCTGTAGATCTCCACCGTAGCCCGGGATTTATTGAGTGTGTAAAAATGAATTCCGGGAGCTCCCCTGGTTAACAGATCCCGGCATTGGTTGATGGCAAAATCCATTCCGGCGTGGTATACCGCCTCTGGGTTGTAACGGTTTTCTTCTAATTTTTGAAGAAATCCGGAAGGTATACCGGCACGTGATAAATTGACAAATCTTTCCAGCTGGGCGTATTTTATCAAAGGTATTATCCCGGGGATGATCCGGCATTGGATGCCTTCTTTGCGGGCGCGGTCCACAAAATCAAAATATTTCTGATTGTCAAAAAAAAACTGGGTGATTAAAAAGTCACATCCGGCATCCACTTTTTTCTTCAGGTTCTTAATGTCATATTCTGCATTGACCGATTCCGGATGTACTTCAGGATAAGCCCCCCCTCCTATGCAGCAGTCTTGTATATGTTCTCTTGTATAGGAGATCAGTTCTGTAGCGTTGGCAAACCCGTCGTAACAAGGAATAAAACCGTATTTGGATCCGATTTCGGGATCTCCCCGCAACAACATGAAGTTTTGCAATCCTTTTGCCCGTAAACTCCTGAGATCTTCCATGGCTTTGGATTTTGTACTGCCCACACAGGTATAATGAGCCACAGTATTCAGACCTATCCTGTTTTTCAGGTAATCTACCAGATCGAAAGTACGGGAACGGGTTGATCCTCCCGCACCGTATGTGACAGACACAAAAGAAGGATCCAGCTTGATAAGCTGACCTATGTTTATCCCAAAATCCACGGCCGCGATTTCGTCCTTAGGAGGGAAAAATTCAAAAGAAAAAGTTTTTTCCTTCTGTTTGAATATGTCCGTTATCTTCATGCCCCGGGATCTTTATGCACGGTAAAATATCGGGCCTGAGGATGGCCTATATACATGCCGCATACCGATGAAACCGGCTGCATCATAAAAGACGGAGTAAGGGTAATTCCCAGGTCTTTTTCCGCCTGTAACAGGGCAACTACATCATTTTTCAAAGAATGGTCAGGACACGAAGGATATCCGAAAGCAGGGCGAATCCCCCGCAACGCACCGCAAGGCAGCTTCATGAATTCACGATGGAGGTATTCGCTGCCAGCTTCTGCCAGCCTGTCCAGCAACGTCTGCATCATCAGGGCACTGTATATATCACCTTCTTCCTTAAAACGTGCTGTTTGTCTCTCCATCTCAGGTGAAGAAGCCGTTAACAGGAACAATCCCACATAATCCGGTGTGTGCGCAGGATTTTCGGAAACAATAAAATCAGTCAGACAAAGATTGGCAGAACCGTCCTTTTGACGCAGCATATCCCTTTCCATGGGCAAATCCAGCAAAACGCGCCTGAGGGAAGCATCGGCATAAAAAACAATACGATCTTCCTCTGTGGAAAAGGCGGGCCAGAATCCGGCCACAGCACGGGCAAAGGCAATGTCTCCGTATTGGCCCTGAATAAGATGGTTCATCATGTTCCGGGCTTCTTCCTTCGCTTTTTCCCCTTGCTCCGGAGCCCCCTGCAGCTCCCATGCTTTGAGGAACATATCCCAGTCTATCATAGGGACGAGTTCTTCAAAGGGAACATTGAACTGTCTCACTCCGACAAAAGGAGGTACGAAATCGTCCAGTCCGTGCCGTTGTCCGCAATGCGGACACAGGTTTCGCATCCTCCAGTTGACTGTAGACTCCCACCGGTTGGCATAGGCTTCTTCCCTTGTTGCGTATTCCCGTTTGGAGCGGGCATTTGTATATGCATTGCGCATAAGGGTCTGTGAATTTTTCAAATCAGTGACAAACCGTTTTCTTATGTTATCGTCACTGGAAAAATAATCTGCCAGTAACGGCACTACACCGGCCGCATCCGGGCAATGTATGACCGGCCCGCTATACTCAGGTGCGATTCGTAGCGCTATAAACATTGCGGATGTAGTTGCGCCTCCTATGAGCAGCGGAATGGTCAATCCCGCTTTTTCCATGGAACGGGCAACCTCCACCATCTCATCCAGCGAGGGCGTGATCAGACCGCTCAATCCCACAAAGGCAGCGCGGCTTTGTTCGGCTTCCCGGACTATTTTGTGAGCGGGGACCATTACCCCGAGATCGGTAACCCGGTAGTTATTGCATTCCATAACCAGGGTAACCAGGTTTTTTCCTATATCGTGTACGTCACCTTTTACCGTTGCAATAAGACCGTGGATCGCTGCATTTCCCGTTCCGGTTGCGATATCGTTTTTTCTTTCCTCTTCTATCCGGGGCTGCAGTATGGCTACGGCTTTTTTCATAGTCCGTGCCGTTTTAACCACCTGGGGAAGAAACATTTTTCCTTCTCCGAACAATTTTCCGACACGGTTCATTCCTTCCATCAGGGTATTTTCCACAATTTCCATGGCCGGAACATCCTGCATAGTTACAAGATCTTCTTCCAAGAACGTTTCCGTTCCGTGAGCCAGCGCGTACATGAGTCTTTCCCGGACGTTCAAATCCCTCCATGCATCCCGGGTACCGGTTGCTCCGGGTTCATTTTTCCTGTTGAAGTCTCCGGCAATTTCCACTAAACGGGATGTGGCTTCCGCATCGGAATCAAAAATTACGTCTTCAATGACTTTGCGTAAGGTTTCGGGAATATCATTGTAAACCGGCTGCTCTCCCGGTTTGACTATGGCCATGTCCAAACCGGCTGTTATGGCGTGATACAGGAAAACAGAATGCATGGCTTCCCGTACGGTATTATTTCCCCTGAATGAAAACGACAGATTGCTTACTCCGGCAATTACCGGTGCATCTTTCAGGTTCTGTTTCAAATACCGGACCGTTTCCAGGAAATCTACGGCAAAACGACGGTGTTCTTCCATCCCGGTGCCTATCGCCAGCACGTTGGGATCCAGTATAATGTCACGAGGATGAAATCCGGCTTCTTCTGTCAGCATTTTGTAAGCCCGGGTACATATGGCTATCCTGCGCTCAAAAGTGGTTGCCTGACCCTGCTCATCAAAGGCCATTACAATGACAGCTGCCCCGTATTGTTTTATAAGACGGGCACGTCGCAGAAACTCTTCCGGACCCTCTTTCAGACTTATGGAATTGACTATGGATTTTCCCTGAACACATTGTAATCCGGTTTCCAGAACTTCCCACCGGGAAGAATCCAGCATCACGGGGACACGAGCAATTTCTGGATCTGAACCCAATCTCAAAAGAAATTCCCTAAGAGCAGCGACCGCATCCAACATGGGATCATCCATATTCACATCCAGGATATGGGCTCCGTCGAGAACCATTTTCCGAGCGGTTTCCAAGGCTTCATCATAGTTTTCATCATGGATCAGCCGGGCAAATTTGCGGCTTCCGGAGACATTCGTCCGTTCACCCACCAGCACAAACGCAGGTTCATCCTGCACCCACAATACATCCATCCCGCTTAAAACCATTTTGGGAGAGCGTTCCCGGGTTTCACTTTCTGTAACAGCCCTTAACGGAGCAGTACTTTTACGTACCATAGAAGCCAGTGCAGCTATATGGGCAGGAGTGGTTCCGCAACATCCTCCTACAATATTAACAAGACTTTCCTCAACAAAGGGCCTCATTTGGCGGGCCATCTCATCCGGTGTAAGGTTGTAATTCCCGTACAAATCCGGTAATCCGGCGTTGGGGTGTGCACTGGTGAAAGTTGTTGCATGCCGGGATAAAGTGCGTAGGAACGGCAACATTTTATCCGGGCCGAAAGAACAGTTCAATCCCGTGCTGAACAATCCGGCATGTTCGGTAGAAACCAGAAAAGCTTCAATCGTTTGCCCGGACAATACCCGTCCTGAATTATCCGCAATTGTAGCAGACAACATAACCGGCATTCCGGGAGCTTCTTCCGTCAGTGCAAACAAAGCAGCTTTGGCGTTAAGGGTATCAAATACCGTTTCTACCAGAAACATATCCACGCCCCCGTCTTTCAACCCCCGGACCTGCTCCCTGTATGCGTTTACAAGGGTCATAAAATCGACAGCACGTTTACCGGGACGGTTCACGTCCGGAGATATGGAAGCTGATTTATTCGTAGGACCCATAGATCCCGCTACCAAAAGGGCCCCGCTTTCACGTGCCAGCCGGGCAGCCTCCCGGTTCATTTGGTACACCTGGTCCTGCATGCCGTAATCCTGTTGGGATATGGCATTGGCATTGAAGGTGTTGGTGGTGATTATATGGGCTCCCGCCGCTACGTATTCTTTGTGGATTGACTGTATAAGAGCCGGCTGCGTAAGGACAAGAATATCATTGTTTCCCTCTGCTCCCGGGGGAAAAGACGGACTGTGGCGCTGGATCATGGTTCCCATTGCGCCGTCCAGGATCAATATACGCCCTTTCAGATGGGATCCGGGCTTACTGTTTAGCCAATTCACTTATTGTCTCAAACAAGTCATCCACTCTTTTCAGAAATTCTTCTTTCAACGCCTTGAAATGAGGCCTGGCAGGTTTCTCGTGAATTTTGTTCAGTCGTTCAAACATTTCATCCCTCAAGGCAATCGCCTGGTTGATCACTTCCATAGCCTCTTCTTCTTTTTTGTCGGGATTAATGTATATAAATGTACAGCAATCAGAGATTACTTCATCTATCAAATAATCAATATCTTTCTTTAATGTTCTTAAATTTTCAGGCATACTAGTTCTTTTAAAAAATATATTATAAAGGTTCAACCCCTATTCCGGGTTTGTCTTCCAAGGTTATACGTCCGTCTACCACCTTCATTCCGGTAAATATGTCGTTAGCTATCAGCCAATTCCCGTCTAAATCGGCCCATTCAAGCTGATCAGCAAACTGGGCTGCTGCCGAGATCGCAACAGACGTTTCGGTCATGCATCCCATCATGATACGCATATGAAGGGCTTTCGCCAGGGAGATCATCTCACGGGCTTCCCGCATTCCTGTACATTTCATCAATTTGATGTTAATGCCGTCATAAGCTCCGTAAAGCTTTCTAACATCTGACAATCGCTGGCATGCTTCATCGGCCATAATCGGAAGGGGACTGTGATCCCGCAGCCAGGCAGCCTCGTCCAGCAATAATTTTGGCATGGGCTGTTCTACCATTTCCACTCCTCTTTGGGCAAGCCATTCTATCATATCCAGGGCATAACCTTTTTCTTTCCAGCCCTGGTTGGCATCAACTACTATAGGCAGATCCGTGATCTCACGGATGGTGGTGATCATGGTTTTGTCGTTTTCTTCCGTATTACCGAGTTTTACTTTTATCAAGTTGTAATCCAGGGTTTCCAGGGTTTTTTTACGGACTTCTTCTTTATCAATGCTTCCGTCGGGAGCATAGGCCAGACCGACTGTTACCGAAGTACTGGGAAGATCCCGGTTATTCCATCCCCAGATTTTCCACCAGGGTTGTCCCATGATTTTGCCGCACAAATCGTGTAAAGCAATATCTACGGCACATTTTGCTGCGGTATTGTTGGTCGTTATATTATCCACATAAGTCAGAATATCTTCCATCTGGAACGGAGAGCTGAACCGGCTTAGATCTACACGCCTGAGAAAATCCATAGCAGAAGCCGTGCTTTCTCCCAGGTAAGGTGGCATAGAAGCTTCTCCGTAACCTACATAACCCTGGTAAGAAATTTTGGTCAATACAATGGGGGTCGTGGACCGGGAAGATCCCGCAATGGTGAAAACGTGTTTCATCCGGGCTTCAAACGGCTCAAATGTGAGGACCATTTTATCCGTTCCGGAGACTTTTCCGGACCTTCTCTTACTGCTTGCTCCCGATGCGAAAAGACGTACAGGATTGGCTACCGCAGCTGCTGCGGCCAGGGCCATGGATGTTTTTAAAAAATCGCGTCTGGTTGAATTCATGTTCTATAGGTATGTTGTAACTTAATTTGCCGATAGTCCGTACCAGGGATGTTCCCTGACAGATATCACCCGGGTTCCGTCATCTATATGATTGAGTATCCGGACGGCCCGCAACAACCGGTCGGATCCCGTATAATAAATTTCACTGGCAGGATCCAGGGAATTCACCCGGACAAGACCGGAGGAATGAATAAAACGGCTGTCTCCAATATAGATGCCCACGTGGGTAATACTTTCTTTTCTTTTTTCCGTAGCCTTTCTTCCGAAAAATATCAGATCTCCCATTTGCAGGTTCTGCCATCCTTCGGTAATGTTAACCTCCTCACCCATACGGGCCTGCTGGGAAGCATCACGCAAGAGTATCACCCCGTTCAGGAAATACGAATTTTTTACAAGGCCGCTGCAATCCATTGCCTTGACAGATGTTCCTGCCCATAAATAAGGAAATCCCATAAACTGTAAAGATGTGGAAATTATCTGTTCCGGCATGGGATTTTCTTTCATTGCCCATTCCCTGAAAGGTTCTGCATCAAAGCGCGACAGGTAAGCCTGTTTCCCGTTTGGGAGTTTTACCCTGTAATACAGCGGGGTCTGTCCTTCCAATTCAACAATATCTCCCCAGATACCGTCGCCAACGATGGGTGCTCCGGGCAAAGCCTGTTCCCTGAATAATGTATAATGTTTATTTATGATCACTTTTGAAGCCGCCATCCATTTTTCATAAGCTTGTCGGTCCATGACCTGTACCCCGGAAGATGGCGCCCATGCAATATACCCTTCAGGTGTTTTCACCATTGTCCAGCCTCCTTTCTCCTGCAATATCCTCAACGGTGTTCCCATTAAAGTCTGTGTAGCAGATTCGGAAGCATGACGCGGTTCGTACCTGTGACTTACAACTGAAAGGGAAGTCACGCCGTAAATAAATTCACCCAGCCCCGGATCAGGTAATACCTTTACACTGTCGGTCAGTGCAATGCCCTGCGAAGCGGCTGCTGCGATCAAAGCAGGTACCACTTCCGATTCAGTAGTGATTCCCCGCGCGATGTAACTCTTTGAACCTTTCTGCTTTTCAAAAGAAATATCATAGACTTTCTCCCTTCTGTCAGGAGCGAAAGCCGATTTCATGTTTTCGGAAATTACCGATAACTGTTCCAGAGTCCTGCCTTTCGCGCACCCGGCGAGAACGGCAATTGCGACAGAAGCCGCCAGGAGGTAATTGCTTAGCTTTTTCATAACTTACAAATTTAGGGCAAATCTTTGATATGACAAGCCTTACTTTTACCTTTGTAGCATGCAAAGGTATCGTTCATTTACGGGTTTTTTTATTCAGAAATACGGGACCCGGCTTCAGAAAGTCGTGGTTGACGCAGGTTTTACCTGTCCAAATCGCGACGGGACAGTCGGATCAGGAGGATGTACCTATTGTGATAACAAAGCTTTTCATCCCGGCTACAGCACTCCAGATAAAAGTCTCACGCAGCAAATAGATGAAGGCATTGAATTCCATCACATCAGGTACCGGAAAGCCGGGGGTTACCTGGCCTATTTTCAACCTTACTCCAACACACATGCACCCCTGGAAGATCTGCGCCGTATATACAAACCTGTTTTGGAGGACCCACGTATACGCGGGATTGTAATCGGGACCCGTCCGGATTGTATAAATGAGCAAAAACTGGGTTATTTCCGGGAATTGTCAAAAGAAAAGATCGTAATGCTGGAATACGGGGTGGAATCCTGTTACAACAGGACACTACGGCGCATTAACCGGTGCCATACCTGGGAACAGTCGGTGGAAGCCATTCAGGCGACAGCTGCAAACGGCCTCCACACAGGTATTCACATGATTCTGGGTCTTCCGGGTGAATCCCGTGAAGATATGCTCAAAGAAGCCGTTATACTCAGCAAATTACCAATAACAAGTCTTAAGCTGCACCAGCTACAGATAGTAAAAGGCACTCCCATGGAAAAAGAATTTGAAAAACTCCCCGGAGACTTTGTGACCTTCACACTTCCTGAATACCTGGATTTTGTTGTTGATTTTCTGGAATTGCTGCGCCCGGATATTTTCATTGAACGAATAGCCGGAGAAGTACCTCCCCGTTTTGTTAATGCAACACCCTGGGGATTGATACGTAATGTTGAAATTATACGTCTCCTGGAAAAACGCCTGGAAGAACGCAACACATTTCAGGGAGCAAAATATGTTACTCCCCTAGAAAATCCAATTCCCGACAATCGGTAACCACCTGCAAATTCCGGTGAAAACGCTCCGGCATAAATCCTGTAGCAACCATCCGGTCTAACTGGAGCAGTAAAGGGTCGTAAAACCCTCCTATATTCAACAGAATAACAGGTTTTTGGATTTTGTCCAATTGTTTATAGACCAAAGCATTGAACATTTCATCCAACGTTCCGTAACTGCCCGGAAAAACCAAAATGGCATCACAATTTGCGATCAGTCTTTTTTTCCTTTCTTCAAGATCAGACACCTGTACCATTTTTGTCAGGTTCTCATGAGCTATCTGCTTTTCTTCAATTAAAGCGGGCATAATACCTTCTACCGTTCCCCCGTGTGCCAGGACACTGTCTGCCAAAACTCCCATAATGCCCACACGGGTTCCCCCGTAAACAAGCTCTATCCCCTTTTTGGCCAGAAGTTCTCCCAGAAGTACTGCCTGGCGGATGATCAGCGGATCGTTCCCTTTCCGGGACCCGCAAAAAACGCTAACTCTTTGCATATAATTTATTCACTATTACGGCAATTGCCCCATCACCCGTCACATTGCAGGCTGTCCCGAAACTGTCCATGGCAATATACAGGGTAATCATCAGACCAATAGCCTCGGCATTGAAACCCAGCACAGACTGAAGTACGGCTATGGCAGCCATGATGGCACCTCCGGGAACTCCGGGAGCAGCTATCATGGTGATGCCCAGCAAAAAGATGAACCCGGCAAAAACCGCAGGATCCAAAGGCATCTTCATCAATATCATAACAGCCATGGCACAAGAGGTGATCTTAAGCATACTCCCCGATAAATGTACAGTCGCACAAAGAGGGATCACTGAGCCTGCCACCCTGGGATCCACACCGCATTTGACCGCCTGCCCCAGGGTAACGGGAATGGTCGCGGCGGAAGACTGTGTGCCTAAAGCGGTCACATAAGCCGTCAACATAGTTTTTAAAAGAACGAAGGGATTTTTTCTTGCAATCAGTCCCGCCACAATGAACTGGAACAGCAACAGGATGACGGTCATACCAAAGATTAGTACAATGATCTTCAAAAAGATACCCAATACCTGCTGAACCTGTCCTTCGGCGGCCATTTTCAGGAAAATGCCGTATACGAACAAAGGCAACAACGGGATGATCACCCCGGAAATTGTTTTATTAACCACTTCCCTGAACCCTGAAAGCACATTTCTGAGCGCCTCTCCGTTCCGGACAACTGCAAGACCCAGCCCCAGAACAAAGGCAAAAACCAGGGCAGACATGACGCTGAACAGAGGGGGAAAGTCGAGTGAAAAGTAAGGCATAAGTTTATCAACATTTTCCGCCAGACCCGTTGTCCCGTCAGGTACCATGCTCAAGGCGTTTCCATTACTGTTCAACAATACCGGGTATACTGCCCGGCATGTGAAATAGGCAAAGAACCCGCTCAACAACGTGGAACCATAAGCAAGACCCAGGGTAGTGCCCAGCATTTTACCTGCCCCCCTTCCCAATTCGGCTATCCCGGGGGCTATAAGCCCCAAGATGATCAACGGCACAATAAAATCCAGGAAAGAGCTGAACAGATCATTGAAAGTTAGAAAAATACGCTGTGCCCAAACGGGAAAAAACAAGCCGGAGACGATGCCCAGTACAATGGCAATGGCAACCCTGGCAAGCAATCCGACTTTCCATTTTTTCATGTACACAAAGATAATACATAATCCCTCGTTTTCTTTATATTTGCAAGATAAAATCACCGGACATGAAATCTTTCAGCAATCGTATTATTTATGAAGGACTCACTTTTGATGACGTTCTTCTTCTCCCGGCCGCATCCTCCGTACTTCCGCGTGACGTAGATCTTACCACGCGCTTTTCAAGGAATATAGTTTTAAGTGCTCCTATTGTCTCATCGGCCATGGACACCGTTACCGACTCATCCCTGGCTATTGCAATTGCCCGGGAAGGCGGAATAGGCGTCATCCACAAAAACATGTCCATAGAACAACAAATGGAACACGTACGTAAAGTCAAAAGGTCGGAAAGCGGCATGATCTATGATCCCATAGTGATCTCACCGGACGCCTGCGTGGGAGACGCCCTGAAATTAATGGCAGACAACCATATAGGTGGCATACCCGTAGTAGATGAAAAACACCGTCTTATAGGGATCATCACCAACCGGGATCTGCGATTTGTAGAAAATCTGGGGACTTCCATCCGGGATATCATGACCAAAGAAAACCTGATCACAATTCACGACGGAGCCGACCTGGGTAGTGCCACGGAACTACTGAAAATCTACAAGATTGAAAAACTTCCGGTAGTGGACAGAAACTTTAAACTAATAGGGTTGCTGACCTTCAAAGACATCACCAAGATCAAGGACAACCCTAAGGCCAGCAAGGATAGCAAGGGGAGGCTTCGCACCGCTGCCGCCGTCGGGGTAAAAGCCGATACACTGGAAAAGATCGAGAAATTACTTACCGTTGATATTGATGCCGTTGTTATAGATACAGCACACGGCCATTCTGCCGGAGTGCTGGAGACGGTAAGAAAAGCAAAACAGACCTTCCCTCATTTGGATATTGTGGCGGGGAACGTGGCCACGGCATCCGGAGCATTAGCCCTTGCCGAGGCCGGGGCCGACGCCGTAAAAGTCGGCATCGGCCCCGGTTCCATCTGTACCACCCGGGTTGTTGCCGGAGTGGGCGTACCCCAGTTGTCGGCCATTATGCAAACTTACGAGGCGCTTAGGGAAAAAGGTGTCCCGGTCATTGCCGACGGTGGAATAAGATACTCGGGGGACATGGTAAAAGCCCTGGCGGCCGGAGCAGATACGGTCATGGCAGGATCCCTCTTTGCCGGAGTGGAAGAATCCCCGGGTGAAACCATCATCCTAAACGGCAGGAAATTTAAAAGTTATCGCGGCATGGGTTCGCTGGAAGCCATGCAGCAGGGATCAAAAGACCGTTATTTCCAGGACACCGAAGATGACATTAAAAAATTAGTTCCGGAAGGGATCGTGGCCCAGGTCCCCTATAAAGGGACACTGAGTGAAGTGTTTTACCAGATGACCGGAGGCTTAAGGGCCGGAATGGGTTATTGCGGAACACCAGACCTGGCTTCCCTGAAGAAGGCGGAATTTGTGAGAATCACCTCTGCCGGTGTCATAGAAAACCATCCTCATGATGTGACCATTACGCGTGAAGCACCTAATTATTCCCGGTAATTTTTCCTGTCATGAAAAAATGGGGTTACATTACACTCTGTCTTATTACACTGACTTCCTGTCAACATCTGAAACGATGGTTTGGCAATGAACCGGAGCGCATGGCACAAATAGGAAAAGAGATTCTTTACAAAAGAGACGTGGAAGGGTTGCTGCAGGAAGCATATTCTGCCCGAGATTCACAGAACATGGTAAACCATTATATAGATCTCTGGGCTATCGATAACCTGCTCCTGAAAAAGGCGGAAGAAGAGCTTTCTAGAGAAGAAAAAGACGTGGAACAGGAACTTGCTGATTACCGAAAATCCCTGTTGGTTTTCCGGTATCAGAAAAAATACGTTGAAGAACGCATAGATACCCTCATTAATACCGATGAGATCCAAGACTACTACACAGACAACCTTGAACTTTTTCTGTTGGATGAGCCCCTGGTCAGGGCCAGGCTTATCCGTATGCGGCTGCATTCACCTTATCTTCCAATGGTACGCAATATTTACCGCTCCAACACCCTGGAAGATCTTGCCCAACTGGACCGGCTCTGCGAAAGTTCTGCCGAGATCTATACCAATTATGAAAACAGATGGGTATCAGCCGGTGAATTGGCACAAGATTTGCCCGTTGGAAGAGAAACGGTATTGCAGGCACTCAAACCTGCCGGATACATAGACACCAGGGACAGCTTGTATGCGTACCTGGTATCGGTAAGTGAGTTTATTCCGGCCGGAAATTCCGCCCCTATGGAACACATCCGGGCAAATATACGCCAGATTATTATCAGCAAAAGAAAGCAGCAACTGTTAAAAGACCTCGAGACCCGGGTACTGAAAGAGGGTTGGAACAAACAAACAATAAAAATCTACGATAAGGATGAAGATTAGAAAATCTGCAATAAGTATTTTGGTTCTTCTGTTAACCGCCGGTTCGGCTTTTGGACAAAAATACGGCAACGGCCTGGTGGATAAAGTTATTGCCCTGATAGGAAATGAAATGATCCAGCTTTCGACAATAGAAGAAGAAGTACAAATGCAGATCATGCAAGGGGTTATCTCGGATAAAAACATCCGTTGTGAAATATTGGAGAACATGCTGGTTTCCAAACTGATGCTTAGCCAGGCCCGTTTGGACAGCCTTACCGTGAACGAAGAATACGTGGAACTTGAACTGGAAAACAGGCTGCAGGACATCAAAACACGTCTGGGCGGAGAAAAAGCAACCGAAGAATATTTCCACAAACCCATCTTCAGGCTTAAACAGGAATGGAGGGAATTGTTCCGTGAACAAAGCCTTACCCGGGATATGCAATCTACCATTACCGAAAGCGTACCGCCCCTTACTCCAAAAGACATTGAAGATTTTTACCGGGACACCCCAAAGGACAGCCTTCCCATCATTCCCACTCAGTACCAGCTAAGCCAGATAGTGCTTTATCCCCCAAAAGAGGAAGCCATCCTGATGGTTAAAGAGCGTCTTCTGGAATTCAGGGAAAGGATCCTGAACGGAGAACGTTTCAGTACCCTGGCCACATTATATTCTCAGGACCCCTACTCGGCCCGCCGCGGCGGAGAACTGGGCATGGCTGCCAAACAGATGTACTGGCCTGCATTCGGGGACGCCGCCATTGTATTAAAAGAAGGACAAGTTTCACAGATCGTGGAAACTCCTGACGGTTATCACCTTATCCAGTTAATTGAGCGCGAAGGTGATATGTTCAATGCTCGTCATATACTCCTGAAACCCGAGGTTCTGAGCTCCGAGAAGATTACCTGTATGAACCGCCTTGACAGCTTAAGTAATGTTATAAAAACGGACAGCATCACTTTTGAAAGAGCTGCTGTACTTTACTCGGAAGACCCTCCTTCACGTCTGAACGGGGGACGTATGGCCGATGAGAATACCGGATCCATGCTTTTTGAAAAGGACCAGCTCAAAACCAGTGATTATAACGTAATCAAGGACATGAAAGAAGGTGATATTTCCACGGCATTTGAAAGCAGGGACAATGAAGGCCGCGAAGGAAACGTAATTTACAAGATCATCCGGCTGGACAAGATAATTCCTTCCCATACAGCCAACATGGAAGATGATTACAATGTCATTCAGAATATGGCCGAAAACAAACAACGTATGGACGCCATAGAAAACTTCATTAAAGAAAAACAACAAACCACATATATCCGCATCGATCCCCTGTTCAGGGATTGTACTTTCAAACGGGACGGTTGGATCAAATAATGAAAAAACACCGGATTTTGCTGTTTCTCGTATGCATTACGGGATTGATAACAGCCAGTCATCACGTTCTGGGACAACCCTCAGTTCAGGAGCGGCCGGAAGATGACAAAGTGCATCTGATCAGTGCACAGGTGGCGGAAATGTACGAATTGTTCGGGGTCAGTTACCGGAAAGTAACCGGTCCGGCCCGTTTTCTCCACAATGACACGTTCATTCTCTGTGACACGGCCATCTGGAATACCGAACAGAACGTGATCCATGCCGTTGGAAATGTTGAAATTATCCAGGAAGGGACCCGCCTGACCGGTGAAACCATACATTATCTGGGAAACCTTAATATTGCAGAAGTCCGCGGAAGGGTGGTTGAACTCATAGACAAAGACCAGAACCGTCTTCGTACACAACACCTTAACTTCAACACAAAGGACAGTATCGGGTATTTCTTCAACGGGGGAAGTATGGTCGATAACGAAGGGACCCTGCTGGAGAGCCGCCGGGGTTACTATTATTCCAAGGAAAAGCTGTTTTGCCTGTATGAGCACGTGGAAATGGGGACAGACACCCTTAAAATAAAAGCCGATTCCCTTTATTACCACACCGATCTTAACCTTGCCGAGTTTTGGGGAAACGTGCAGGCATGGCACACGGATGGATTTCTTACCTGCCACGAAGGGACTTACGAAAGGGAAAAAGAGCTTTTTCACTTTTTAGATGATGTCTTCATTCAAACCGAGGAACAGGAGATCAACGCCGATGACGTTCATTACGATCGTCTGAGCAATTCCGGAACATTGTTGCAAAACGTGCAGGTTCGGGATACTACCCAGCAGATCCTGGTCCTGGGAGACCGCCTGGATTTCCGGCGTGAACCGGACTGGGTACAGGTAACGGAAAACCCTGTCTTTGTTGCCTGCGAGACAGATCCGGAAACAAACCGTACGGATTCGCTATTTCTGGGCGCAGATACCCTTCGCGTCTTTACCACTACTATTGGCCGGATGGATTCCCTGGACAGAACCCGTGCTTTTGAGCGCCGGGAAATACCTGTTCGTACAAAAGCTTCATTTCCGGCAGACTCCCTGGCTGCCGCTGACACCATTACCACCGTTGACACGCTTATCGCCTCTGAAACAGTTAAAAAACCGGAATCTGTTCCCGAAAAAACAGATACGGTTCCCGATCCCGAAAATGAACTGACCAAAAGAATGATCCTGACAGATTCACTGGATATACAAATAAACCTGATCAAAATAGACAGTATGTTTCTTGCCGGTGTACGTCAGGAAGGGGACAGTTTGTTCAATACTACAGAAGTGCATCTTTTCTATGGATATAACAACGTCAAAGTCTATAGAAGTGATCTGCAGTCAGTCTGTGATTCCTTGGTTTTCAATAGCATAGACTCTGTGCTAAGACAATACGGAAAACCTGTCATATGGAACCAGGAAAGCCAGTTGAGTGCAGACAGTATCTTTTTCCGCTTCAGCAGGGACTCCTTGTACCGGGTTGATTTTCTCTCGGGATCGTTCCTTATTTCGCAGGAAGAAGAAATATTTTTTCACCAGATCAAGGGAGATATGATGCAGGCACATATACGGGACAACGATATTTTCCGTTTTGATGCCTTGAAAAACGTCAAAGCACTTTTTTATATACCGGAGGACAGTCTCATCACATCGCTTAATATTAAAGAATGTGATGAAATGAATGTAATGCTGAAAGAAAGAAGGGCAGAACGCATTATTTACAAAAAATCAGTAAAAAGTGATATGATACCGCTTTTTGATCTGAAAAAGGAACAGGAACGTTTGGCCGATTTCAACTGGAGAGCTACCGACAGGCCTGTAGACAGGTACAGCATTACCCAAAGAAGCATCATTCCGTCGCCGCTTAAAACGGGAATTATTTATAAACCACCGCTTTTCCCTTACACCCTTAAGTATTTTCCAAGTGTACATGCCCTTCCGTCCACACTGCGTAGCGGTGTTACTATTGATGCCGTAAAAGAATTGAATAGACGGGAAAGCGAAAACAGAATAAACCCGTTCCTGCCATTGGAGTCTTTAATGGACAGTACCACTCCACCAAAACCCGGGGAGGAAATCCGCCAACAAGAGGAACCGCAGCCTACACGCATCAGGCAACGCATTCCGCCAAATCGCAGGAAAATCACCACAATTCTTGAACAAAAAGAATCAGAGACTCAGAAAGTTGAATAACTGCAGGGCATCCTGCGCTTTATTCAGGTCAAGTTTGTTTTCGTTGATATACTTTTTTATCAGGTCTTTTTTATCGCGAAATAATTTGTTGAAATTTCTTTTGCTGGCTATGTAAAGCTTGTTTCCGTCATAGAGAAGTGCCTGGTGAGTTACTGTATAAGGAATATTCCGTAAACTTTTCAGATAAACAGTATGGGACGGGGATCCCGGGATATCATACAAAGCAGATACGTTGGAAATTGATGATGTTGCATCTGTCACACCGTAAGCACCAATCTTTTGTGCTTGTTCAATATTCACGGATGAACGTATGCCAACAGCCTTTGTGCCCATGACTGATAGTAGTCTTATCCATGATTTATCATGACGTATGTAAGTGTCCTTTCCTATTGAGAGAATTCGGGCGGCATCCTGGTCTTTCATCACCAGAGTATCTCCCGCGGGAGCAATAAAATGAACATTTGAACCTATTAGATAAATATTGACATTCCCTTCAGAAGTGCTTCTGTCAGAAAATAAAATGGTTCCCTTCTGGAATTCGGGATACATATAGACTACATCATCAGGTAAAACACTGTTCAGATCTGAACCGATGACGGCTTCCACAACTCCGCGTTGACGGGTTTGCGCAACGATCCCTGACGGCAACAATATAATTGCTGCTATCAGGGCAACAGTAAATTTTAATTTCATGGTTATTTATTTTTACCAGGCGTATAAGGGTAACCCGCCCATTAATTCTTTTACGCGTTTCTTCACTCGTTCTATTACGGTCTGGTCATCTATATGGGACAGCACTTCATCTATCAAATTCACAATGGATTCCATGTCATGTTCCTTTAATCCGCGAGTGGTCACGGCGGGCGAACCTACCCGGATACCCGAAGTCTTAAACGGAGAACGCGAGTCGTACGGTACCATATTTTTATTTACCGTAATTTCTGCTTTAACCAGGGTGTTCTCGGCTTCTTTTCCGGTCAGATCGGGGAATTTGGAACGCAGATCTATCAACAACAGGTGATTGTCGGTGCCTCCGGATACAATGGTGTAATTCTTTTTGGTAAAAGCGGCAGCCAGGGCCTGGGCATTCTTTTGCACCTGGATCTGATATTCCTTGAATTCAGGCTGCAGGGCTTCAAAAAAAGCTACGGCTTTACCGGCTATGACGTGTTCCAGCGGGCCACCCTGAACACCGGGAAAAACACTGGAATTGATCATGGCGGACATTTTTTTGATCTCGCCTTTAGGGGTGGTAATTCCCCACGGGTTCTCAAAATCCTTTCCTATCAGAACAATCCCTCCCCGTGGTCCCCTAAGGGTTTTGTGGGTGGTGGATGTAACTATATGAGCGTATTGTAATGGGTTTTCCAGCAGTCCGGCGGCTATCAGGCCGGCCGGATGGGCCATGTCTACCATAAATATAGCTCCCACCTTATCGGCTATCTCACGCATGCGTTTGTAATCCCATTCCCTGGAATAAGCAGAACCCCCGCCGATGATCATTTTCGGCTGATGTTCCAGGGCAAGCCGTTCCATATCATCATAATCTATCAGACCGGTTTGGGGATTGAGTTTGTAAGCTACAGGATTATACAGGATCCCGGAAAAATTAACGGGCGAACCATGCGTCAGGTGTCCGCCATGCGCCAGATCAAGTCCCATGAATGTGTCCCCGGGTTTGAGACAAGCCAGGAATACGGCCATATTTGCCTGCGCTCCCGAATGTGCTTGCACATTGGCATACTCGGCCCCGAACAATTCACAGATCCTGTCTATGCACAACTGTTCCGATTTGTCCACGACTTCGCATCCCCCGTAATACCTGGCTCCGGGGTAACCTTCTGCATATTTGTTGGTAAGTACCGACCCCATGGCTTTTAAAACCTGAGGGCTAACAAAATTTTCGGAAGCAATTAATTCAATCCCGTTAGACTGACGGTTTTCCTCCTTTCTGATAAGATCAAAAAGAGCTATATCCTGTTTCATATCATAAATTTTTTAATCTGTAAAGATACAAAAAAACCCGGTTTGACCGGGTTTCTTCTCAACTCATAATTCAAATTATTCTTCTCCAGTCACTTCTACTTTTACAGTAGCAGTGATGTCGCGGTAGATTTTAACCAAGGCATCGTGAACACCTACTTCTTTAAGAGCGTCTCCGCCGGGGAACGAAATATTGCGTCTGTCTACTTCCAGCCCCTGGGCTGCCAAAGCTTCTGCAACCTGAATGTTGTTGACCGAGCCAAAAACTTTTCCGTTGCTGCTCACTTTAGTGGTAATCTTAACCTGTACTTCCGCAAGTTTTGCGGCCAAAGCACCGGCTTCTTCACGGATCCTTGTTTCTTTATGGGCCCGTTGACGCATGTTTTCTTCATGCATCTTTTTGGCAGAAGATGTAGCCATTACGGCCATTCCCCGCGGTATAAGGTAGTTGGTGGCATATCCGTTACGGACATTAACGATATCGTCCTTATGTCCCAGATTGATCACATCTTGCTTTAAAATAATTTCCATGACCTCTTTCCTCCTTATTTTAGTAAATCGGTAACGTAGGGCAATAAAGCCAGATGACGGGCACGTTTTACTGCCTGAGCCACTTTACGCTGGTATTTCAGGGATGTACCGGTAAGCCTGCGGGGCAATATCTTACCTTGCTCGTTCAAAAACCGTTTCAGGAATTCGGGATCTTTGTAGTCAATATATTTGATACCTGCTTTTTTGAAACGGCAGTATTTTTTCTTTTTTACCTCAACTGTAGGAGGGTTCAAAAAACGTATTTCATTATTATTTGCCATATTCTAGTCCTCCTCTTCAATATCAATGTCTTCGTTCACGACCGGTTTTAAGGGTTTAGAAGCCGGTTTTTCTTCCTTTACGGGAACTGCTTCCTTAGCGGGGCCGTGTTTTTTTTCAGAATACGCGATGGCATGTTTGTCCATAGCGAAAGTAAGGTACCGGATCACGCGCTCATCCCTGCGGTACTGGAGTTCCAGTTTAGCAATAAAATCAGGGTCCGCTTTAAATCCTAATAAGTGATAAAACCCGGTGGTTTTTTTCTGGATGGGGTACGCCAGCTT